>JAABUZ0100001884.1_pt1 | contig 37319 bp, 38 predicted proteins | sample 5562091 | NCBI WGS metagenome assembly JAABUZ01 (sample SAMN12813069, study PRJNA571459) | rock metagenome | isolation source: Antarctica rocks | place: Antarctica: Victoria Land, Linnaeus Terrace sud | collected 2015-12-21 | reverse complement strand
GACCGTCAAACAGCTGATCGAACGCTACGTACAGCGCTGGGGCATCGAGAACCACCTCGCCGAGCAGATCCGCGCGTTCACCTCGACTCGCTCTGCTCCCAAGTCCCGCTCGCCGTCGACTTCGACGTCGCGCTCACGATTTTCGCCGACCTCGCCTACCGAACACTCGCAAAACGCCTGCACCCCGCCTACCACCACCAGACCCCCGACACGATCCGCAGCCACCTCACCGACAGCCTCGGCGAGCTGCGCTTCACCCCCGACCACGTCGAAGTCCGCCTCAAACGCCGCGCGCACACCCCCGCGCTCCTCGACGCCGGCTACCAAAACCGCCGCATCCAAGTCCCCTGGTGGGACGGACGAACCCTCAGCTACAGCTTCCCCGCCTGACCCAGAAAACTAGGTCGAAATAGTGCAACGAGAATCCAAGTTAGCTGGCCGGTCCAAACCTGCGCGGTGGACACCGCTCTCAGGGCCTACACGGAGCGCTACGGGGGGTGGCGGCTCGCGACCCGGGCAGTACCCCTGGGATCGGTACTCGCGATCACGATCATCACGTCGCAGACTCGGGCGCACCTGAAGCGACGCCGCGCGCGGCAACTCGGGCTGACGATCGAAACCGCGCCCCAGCTGAATGTGGCTTCCCTCGGCTTTCTGGCGCGTCTCGCGCCTGTCCTCGTTTTGCGCGGATCCCTGATGGTGCGGGCCTCAAGCAGCCGGTCGAGCCGTGACCCCGCGCCCTCGCGCAGCAGATCATCTTTGAGATCAACCGGCGGCGTGAGTGGCGACGCGCACTCCAACGCCAACCGAGGCGAGCTGAACAACCACCACCGCACTGATCGAGTTGGGAAGCCGTCCACGTCCCGCTCTCGCGCTGTCGCTCTCCAATGCGACAAGGAGAGAGCCGGTGGAGGTCAGGGTCCGAGATGAATACGGGGGCAGGCGAGCCCCCTGCATCTCCCGCACGACCGTCTGCCGGTCCGCCCGCCAGCGGACCATCGGCACAGAGGCCGCCGGCGAGCCGGCGCGCGTAGGGGCTCCGCTCAGCGACCCGCCTTTGCGCTTTGAGTCAGGAAATGACTCATTTTCGTTACTATACGTGCAGCGTCAGATGGTCAAGCGGAAGCGGCTATCCGGCCCGCTCCTCACGCTCGGTGTTCCTCAGGAGCAGCCTTCTGGACTTGGCTGCCGGTCTGCCGGAAGGGCGATGATGCGGCAACGAGAGGTTCCGCGGCCAGGCGCGATCAGAGATCTGACTGCAGCAACGAGTAGGCGAGCGCATCGGCGCGGTGGCCGTTGAGATGGAGGTACAGCCGAAGATGCCCCTCCGACTGGAAGCCGCTCTTCTCGACGACGCGCCGAGATGGAGCAATTGTCAAGAGTTGTGGATAGGGCAACGAAGGAGAATCAGGCGGCGACCCTCTCGTCTGTCGTGGTTTCGTCGTCAGTGACCTTGATGCCGTCCTTGAACGTCTGACCGTCGAGCAGCTGCGTGACCAGCTCGGCGCCGTTGATCATCCGCCAGCGGTCTTGGGCGGCGTCGAGCAGCTTGTAGGCCATCGCCAGCGCCGCGTCCTTGGAGCCGGCGCCCTTGGTCACCCGGGTGCGCAGCTTCACGGTCGCGAACGAGCTCTCGATCGGGTTCGTTGACCGTAGGTGGCGCCAGTGCTCGGCGGGGAAATCGTAGAACGCGAGTAGTTGCTCGCGGTCCTTGGTCAGCTTCACCGCGGCCTTGGGCCACTTGGGTTCGAACTCAGCCACGAACACGTCGATTGCGCGGCTGGCTTCCCGGCGGGTCGCGGCTTCGACGATCTCGTGCAGCATCCGCTTGGCCTGGGGCTGCACCCGCTTCGGCAACGCGTCGAGCACATTGGCTGTCTTGTGCACCCAGCAGCGTTGCTCACGCGCGGCCGGGAACACGTCTCTGAGCGCGCCCCACAGCCCGAGCGCCCCATCGGCCGTGACGAGCCTGGGCCCGCTCATTCCACGCTTCTTGAGGTCGCGCAGCACCTCCGCCCACGAGTCATTGCTCTCGCGGTAGCCGTCCTCGACCGCGAGCAGCTCCTTGGCGCCGTTCTCGCGGACGCCGATGATCACCAGCAGGCACAGGCGCTTGTCCTCGCCCAGGCGCACGCTGACGTGGACCCCGTCGGCGAACAGGTAGGCGTAGCGCACGAAGTCCAGCCGCCGGCGCGTAAACGCCTGATGCTCCTCGCGCCAGCGCTCAGTCAACCTCGAGATCGACGACGCCGACAGACCCGACGCGTCCTCGCCCAGCAGATCCCGCAGCGCCGGCCCGAAATCACCGCTCGACAGGCCGCGCAGGTAGAGCACCGGCAGCACGTCGGTCACCCTGGGCGACCGCCGCGCGTAACGCGGCAAGATCCGGCTGGAGAACCGCTGGCGCTCGCCAGTCTCCTCATCGACTCGCTTGTCGTTCACCCGCGGCGCGCGAAGCGGCAGCGTCCCAGAGCCGACCGTCACCCGCCGCTGCTTGCCGCGGCCGTTGCGAACCACCAGCCGCCGTCGGTTCTCGTCAACCTCGTCGGTGAACGATGCGACGTACTCATCGACCTCGGCCTCAAGCGCCGTCGCGATCATCCGACGCGCGCCCTCCCGCGCCAAGTCGTCGAGCGTGACCTTGACCTCCTCGTTGCCCTCCCCAGCGGGGAGACTGCGAACATCATCCATGGCGTGCCTTCCTGCCGGCCAACACCGGCATCGGTCTTCAACAACCGGGAAGGTACGCCGCCTTCCTTCTCAACCCCATACACAACATCTGGGTATAGCTCGCCGAGATGCGATGTTGTGCAGATCGAGAAGGGCCTCCACTCGAATAACGCCTGCGCTCTGCAACGCCCAGTGCGATAGCAACACGACGGCGCGCGTCGCGAGTCCTTTTCCCTGAGCTTCGGGGGCGGTCCAGTAGCCGATTCCGACGACGCTCTCATGAGCTTTGAATACGAGATCCCCGTCGGCGAGAGCGACGACGACGCCCATCTCTACCCGGGGTCGCTTGATCAGCCCGACATAGCCCACCGCATCTTGTCCGCTCGGAGCAACCGCGCATGAAACCCCCACCGTCGACCGCCGAGCCTGCTGTTGACGAACCCACGCCCTCGCCTCGCCGGTGCTGCCGCCGCGAGCCGCATGGACCCCAGCGACGTCGGTCTTGCGCCAGCGGCGCAATTCGATAACTCCATCGGTCAGGAGCTCCGGATGAACCAGGCCAGTCACCCAAGGCCCAGGCTAACGCCCACGGATGCCGTGAAGATCGTGCGCCGCAAGAAGCCTGACGACCATGACAACGACCTCCGGGTGTTGGCCTCGTCGACGGAATGCGTCAAGAGACGCCATCTGCGGCTGCGCAAACGCAACCCGACGGGCCGAGAGACCACGCGCCGACGTCCGCTCCGGACGCCGGCGTTTGCGCTACTTCGCCCCTGCTGACAAGCTTCCTTACCACCGGCCCACGGTCCGCGGCGGGAGGGCCGCTCGGCATAGCGGCGGAGGGAGCCGGAGTGACGCGGCGCGACGAATGTGGGCGAGCGCGAGCGCCACGAGGGGATCCTCGCCGTCTCGTGGGCCTATCTTCGCCGGTCCTGATCGTAGGCTCGCAGTCGTACGTGCACGATCGAGGCGACAAGCCGGGCCGGAACCGGCCGCGGAGCCATGGACATGCACAGCGGAGCTCATGGTGGGTAAAGACGCAGCGACTCCCTCGTTTGTGACCTGACGCTTGACAATGGTGGGAACGGCGACGACGCGGCCGGGATGTACGCTTTCGGTGCCGTGACCGCCAAAGAAAAGCTCCTACAACGCGCGCCCCATTGGAGCGAGGAGCAGGCTGAGCGCGCACTCCGTGCGGCTGAGAGCGACGGCGCCGTCGACGAATGGGGCGACCTCTCCAAGGTCCATGAGGTCAACACCGCGGACACGTTGCAGCGGCTGGCCAAAGAGGAGCAGGCGGCCGGACAGAAGCCCTGGTGAGGCGGGGCGAGGTCCGTTGGGCCGTCCATCCCGATTGGCCGCGGCGTCCCGTCCTCGTGCTGACCCGCGACGAGGCGATCGACCGCCTCAATCAGGTTTTCGTCGTTCTGGCGACCACGAACATCCGTGGGCTGCCGACCGAGGTCGAGCTGGGACCCGCGGACGGGATGCCTCGGCCGTGCGTTCTGAATGCCGACAACGTCGCGGCGCTGCCGAAGGGCTACCTCGGCGAGCTCATCACCACCCTTAGCCACGAGAGGCTGGCCGAGGTCTGTCGTGTGCTTGATCTCGCCACAGGTTGCTGAGAGCACGCAAGACTGCGTCCTCAGTGCGTCCCTCAGCTTCGAAGTCACCGGTTTTCTCGGCGCTACCGCAGGTCAAACGAGACCGGCGCAATCGCCTGCATCTACGGGCTTTTCTTGAGCTTCCCTGTCGCGGGCTGACCACGCGTTTCCGTCTCGACAAGGCGGACGTCACTGGTTCGAGCCCAGTATCGCCCATCGGTGTGAGCTGATCACGGCAACGACGCCGCAGCCAATCGTCGGCAACGGTTATCCGGCGTCGGAATCACATCGCAGCCCGGAACGGCGGACGGCCAGCGGAAGGGGCCAAGCCGAGCGTCAGCGCGCGTCGCTCGTCCCGGCCGCTTCGGTCTCGCGGTCGAGTTCGGTCCGGACGCCAAGACGGTTGAGCGTCTGGTTTGCGTGCTCGAGGCTCGTCGCCCCGACCACGGCACGAGCTAACCTCGCGGCCGTCTGGAGGGTGACGTCGACGTCGAGATAGAACGTCAGCGCCGCGGTGGTGGTCAACTCGAGCGTGCGTGCGCCGTCACGGATCGCGACGAGGCCCGTACGGCCTGAGCGCTGGCCTCGGTCGGCACCACGTCGATCGCCTGCTCGAGCCGCTCGGCGACGGGACCGGTCAGGCCGCGAGCGCCGCACAGGCCTCCCGCGGCGGCGACGACGGCCAGCTGCGCGAGAACCTCCGGCGGCGTCAGCTCCGCGTCGCATTCGATCCCGAAGATCCCGGCGAGCACCGAGTGGCCGAGCGCGCTCAGGCGCGAAGCCGCGGCGAGCATCACCGCATCGCAGATCGGACTGCGCAGGCCAGCCTCTTGGCAGCCTTCAGTTTCGCCTGCGCGCCGCGGCCACGCGCGCGCCGCCGAGTGGTCTAGGCGAGCTTGGCCGCTTCCTTGATCGATGCCTCCAAGAGCTGGCCGGTCTGCTCGGTCAGCTCGAGCACCTCGCGCTTGGCATCGCCCGTGCGCCTGCGGATCGTGCGCGTCAACGCGCGCAGCTTGCGGCCCATCGACCTCGTGCGGTCGCGAACCGCGGTGCGCTTCTCCTTGACCTTGGCGGCGAGCTTGCGTCCCTCGCGGGCGAGTACTTTGACGCCATCCGCGGCCAAGCCGGCGTCGGTTGGCCAGCGGACGTCCGCCTCGACGACGGTGAAGTCGATCCTCGCTCTGGGCCGGAACCGCTTCTCCCTCCTGGCCGTCTGAATCACTTCGCGTGTGATCTCGTGGACCACCTCCGCGCCGAGCCGACGGGTGAGCTTGCGGACTGTCGACTCGTCCGGGCACCCGCTCGCTCATCCCGAGCCGGCAGAACCGCCGCAGATGGATCGAGTCCGATACTTCCCGCATCAACGTCTCGTATCCCCACCCCGAGCGGTGCTTGACCATCATCAACCGCACATACGTTTCCATCGCGATCGTTGGACGCCCCCGCCCTGACGACGCGCCGGTCTCGGCCAGCAGTCGCTGCCACCGCACACCGATCGGCGCCAACAAGCACTACATTCGCCGGGCTCCCGCCCGACGATCTCACCCTCGCGCAAGACTCCGGGGCTACATTCGCAGCGGCCGCCGCTGCCGATCACCACCCTCGCGCAGGATCGAGCCGCAGACCAGCCCGCAGCTCGTTGGCAGCCCGCTCTATCGAGGCCCGATCGGTCTGGTAGATCGCAGCGGCGGCTGCCTTGCTGCGACGCGTTCCGGTCGCTCTACTAACAGCGCCCGCGATCGCCGCGGCGATCGCCTCAGGGCCCTGCGCGAGGTCGGCGTCCTCCTGCACGCGCCACCACGTCGCCAGGCAGCGGGCAACGAACGGCAGACCAGACGGCCCGAGCTCGGCTCGCCACAGCGTGGCGGAGACAGGATCGAGCTCGGCCGCGGGGGCGGGGGCCGACTCGTGTAGGCGCGCCGAAGCCTCGGCGGTCTCGCCGCGGCGGGGTGGGAGCACGAGCGGATGCGGGGTCGGCATGACCTCGCCGATTACCGGCTTGTCCGCCTCGATCCACCAGGTCAGCGAATACTGGTAGGGCGTACGGTCCACCGTCATGGTGCCGAGTGTCAGGTCGAGCCCGCCGGGATACTCGGGATAGGTCGATGCCGACACCTCGGTCGGCCGCTGGTGTCCGGGAACTCCAAGCGCGCAAAGCGGTGCGACGTCTCCGTAGAGTCGATAGAGCACCCGCAGCGGCGAGCCCGGTGCCGCCCTCTTGCGAGCCCGGCGATCGCCGGCGACCACCCTCTGCCAGAAGTCCAGCGCGAGCTTGTTGCCGGTGCGCTCGCTGGCGCTCTGGTTGACCGGCCGCGCGCTGCCCCGGCGGGTGCGGGAGCGAGCGGGAGCCGCACGGCGACCACTGGGTCGCGGCCGCGGGCTGGCGCGGGGCGCGCCCCGCGCGCCGGAACCCTCCTTCCCGGGCGCATCCTGAGCGACCGCGTCACGGCCGGAACTTGTCGTTGGTGGCCGTGCCGGTGGATCCGACCCGCCTGACGCCGTGCGGTCCACGCGCGGGCCGGGTGGCCCCGGTGGACCCGGCAGATCCGGCCCGCTCGACGACTCGTGGCTCGCCGAGACCTTCGCGGTGCACGACTCGCAGCCCAGCCGGTCGCGGGTGGCGACGAGTCCCTCCGGCTCGCCGCACCCCGGGCAGCGGGCCGCGGCAAACTCGTCCACCGCAGGCAACCAGGTCAACGCGAACGGGAACCTACGACTCCCCCGGCGCACGTCGATCGGTATCACGAAGGCCGCGACGTGGACGACGTGCAACCGGAACGGCCGGAGCTCGTGACGGGGCCGGAACTCATCCTCGATCTCCCGGCGACGCCGGGCATGCTCGGAGCGCGTCGCGTCGGCTTGCCCATCGAGCAGTCGAACGCGATCGGCAGCCGTGGTGGAGCGCCGGCGAGCAATCGACTCGAGCGCGCCCTCATAGTACGCGTCCGCCCGCGCCAGCTCGGACTCGAGTGCCCGCCGGGCATGCACCCCCAGCGACGCCTGCCGCGCGATCGCGCGGCGCTCGAGCTGCTCGTGCGCGACCGCGATGGCGGGCGAGAGCTGGGACGGCAACGCTCGCCGGTGGCCGTCGGGCCGCGGGAGCAGCGGACGACCCTTCAGCGCGGCAACCAGCCTCTGGCTGGCCGGAAGCCCGGTGCGAGCGTCGATCCAGGTCTCCTCCTGCTCCTGGAAGCGCAGCGCGAGCGATGCGGCATAGCTGATCATCGCCCCCACCCGCAGCAGCGGGACGTAGGCCGCGATCGGCTCTGCGGTCGCGTCGATTCGGCCGTGGTCGACTGCCACCGCCTCACGTGCGCGGGCTTCGAGGGTCGAGCGGGCGGGCGGTCTGGACCCAGGCCATGGCAGGTACGCATGACCGGTATCGCCTTCCGCGAGCACTGCGCCCGCGGCCCGCTCGATCGCCGGATGGCCCGCGATCAGCAGCACGGCGCCATCCTCGCGGGCTACGTCGGGATCGGAGGTCACGCTCACCTCCTCGGGCAGGTCGCTCGCCTGCTGAAGGGGTCGCGGCAGGAGGAGAAGCGCCTGGTCGCCGCCTTGATCGACGAGCGCGCCCTCGCGCTCGGCGTACCGAAGCCAGAAGCTCAGTGCCGGCTCCTCACACACGGATGCATCTGTCGATCCCACCGTTAGCCGCCAACCAGCCCGTCGATCCGGTGGCGGGTCTCCAGGTAATCGACGCGCGCACGGACGAGCTCGTTGCCGACCACCTCGAGCCGGCTCGTGAACTCGGCGTCATTCCGGCTTGCGACATACTCCTCGAACACGAGCGACGCGAAGTCGAGATCGTCGTGGACCCGCCCGAGGATCATGTCGAGCTCCCCGACCACGAGTTCGAACAGGTTGATCTTGACCTGAAGGATCTCGAGCAGCCGCTCCTCGAGCGTGCCCCGGGCCACGAGGTTGGTGAGCAGCACGTCGTGCTCCTGTCCGATGCGGTGTATTCGCCCTAGCCGCTGCTCGATCTGCATCGGGTTCCAGGGAAGATCGAAGTTGATCATCGCATGGCAGAACTGCAGATTGCGCCCCTCCCCCGCCGCCTCGGTGCTCAGCAGGATCGGGGCGTCGGCGGCGAAGCCCGCGATCATCGTGTCCTTCTGGGTCCGGCTGAGGCTCCCGTGGTAGACGACGGCCGGAAAGCCGCGATCCGCGAGCAGGACCGCGAGCCGGTCGAGCGTCCGGCGGAAGGCGGTGAACACCACCACCTTCTCCCCACGTGCCCGATGACGCCCGAGCAGATCGAGCAGCGCGGCCGCCTTGGCGGTGCCCGGAACCTCGGTTGACTGCGCCGCCAGATCCTCCCAACCCAGCTTCGCGAGGCTCGGCGCGCACGCCCACGGGCTCGAGCCGGCGAGCTGCTGGACGCTGCGCAACGCCAGCGCCCGGGCCGGGGTCGCACCGCGCGCTTGCTCGCGCACCCGATCAGAGATCGCGCCATACAGCTCTGCCTCCTGGGCGCCGGGAGTCACGCGGACCGTCTCGGCCAGCCGGCGTGGCAGCATCACCGTGATCTCGCTGCGCCGATGACGGACCATCACCTCGCGCAGCGCGAGCTGAAGCGACGCGACATTACGCGGCTCACGCCCATCGCCACGGCCGTGGCGAGCCCGGAAGTCGCTCGCGCTGCCGAGCGACCCGGGCCTGACCAGGCTCACGAGCTGGAAGATGTCCGCCAGGCGGTTCTCGATCGGCGTGGCGCTCAGCAGCAGCAGATAGCGCGTGCGCAGCGAACGCACCAGGCGCGCCGACGCGCTGCGCGGGTTCTTGAGCCGATGCGCCTCGTCGGCGATCACCAGATCCCAAGTCGACGCCGTGAGCGCGCCAGCCAGCGGATCCCGGCGCGCGGCGGCGAGCGATGCGACCACGATCGGATGGGTGACTGGCGGTGCGCCGGCCTCCGACGGAGTGCCTGCGGCCTCGAACCCCGCGCCGGCGACGACGCACGGAAGCGCGAACTTGCGCTCGAGCTCCTCGCACCACTGCCCCACCAACCCAGCCGGAGCCAGCACCAGCACGTCAGCCGCGAGCCCGCGCAGACGCAGTTCGCTGAGCACCAGACCCGCCTCGATCGTCTTGCCCAGCCCGACCTCGTCGGCGAGGACCGCTCGGCCCTGCATGTGACGGAGCACGCGGGTGGCCGCCTCGAGCTGATACGGAAACGGCTCGAACCGCAGCCGCGGCATGCACATGAACGTCTCAAACCCCGGACGCGCCCAGACCCCAAGTGCTTCATCGACGAGCGCCGAGCGTTCGTCGCATACCGAGTCGCCCGCCTCCAGGCGCTCCAGCAGGGGTCCGTAGAGCCCGAGCGGCGCCCGAAGCCCGCCCCGCCGGGCCCGTTCCGAGGGGTCGTTCAGAGCGGGCGCGGAGCTCGGGCTGAGCCCGGTCGCCGCTTGTGCGTGGCTTGCGCGTACGGACATAACGCTAGATTCCCCATGATCGCAGCGCCGGCGGACGGAGGCCATCCGCCAAGGACATCGAGCTCGCTGGCAGCGAAGAAAGCCGGCGCTCGAGAAGACCGGATGACACCCCGGCGAGGCGTCACGCCTTCGCGTGGGGAGTCGGCGGAGCCGGTAGGCTTTCGGGGATGCCGACGCTTGTCCTCGATCCTCCCCCCGCCGATTTTCAGGCGCTGCTCGAGCGTCGCCGCCGCATCGGCGCCGATCGGCGCGACGAGGTGTGGAAGGGCGTGCTGCACATGACTCCTACACCATCAGCGCACGCGCGGCTTGCGGCGCAAGTTCTGATCCTGCTGGCTCCCAGCGCCGCGGCGTGTCCTGAGAGCGCGTACCAGATGATCGTGAGTGTCATCGTCAGGAATTGGAACGGAACGGTTCACCCTTGGCCAACCCGGTATGGCCAGAGGACCCGCTCGCGATGGGTGGCCTGGGCTGGAGGGGCTGGGTCAGGCGGTGGGCCGAGATGTTCGGTGTCGCCGCCCGCCTTGGTCTTTGTCTTCGAGTCCGCCCCTGGCGGACGCCTCTTGCGCTGCGCCTTGCCGCTCATGGCTTGCGGCGTGGAGCGCTGCCGCGGGTGGCGGCCGGCGAGATCCTGCTCGAGCCGGGCGTACAGCTACCGCTCGGCGTCGAGCGCTGCTTGCGCGCGGCCGTGCTCGAGCTCCGCGGCCTGGCGGCCCTCGCGCTGCGCGCCCAGATCACGCTTGAGCTCGGTGCGCTCGGTGCGCGCCTTCTGCTCGACGCGGTCCGCCCGGTAAAGCGCGGCTTGCGCGCGCTGCTCGGCCTGCTCGCCGCGGCGCTCCGCGGCCTGGGCGAGCTGCTCGGCGCGCTCGGCCTCCTTGCGCGCTCCCGCCGCTTTCTGCTCGGCGGCCTTGCGCTCGATGTCGGTGACGCGGGCGGGCGCTCGGAGCCGCCGTCTGCACACAGGATGCCGACTTCGACGCCGTCGGTAGCAGAGGGGCTGTTGAAGCGGTGCGGATGTAGCGCCGCGGACCTTTGCCGCGGCCGACAGACCCCGAGCACAACGAGGTACTGTGCCCACTGTGGACGAAGGTCTCCCGATCGCCTACCAAGTGCTTGACGAGGGCATCCCCGTGTACGCCTCCGATGGTGCGAGCGTGGGGAGCGTCGACCACGTGGTCGCCGCTCCGCGGGAGGACATCTTCCACGGAATCGTGATGCGGGGCGAGGAGGGGCAGCGATTCGTCGCGGCCGACCAGATCGCCTCCCTGCACGAGCACGGCGTGGACCTCCGCATCGATGCCGCAGCGGCGGCGGCGATGCCCGAGCCACACGGCGCCGCGCCCAACTGGCGGGATTCCGAGCCGGGGGTGAAGCCAAGCCGCTGGACGCACTTCGTCGACTTGGTCGCTGGCAAGGATCCACGCCGGCGGGATTGGAACGAGGAGGATCTGTAGACCGCATCCCATTTGTAAAATCTCAATCGCTGCGTTTGCGAGCCCCTCGCCACGTCATCTAACGTCACACCGATGACGAGCTTCGACGCCGAGGTCGTCATCCGCCGCACCCGCTACGTCAGCAACGGGACAGGATGGGCGGTCCTCGACGCCGTCGCCGACGATGGGTCGCCGGTCGTGCTGGTAGGGCCGCTGGTCCACCTCGAGGAGCGCGACCGCGCCCATATCGCCGGGACGTGGGTCGATGACAGCCGCTACGGCCGCCAGGTCAAGGTCTCGCAGGCGCGGCCGCTGCCGCCCTCGGATGCGCAGACGCTGATCGCGTACCTGCGCCGCGTCAAGCACGTCGGCGCCAAGCGGGCGGTGGCGCTGATCGAGCGCCACGGCGCCGGCAGCGTGCTCGACGCGATCGACCGTGACCCGGAAGCCGCGTTCGCGGCCGCCGGACTGAAACGCCACCGCGCAAAAGAGGCTGCGGCATCGTGGGCGGCGCTGCGCGTCCTGCGCCAACTCCACCTGCTGCTCGCCCCGCACGGCCTGGGCTACCTCGTGAGCCGCGTCCACGACGAGTACGGCCCCACCGCGCGCCGCGTGGTGAGCGAGCGTCCCTACGAGCTCACGAGCATATTCGGGGTCGGCTTCCTGATCGCCGACCGGATCGCGCGCGCCACCGGCACGCCGCGCGCCACCGACCCGGCGCCCAGCACCTCCGCAACCGACGCCACCGGCCCGCGGGCCGGTGGCACCAAAGCTCACGATGCCGGCACCGGCAGCCGCCCATGGGCCCTGGATGGTGCCGACCGCGTCCGTGCCGGCGTGCTGCACCTGCTGGCGGAAGCCGAGCGCAGCGGGAGCACGTGCATGCCCCTCGGCAAGCTCCTCCCGGATCTACGCGCCTTGCTCACCGTGACCGTGGCGGAGGCAGTCATCGACGATCTCGTCCGGGCGCGCGATCTCGTCCGCGAAGGCGAGTGGATCTACCGTGCGCAGACCGCCGAGCTGGAGGCCGAGCTCGCGCATCGCGTCGCCGATCTCGCCACCGGTCCACCCGGGGGGCGCCTGCGTAAGCCCGCCAGCGCCGCGGCCGCGGCGGGCGGCCCCGAGTTGACCGCCGAGCAGCGCCGGGGCGTTCGCAACGCGTTCGCCCATCGCCTGTCGCTGATCACCGGCGGCCCGGGCACGGGCAAGACCGCCTCGATCAGGACGATCGGGGTGCTCGCCGTGAGCCAGGGCGCTCGCGTGCTACTCGCGGCACCGACCGGACGCGCGGCGGTCCGGATGAGCGAAGCGAGCGGGATGCGGGCAAAGACCGTGCATTCCGCGCTGGACTGGATTCCCGGCGAGGAACCGGCCCGCGACGAGCAGCACCCGCTCGCTTGCGATCTGCTGATCGTCGACGAGAGCTCGATGGCGAACCTCGAGTTGCTCGTCACGCTGTTACGCGCGGTCGGCGCCAAGACGCACGTCGTCCTGGTCGGCGACGCCGACCAGCTCGCCCCCGTCGGCGCCGGCAAGCCGTTCGCCGATCTGGTCGGCACGGATGCGCTGCCGACGACCCGTCTCACGCACATCTTCCGCCAGGCGGCCGACAGCATGATCGTCCAAGGCGCGCACGCGATCCGCCGCGGAGCGGTCCCGGACTTCACGGCGTCGGCGCCGATGCGCCGGGACCTGTTCCTGATCGAGCGCCCGGACCCCGTCGCGGCGCGTGAGGAGATCGTTTCGCTGGTAAGCGAACGACTCCCCGCTCACTACGCCGTCGATCCTGTGCGCGACATCCAGGTGTTCGCGCCCGTCTACCGCGGGGAGCTCGGGATCGACGCTCTCAACGACGCGCTGCGCCAGGTCCTCAACCCTGACGGACAGCGCGCCCGCGGCGGCCGGCTGAGGATCGGCGACAAGCTGATGATGACCGGGCGCAACCTCCATGACCTGGGCCTGATGAACGGGACCGTGCTGCGGCTGCTGGACGAGGTCTCGGGCTCGGAGGCGGGCTCGGGGAAGAGGCTCGACGACGACGCCCTGATCCTGGGCTCCGATGAGACGGTCTTCCGTCTCCCGCCCGAGCAGTCAGACCGTCTCAGGCTGGCGTACGCGTGCTCCGTGCACCGCGGTCAGGGGATCGAGCTGCCGGTGGCGGTGATCGTCGCCCACCCCGCCGGCGGCGCCTTCTTCCTGCGCCGCGAGATGCTCTACACGGCGGTGACGCGCGCGAAGCTCGCGACGGTGATCGTCGGCACCCGCGAGGTGATCGCCCGCGCGGCCGCCACCCCCGACACCGGCCGGCGCCACAGCCGGCTGGGCGAGCGGTTGGTCGGACGGTAGTAGATGTGCGGCCTCAGGATTTCCACCGCGGACGCGGCCCAGTGCGCCCGTCTGTACTCGCTATCGGCTCAGCAGCCAACCCCCGTCAACGACCACCACGCCGTCAGTGCGCGAGGAGCTGGCTGGCATATTGCTCGGACCGATGATATTCGCCATGACGATCCACCAGACAGCACAGAGCTTCGACGCGGCAGCGTGCGACTACGAGCGCGCCCGGCCCAACTACCCTCACGAGGCGGGGCGGTGGCTGAGTGAGCGGCTGAGCCTGCGGCCGGGGCGCACGGTGCTGGATCTGGCGGCTGGGACCGGCAAGCTGACCCGGCTGCTGGCGCCGACAGGAGCGCGCGTCATGGCGGTCGAGCCCGTGGCTGGAATGCAGGCTCAGCTCGCGAAGGCCCTTGCCGGGCTGGAGCTGCTCGAGGGCACCGCCGAGTCGATCCCGCTCCCATGCGCTTCGGTCGACGCCGTGACCGTCGCCCAGGCATTCCACTGGTTCGACGGCGAGCGGGCTCTGAGCGAGATCCACCGGGTGAGCCGGGCGAGCGGGCGGCTCGCGGTGCTCTACAACCGCCGCTTACTCGAAGACCCCCTGCAGGCGGCGCTCGAAGAGATCCTGGCGCCCCATCGCGGCGCCACACCGGCGCAGCGCACCAACCGCTGGCGCCAGGCGTTTTCCCGCACGAGCCTGTGGGCGCTCGTCGAGGAGGCCACGTTGCCCCACGTGCAGCATCTCGAGCGCGAGGGCGTCGTGGCGCGCGTGGCGTCGACGAGCTTCGTCGCCGCGCTGCCCGTGGAGCGGCGGGCCTTGCTGCTCCGAGAGGTCCGCGCCCTCGTCGCGGCACGTCCGGAGCCGATCGAGTTGCCGTATGTCTGTGAGCTGTTCCTCTGGGAACGAGTGCCGTAGCCGCCCGCAAAGGCTCGCCCACTGAACTGTCGCGTTTTGCGGCCGGTCCGCAAGCGGGATTGAGAGTGTGTGCTTCGTCAGTCGTTGGGGCCACGCCGTTGACGGACGGAGACGATGATGATCTTCGGTCGCGGCTTGACGCTTGGGATGGTGTTGTAGGAGGCGCCGAACAGGACCGCCGAGGCGATCGCGGCGGTCAGCGAGGACGGAGCCAGCGCCAAGAGGGCGAGGCTGGCGGCCTCGGCCGCGACGGCGATCGAGGAGCTGTCCAACCGCATCGTCGCCGAGTGGGTAGGTGACCGTGCCATCCTCGTCGAGCGATTCGCACGACACCAGCTGCCACGTCCCCAGCAGCTTCGCTCGTGCCCCGCCATCGGGCGGTGTCGTCATAACCCGAGATTCAACCGCATCCCGGACACCGATTCCCAATCGGTGACGAGCGAGCCCGCCGCGCCGAGGTGTCCGCGCCAGCCGAAGTCTCGCCGTAGAGCGTTCCGTCAGCGGTGGGCGCCCTGCCGGGCGATCAGGTGGATCTGGGAGGCCAATTGTCGATAGGGATCGCGCCGGCCGGCCTCCTCCTCCGCTCGGAGAAGCAAGTCGAGGTCGCTCGGGTCGACGCGCTCGTCGCCTGAGGCGGGTTCCGTGAAGACCCGCACGCCGTACCACGCCTCGACAGCGAGACCCAGCCTGGACAGTGAACCGATCACGTGCTCGAGGCGCTGCGCCTGCGCATCGATGCCGAGTTCGTTCACATAGGTCTGCGCATCGAAGGCCTCGATCGTGGCCCACCACTGGCGCCGCATGCCGGGACGGAAGGCGAGGGCAGCGCAATTCCGGAAGGTGATCGACAACTGGCCGCCAGGCGCCAGTCGGGCGACCAGCGCCGCCAGGGCGGCATCGGGGTCATCGAGGTACATCAGCAGCCCATGGGCACACACGACATCGAACGCCCGCCCGCCGAGCGTTGACGTGAGTTCCTCGATGCGTCCTACATGGACTTCGAGCGGCACCCGCGCGTCTACTGCAGCAGCTGTGAGGCGCTCGAGGAGCTCCCTCGACGGATCGACGCCGACCACGACGCAACCGCGACGGGCGAGCCGGATTGCCTGGGTGCCTTGCCCGCAGCCTACGTCCAGCACGCTGGAGCCGTCCTGGACGTGCTCGCCGAGCTGGCGACCGATCAGTTCCTGTCGCACGGCGTTGCGAAGATTCCCGAGCCGCTCTAGCCAGAGATCCTCACTGGCTGCGAACCTGTTCATGGCGCTCATGGTGACACCGCCGACCGACAGCGGCCCTGCGAAAACACAGGTGCATCCCAAGATCAGGCACGTCCCGGGACGGCCATCCGGCTACGGCCCCGATCACGAGGCTCGGATCGGGGAAGACCGGGCCCGGCGCCCGGTCACCCTGCAGTAGTCCAGAAGGCGCAGACCACGCCGCTCCGTGCGAACCTCCGGCACGCTCGGATTCGATTCGTCCAGAGCGGCCCGAGGGACCTGGCCCGATGACGGTTCGGCATCCGGCTTCGACGCGGTGCCAACGCCAGGATCGATCAAGGAGGACTCCGGTGGCATCTGATCGACCTCCCGAGGCAAACTCGCCCGTCGGCGGATCCCCTTGCGACGATCGCCGGACGGCGGCTCTGAGCTCCCGCCGTGTCGCCGTTAGGAGGTTGGGCTTGCGGACTGGGGCGATGCACACACGAGGCGCCTATGCCGACTTGAGCAGCAGGTGGGCGGCGTCAAGCGCCGCGCCCCAGGAGTGGGTGACCCCGGAGCCGCCGTGCCCGTAGCTGTGCACGCAGCGGGCGGTGCCGATGGGTTCTGCCTCCAGTCGGGGGGTCGGGCGAGTCGGGCGAAGCCCGACCTGGTGGCCAAGGATCTGTGCGTCGGAGGCGGGGCTCGACTTCGGCGCAGCGGCTGACGATCCGCTCGGCGCGGTCGAGGTCAGGCTCGATGGGGGTGTCGCCGGGGCGGGAGGAGCCGCCGAGGATGACGTGGTCGGGGTAAGGCCAGTAGGCCGTCCACTCCTCAGCGAACGGGGTCTCGATGAAGAACTCCTCGATGCCCGGGTTGTTCGTTACGACTTGCTGGCCCCGGGCCGGCGTGACCGAGTTGTCGCCGGTCAGCTCGCGGGCGCCCAGGCCCGAGCAATTGACGATCAACGACGTCTCATCGGCGAGCCCGTGCAGCGAGACAACACGCTCGCGCGAGGCGGCCACCCGCGGCGGTCAGCCGGCCAGCGAGGTCAAATAGGGCACCATGTCCACCAGCGGCAGCGTCGCCCACGACCCCCCGACAAATCCGGCGGGCAGCTCCTCGGCTGTGCAAGGCACCATGTCGCCGGGCGGAGCGGGCAGCGGCTGACGCGGTGAGTCGACCGCGGCGCATCATCACCCCAGCACCGCGGCTTGGAGATTGGTTGGACGTGGCTGACCCCGTCGGCATGGGGAACGGGCGCCAACGCCGAAGCCAAGCTGCTGCAGCTGCGCTATGCCTTTGAGGAGTTGGGCTGCCAGTGCGTCGAGTTCTACACCGACGAGCGCAACGCGCGGTCACGCGGCGCGTGGGCCGCGCTGCCGGCACCCGACGAAGTCGTCTCGCTCATAAGGACCTGGATTGCCAAGACGAGCTCATGAGCCGACCGTCGGCACTTCCGGCGCCGCCGCGCACCGAGACAGAGCAAGCGAAAACGGCGGAGCATCGCAGTGCCCCCCATTCACGAAATTGAGCACGCTCCAGCGATCGCAATGCTCGGACTACGGGCGGCGGATCCGTCACAACGGTTGCCGAGAACCAGGATGGCTCAGGAGCCGTAGCGGGCCTGCGCGGTCTGCTTGGACACGCCGAGCATCGCAGCGATCGCCGCCCAGGAGTAGCCACCCGCCCGGGCAGCGCTCACGGCCTCTACCAAGTCGGCGTCCGCGGTCACAGAGCGGCGGAAGGCATCGGCGACCCGGCGCAGTGGCTCAGCGTCGCGCCACGACGGTTGCTCTTCTTGGTTGGCGAGCCGCTCGGCGATCTCTGCGGCGATCCGCTCTTTCTCAACGATGGTTCGAGCCATGGTCACTCCTTGGGCGGTTGGAATCGGCCGGTGCGGGCAGGCATCGCATGGATGATCAGCGGGCCATCGTCGGTCGCGAGCACCCCAACCTCGATCAGGCTGACGGCCCGGTCGGGACCGAGGAACAAGGTGACATCGGCGGACGGCGATGAGGTTGCGCAAAGCATGACGGATATTTCATCGGCGATGCCATGGCGGTGCGCGCTGGCTGCGATTGGCGCCTCCCACAGGTGCACGGTGTCAGTATACCCTGACGGCAGCCAGAAGTGCCCGCTATCCGCCATCTTGGCGGCTTGGCTGGCCAACCCGCCCCGTAAGCCTAACCTTGGGTTCTAGCGGCGAGACTTCGGCCGGCACGGACAGGCTGGCGGCGGCGGCGCTCGTCACCGATTGGGGATCGGCGACTTGACCGGTTTCTTGGCTGCAACAGTCCCAGCCTTCAGGCTGTTTTCGGAATCGGAGTCACCCCCAGCTCGGTGAGCTTTCGGTCGAACGCCGGGAAGCTGTGCGTGTCGATGTAGAAGTCCTCGTGGTCTGTGACCTTGCCCCACTTCGTGCGCATCACGAGCACCGTCCGGTTCTCGTAGAGCCGTGTCCCGTCCGGTCCGTCGGCGTGGTCGTCGAAGCGGACCATCATCGTCAGCGCCCACGGCGGGCCGCTGATCGCGATCTGTTTGATCTCGCCCTGTACCCTCGCGGCGGTGAAGTTCTGCAGGAAGCGGTCGATTGCTGCCGTGCCGACCCAATCGCCGGCCCACCGGTGCTCGCCGTCGTTGAAGTGGAGGACCGCATCGTCGGCGTAGGCCTTGAGCAGTGGGGAATGGTCGCCGGCGTTGAGCTTCTTGACGTCGCGCCCGAACTTGACCAGGAGCAGTTGCGGAAGCAGCGCGCGGCCGGCGACGGCAACGGTCGCGCCGCTAAGGAGGCTCTTGAGGTGCATGCGAGGTCCTCTCGGTAGATCGCTCTAATTAGCCGAAGCGTACACTCCGCGGCGTGAAAGCGACTACCACCCCCACCCGCGAGCGGATCATCTACGCTTCGGCGGAGCTTTTTCGGCGCCAGGGCTACCCCGGCACCGGGCTCAAGCAGGTCGTCGCCGAAGCACAGGCGCCCTTCGGCTCGCTCTATCACCACTTTCCCGGCGGCAAGCAGCAGCTCGCGGAAGAGGTCATTCGCGCTGGCGGCGCGTTCTTCCAGGCGCTGGTGACCGGGGTCTACGACGAGGAGTCGACGGCGCGACCCGAGGTCTTCGAGCAGTGGACCGTCGCGCTGACCGACCGCCTCGGCGATCGCGATTACGCGATGGCCGTGCTCTCTGCGCTCGAGGGCGCCTTCGTCCTGTGCCGCGCGCGCCGCAGCGTTGAGCCGATGTTAGCCGCGGGGAAAATGGCCGCCGCACACGTCGCCGGGGCGTAGCGGGTCTAGCCGCATCCGGGTCCTGGTCTCCCGTTTCATCAGCCCGGGACGGCTCGCACCGCGGGCAGCTCCCTGCGCGGGGCGGATGGCTCGGCCCAGCGTCCGCCAAACCATCCAGCCGATCAACGATCGGCGTTGCGGGAATGTCCCGCCGTGACGCTCGCGGCCGGCGAGCAGAAAAAGGGCTGCGAGCGTAGCTCGTGGACGAGACGGCCATAGGTCGATAACGTGAAGTGATGAGCGACGCTCTGAGCTTCACGATCCGCTACTCCGACGGTGGGGAGGGCTGGGTGATGGCGCAGGTTGAGCAGGTGCCCGGGGCGATTAGTCAGGGTCGGACCCGTCAAGAGGCGCGCGAGAACGTGGTCGAGGCGCTGCGCCTGATGCTCAAGCCCGAGCCTGACCACACCGTCGACCCAGACCGCGAGCCGCTCGACCTGCCGTTGGCTTCTTGAAGCGACGCGCCCTGGAGCGCCATCTACGCCAGCATGGCGCCGAAGCAATCGATGAGGCGCACGACAACGCCCCCGGCGGCTGGTGCTCACCGCCGCGCGCCGTTACCCTCCCCGACTGCAATGAGCCCAACCACACCCGCCGCCGTCGTCCGAGTCGAGGGCCTTCACAAGCGCTACCAGGCCGAGGGTCCTGAAGCGGTCGCCGGGATCGACTTCGAGGTGCTCGACGGCGAGATCTTCGGGCTGCTAGGGCCTAACGGCGCGGGCAAGACGACGACGATCGGCACGATCACCACGCGCGTGCGCCCGACCGCCGGTCGCGTGCTCGTTGACGATGTCGACGCGAGCGAGAACCCAGTCTCCGCGAAGCTCCGGATCGCGGCCGTGCCCCAGCGCTCGAACCTGGATCGGGCGCTGACGGCGCTCGAGAACCTCACCTTCCACGCCGCGTACTTCGGCACCGGCCGGCGCGAGCGCCGTGAGCGGGCGCGCGAGCTGCTGGAGCGCTTCGGCCTGGAGGGCCGGGAGAACGACCACGTCGACAACTACTCGGGCGGGATGGCGCAGCGCCTGATGATCGCGCGTGCGCTGATGCACGAGCCGCGGCTGTTGATCCTCGACGAGCCTACGACGGGGCTCGATCCCCAATCGCGGCTCTTCCTGTGGGACACGATGCTCGATCTGCGCGAGCGCGGAACGACCTTGATCCTGACCACTCACGACATGCTCGAGGCCGACCGGCTTTGCAACCGGATCGCGATCATCGACAACGGGAGAATTATCGCGCTCGACACGCCGACGCGGTTGCGGCGGCTGTTGCCGGCGCAGGAGGGCGTCGCGGTGACTGTCAGCGCCACCGCCGACCCATCCGCGGCGTTCTCCGAGCTGACCGGTTCCGAGCAGACCGAGGCGCGGCCGGCCGGTGAGGGCCGCTGGCAGGTGCGCCTCTACGGCCGCGACCGGGACCGCGACGGTCATCCGGGGGAGAGCACCGGTGGCGAGAGCACCGGTGGTGAGAGCACCGGTGGTGAGAGCACCGGTGGTGAGAGCACCAGCGCCGAGAACCGCAGCGGACGCCACCCCGGCGGCGACCTTCCCTCGCGCGCGCTCGCGGCGGCGCAGCGCGCGGGGTTGGAGCTGATCGAGCTCACGCGCTTGGAAGGGGTCGCTGGAGGACGTGTTCGTCCACCTGACCGGGCGCGGGCTGCGCGGTGCCGACGGCGCCCGTGGCGTGCGGTCGCCGCGGTGAGCGCCGTCGGGACGCCCCGTGGCGCCTGGCGGCGGGCGCGATGAGCGCGGTCGGGACGAGCGAGGGCGGCGGGGGGGCTGCGCCGGCGAAAAGCCTCCTGCAGCCTCCACAGGCGACGGCCCGCCTGCAACTTCAAGCCTTCCTGGCCCTGTGCGGCCGCGACCTGTGGGTCACCGTTCGCCACGAGCTCGGCTCCTATCTCGCCCAGGCGCTGCTGCAGCCGATCTTCCTGCTGTTCGTGTTCGGACGGGTGCTGCCCCAGATCGGCGCCGCGCGGGTGGGCTACGGGACCCAGCTCCTCCCAGGGGTGATGGCGCTGACCCTAGTCCTGACCGCGCTTCAGAACACGGCGCTGCCGCTCGTGATCGAGTTCTCGTTCACGAAGGAGATCGAGGATCGCCTGCTGGCGCCGCTGCCGGTCTCGGCGGTCGCGCTGCAGAAGATCCTGATCGCCGCGCTGAGGGGGATCCTCGCGGGGCTCGTGATCCTGCCGCTCGGGGCGCTGATCCTCCCTGGGGGCATCCACCTCAGCGGGCCCGACTGGCCGGCGGTGGTCGCGATCTTCGTGTTCGGCAGCCTCACCGCGGGGGCGATGGGGCTCGTGCTCGGAACCGCCGTGCCGCCGAACCGGATCAGCGTGGCGTTCGCCGTGGTGCTGACGCCGCTGATCTTCACCGGCTGCACCTTCTACCCGTGGAGCGCCCTGCACCAGATCAAGTGGTTCCAGATCTTTACGCTGGTCAACCCGATCACCTACGTCAGCGAAGGTCTGCGCGGCTCGCTGACCACGCTGCCGCACCTGGCGGGAGGTTGGATCGCACTCGGTGTGGCGATCTCGCTGCTGATCTTCGCCGCGCTTGGAACGCGCCTCTTCGTCCGTCGCGCGCTCGACTGACGCTCAGCGGCTGGGCGGCTGGCCTGACGCTTGCGGCCACACTCGGCTGCCTCTCAGCGGCCGGGCACTCGGCTGACGCTCAGTGGCGACCTCCCAGCCCGTATGGCTGGGAGGCCCGATTACGTCTGCATCACGGTTTCCTTACCTCATCGGCCCCCTACCTCTGGGGTTCCCCTACGTCCTCGGGGTCCCCCTACCTCCTGGTTTCCTACCTCCGGGAGCTATAGCCCGAGCTCTTGCGAGGCTAGCCTCGCACCTTCGAGCCGGGCCGAAATCTTCTGCATCGCCACGTCGCGAGCGAAGTCCGGCGAGCCGTGTGAGGGCTTCTCGTCGCGGCTGAACGGCGAGAAGCCACAGTCGTCGGTGGCGCCGAGTCGCTCCGGCGGGATGTGCTTCGCCGCCGTGAGGAGCTCATCCCTGACGTGCTCGGGCGTCTCGACCTCAGGCGTGAGGGGATTGATGACGCCCATGAAGCACACCTGGGCCACGCCGTTGGCGTCGCCGCGGCTGTTCTCGCCGCAGAGCTTGTAGACCTTCTCGCGGTCCTTCTCGCTGGCGCACTGGATCAGGAAGTAGCCCGCGTTCATCTCGAACATGTGCTCTAGCAGCTGCTCGTAGGGAACCTCCGCACTGTGCACCGAGTCCATGTCGCCGCCGGGGCATGTGTGGATGCCGATGTTCTTGCGCTCCTCCGCGCTGAAGCGGTCCAGTAGCCGGTTGTTGAGGTCGATGAACTCCTGCAGCATGTTCTTCCCGGTCCATGGGTTGCGCGAGTCGTTCTTGTTCGCCAGCCGGCCCTCGGTGAAGTCGATCGAGACGCGCGACGCGCCGGCCTCGAAGCACTGGCGGATGTCCTTCTCGGCCTCGTCGACAACGTCGTCGAGGAACTGCTCGCGCGAGTAGCCCTCGATCTCCCCTTCCAGTGGGTAGAGGAGCATCATCATCGAGGGCGAGATGACCGCCTGCTTGATGGGCTTGGTGGCGATCTTCTTGTTCTTCTCGACGAACTCCGACGCGTAGGTCTTGTACTTGAAGGGACCGCCCGTCAACCGCGGAAGCTGCCGGTGGTGGCCGTCGTCGAAGATCGCGAAGTACTGGCCGTCCCCGGCGAGGTTGTCGGCGATGCCGGTGCCCGCCAGCGTGTCGGCGAGGTTGTAGGTGGCGAAGCTCGACTCGCGCTGCTCGCCGTCGCCGACGATCGGCGCGCCGGTCTCCTCCATGCGCTTGATCGAGTCCTCGGCGGCTACATCCTGCTCAGCCTGGAGCTGGGGGAAGTCGATCTTGCCCTCGTCGTAGGCGGCGTACGCATCCTGGAGCTTCATCGGCCTCGGCAGCGATCCAACGTGCTCGGTCCGGATCGGCATATTCGTGTCCTCTCCTCGTGGAAGGCTGGTAGAGGAAAACGTGGCGCGACGCCGAAAAGCCCGGTGGGATCACTCGGAGCCGAATGCGAGACGGAACGTTCTCCCTCTATGTGTCGAACGTTACTACATCCGAGGCTTCGATGTCGAGCGCCCACATGAGCCATCGCTTACGGGCCGTCCACCTGCGTCAACCAGGAGCATCTCCGGGTTGTCCACCTGCGTCAACCAGGAAGCATCTCCGGGCCGTCCACTCGCGTCAACCAGCAGAGCGCCACCGGCCTGGCTCTGCTTGACTTCAGGCGCCGGTGGCGTCTATCGTGAGACGGAGGGCGAACGATCAGTCTTACGCGCGACGCTCACCTCGGCGTAATCCAAGCCTCGACGTCACCAAACGAGGCTCAGAAAGCGAGGCCGCGATGAGCACCACACGCAGTGACTACCTGTTCACCTCCGAGTCGGTCACCGAAGGGCATCCCGACAAGGTCTCTGACCAGATCTCAGACGGAGTGCTCGATGCGGTGATGGCGAAGGATCCCGATGGACACGTGGCGTGTGAAACGCTCGTGAGTACCGGGCTCGTCGTCGTCGCGGGAGAGATCACCACCACGGCGGCGTTCGACGTGCAGACGATCGCGCGCGAGACGATCAGGACGATCGGCTACGTGGACGCCGACCTGGGCTTCAGCGCCGACTCGTGTGCGGTCCTGAACACGGTCGACAGGCAGTCGACCGACATCGCCCAGGGCGTCGCCAACGCCTACGAGACGCGCGAGGCGCGCGCGGCCTCCGGCACCGGGGACGAGCTCGACGTGGCCGGCGCCGGGGACCAGGGAATGATGTTCGGCTACGCGACGAACGAGACGCCTGAGCTGATGCCGCTGCCGATCGCGCTCGCGCACAAGCTCGCCAGGCGCTTGGCGGAGGTGCGCAAGGATGAGGTTCTCGACTACCTGCGCCCGGACGGCAAGACCCAGGTATCGGTTCGCTATCGAGACGGGCTGCCCGTCGCGGTCGAGAGGCTCTTGATCTCCACCCAGCACCGCGATGGTGCCGAGTCGGTGATCCGCGACGACCTCTGGGAGCACGTCGTCGTTCCCACGCTCACCAAGGATCTCTACGACGAGAACGAGCTGCGCGCCAGCTTCCTGGTCAATCCCACCGGACGGTTCGTGATCGGCGGTCCGGCTGGGGACTGCGGGCTCACCGGCCGCAAGATCATCGTGGACACATACGGCGGCATGGCCCGCCACGGGGGTGGCGCGTTCAGCGGCAAGGACCCCTCGAAGGTCGACCGCTCGGCGGCCTACGCCGCTCGCTGGGTGGCCAAGAACGTCGTCGCGGCCGGATTGGCCGACCGCTGCGAGGTTCAGGTCGCCTACGCGATCGGCGTCGCGCACCCGGTGTCGGTGATGGTCGAGACCTTCGGGACCGAGAAGATCGCCGAGGACCGGATCGTGGAGCTCGTCCGCGAGCACTTCGACATGCGCCCGGGCTCCTTCCGCGAGAAGCTCCGCCTGCACCGTCCCATTTACCAGAAGACCGCGGCGTACGGCCACTTCGGTCGCGAGGACGAGGACTTCACCTGGGAGCTCACCGACAAGGCCGACGAGCTGCGTGCGGCGGCCGGGCTTGGCGAGGCGGTGCCGGCTTGAGCCCCGTTCGCGATCCGGTGCCGCAGCGATGAGCCTCACCGAGCCGGGGCCGCAGCGATGAGCCTCACCGATCCGGTGCCGCAGCGATGAGCCTCACCGATCCGGTGCCGCAGCGATGAGCCTCACGGTCGTCGGCTCGATCGCCTTCGACACCGTCAAGACGCCATTCGGCCGGCGCGAGCGCATGCTCGGGGGGGCGGCGACCCACTTCGCGCTGGCCGCCTCGTTCTTTGAAGATGTAAACGTCGTCGGTCCGGTTGGCGACGATTTCACCGAGGCGGAGATGGCGGTTCTGCGAACACGGGGCACGAACGTCGACGACGTCGAGCGGGTGCTCGGTGGGCGTACGTTCTTCTGGGAGGGCGAGTACGGCTGGGATCTCAACTCCCGAGAGACGCTCGAGACCCAGCTCAACGTGTTCGAGCAGTTCGACCCCAAGCTGTCAGAGGCCTCCAAGCAGTGCGACCTGCTGTTCCTGGCGAACATCCAGCCGGAGCTCCAGTTGCAGGTACGAGAGCAATGCCCGGATGCCCGGTTCGTCGCGCTGGATTCGATGAACCTGTGGATCGACATCGCCCGCGACGCGCTGCTGGAGGTAATCGCGCGCGTAGACTGCCTGATCCTCAACGACGCAGAGCTGCGACAGCTCACCGGCGCCCCCAACCTCGTCTCGGCCGCGCGCGAGGTGCTGAAATGGGGCCCGTCGGTGATCGTGGCCAAGCAAGGGGAGTACGGAGCCGCGTTGATCACGCAGGACACGTTCTTCGCGCTGCCCGCCTATCCGCTGCAGACCGTGGTCGATCCCACCGGCGCGGGGGACACGTTCGCGGGCGGCTTCGCCGGCTACATCGCCCGCCACGGCGAGCATCCGCCGACCAGCGAGGTGCTGCGCAACGCGATGGCGTACGGAACCGCGCTGGCCTCGTTCAACGTGGAGGAGTTCGGGACCGAAGGCGTCCTGGGACTGGGCGCGCAGGCGGTCCGCGATCGCGTGCAGGAGCTGCAGCGCTTCACCCGCTTCGAGCACGTCGAGATCGACTTGGTGACGCCAAGCGCCCAAGCCAATTGATGGAGGCACGGTGAGCATTAAGAGCGAGGGCTCGTTGAAGGCGCTTTCCGAGCAAGAGGGGTCGTTCAAGACGCTGTCCGGCGAAGAGATCTCCCCGCTCTACACCGAGCGGGACCTCCCGCCCGATCCCGAGCGCTCGATCGGGCTACCCGGCGAGTTCCCATTCACCCGCGGTGTATACCCATCGATGTATCGCGGGCGACCGTGGACGATGCGGCAATTCGCGGGCTTCGGGACCGCGGCGGAGACCAACGAGCGCTTTCGCTATCTCCTCGATCACGGCCAGACGGGGCTCTCGACGGCGTTCGACATGCCGTCGCTGATGGGGCACGACTCCGATCACGTGCTGGCGCTCGGCGAGGTCGGGCGCGAGGGGGTGGCGATCGACACCGTCCGCGACATGGAGACGCTGTTCGCCGGCATCCCCCTCGACGAGATCACCGTCTCGATGACCATCAACGCGCCGGCCGCGGTCATGCTCGCGTTCTACGTGGTCGCGGCGGAGCGTCAGGGTGTGGCCACCGATCGGCTCGGCGGAACGATTCAGACCGACATCCTCAAGGAGTACATAGCCCAAAAAGAGTGGTGCTTCCCGGTCGATCCCGCGATGCGGCTAGTGACCGACATGATCGAGTGGTGCTCGGAGCAGATGCCGCGCTGGCACCCGGTGAGCATCAGCGGCTACCACATCCGGGAAGCCGGCGCGACGGCCGCGCAAGAGCTCGCGTTCACGCTCAAAAACGGGCTGACATATGTCGAGAACGCAATTGCGAGGGGGGTCGATGTCGATGACTTCGCGCCCCGGCTGAGCTTCTTCTTCAACGCACAGATCGACTTCTTCGAGGAGATCGCCAAGTACCGCGCCGCGCGGCGGATCTGGGCACGGGAGCTGCGCGACACGTTCAGCGCTCACGAGCAGCGCTCGCTGCTGATGCGCTTTCACACCCAGACCGCAGGGGTCAGCCTGACCGCGCAGCAGCCGCTGAACAACATCGTGCGCACGACGATCGAGGCGCTCGCCGGCGTACTGGGCGGAACGCAGTCGTTGCACACCAATTCCTACGACGAAGCGCTCGCGCTGCCGACCGAGGCGGCGGCTCAGATCGCGCTTCGGACACAGCAGATCATCGCCGGGGAGACGGGGGTCACCAACACCGTCGACCCTTTGGGCGGGTCGTACTTCGTCGAGGCGCTGACCGATCGCATGGAGGAGCTCTGCTACGAGTACTTCGCCAAGATCGACGAGCTCGGCGGCATGGTGGAGGCTGTCAAGCGCGGGTACCCGCAGCGCGAGATCGCCGACGCCGCGTTTGCATTGCAGAAGGAGATCGACTCAGGCCGGCGGATCGTGGTCGGCGTGAACGCCAACACCGAGGGCGACGACGCCCACACTCCGCTCCTGCGCACCGATCCGGCGCTCGAGGGCAAGCAGCTCGACAGGCTGCGCGCCTTCAAGGCCGCCCGCGACCCCGAGGCGCTGCGGTCGGCGCTCGCGAGCGTCAAGGCCGGCGCGCAGGGCGAGCAGAACTTGATGCCGCTGCTTATCGGCGCGGCGCGCGCCCACGCCTCGGAGGGCGAGATGGTCGCCGCCCTACAGGAGGTCTGGGGCGATTACCGTGAGCAGCCCCAGTTCTGAGCGGCGCCCGACCTAGACCGATTCACCGATTGCGCCGGCCATGTGGGCCGGCGAAGCTAGGATTGTAGGCGCGGCTCGGCGCTCAACACGAGCACAGCCATCTCCCGTGCACGGCACGCGGCGTCCTGATCGCCTTCGGCGGCGGCGATGATGGACCCCTTCATCAAGATGTGCCACTTGCGCGCGAAGCTCGCGGCGTGCGCAATCCCCGCGCGCCCAGCCAGATCCTCCAGGAAGAGCCTGATGCCGGCGAGGTAGGAGACCCCCGCCCGGTGCAGCGCTCCCGCCGGGTCGGTGAGCTCGATCATCACGTTGATGAACGAGCACCCCTCGAAGCCGGGCGTCCGGAACCACTCGCTGAAGACGTCGAAGATCGCGAGCAGCCGCTGCTCGGGATCCGAGGAGCGCCGTGCCACCTCCCCCTGAAGCCAATCCTTGGTCCAGAGCACCTCGCGGCGCTCCAGGAACGCCAGCACCAGGTCCTCCTTGGAGGAGAAGTGGCGGTAGAGCGTCTGGCGGGCGACCCCCGACTGCACGACGATCGCATCGATGCCGACTGCCTGAATGCCACGATGGGCGAAGAGGTCGTAAGCCGCCGCGAGGATGCGCTCGCGAGCCGCCCCGGTGCTGTTCGCGCCGCTCACCTGCACGCTCGCGTCGAGCCCGCCGGCCCGCGCGCTCGCGTCGGCCCCGGCGGCCCGTGCGCCCTCGCCAGGAGGTTGAATTGGTTGCACCGGTGAAACCACCACCAGGGCACCTTACCCGCGAACCACCATCGACGTCTCGCGAGCGCCTTGACTTTGGCGATCGGTGCGCTCATTCCTGGATTCGCTGGAGGCGGCGCCCAGCCCCGGGCTCAATCGCGAGTCTTCAGAGTCGCTCGCCGGCAAAGCCTTCCAGCGCCTCGATCACGGCGGCGTAGTCGTCTGAGCCGTAGCCGCGCCCCGCTGAGGCGGCGAGTGCCTGGCGGGCGCCGGCGGCGGTCGTGAACGGAATTCCTGCCGCCTGTGCATGCTCGAGGCACAGGCGCACGTCCTTGAGCATCTGCTCGAGCTTGAACATCGTCGTGTAATCGTGGCGGCGCATCGGGCTCGCCTTCTGGGCGAGCATCGCCGATGCGGCGGAGGTACCCGGGAGCACGCGCTCCAGCGCTGCGAGATCCACACCTGCCCGCTTGGCGAGGAGCATGCCCTCGCCAAGCGCCACGAGGTTGGCCGCTGCCAGCGAGTTGGAGATCACCTTGACCATCTGGCCGTGACCGAGGGCGCCGACGTGGATGATCAGCTCGCCCATCGCCTCCAGCAGCGGCCACGCGCGCTCCACGGCGCCGGCATCGCCGCCGACCATCATCGTCAGCGTTCCGTCACGCGCCCCGGGCAGCGAACCGGAGACCGGGGCGTCGAGGAACACGATCCCCTGCTCGGCAAGCGAGTTGCCGATCTCGCAGGCGGCGGCGGCGCCGATCGTCGAGCAATCCACGCAGAGCATTCCTGCTCGGGCATTCCTGACCACGCCCTCCGGGCCGTTCAGCACGCTGCGTACAGCCGCTCCATCGGTGACCATCGTGATCACCACGTCGACTTGACCGGCGAGCTCTGATGGAGCTCCGGCCACCGTGGCACCGTGCTCGGCCGCGAACTCCTCGGCCTTTACGCGGCTCTGGTTGTAGACCGTGAGCTCAAGCCCAGCGCGCCGCAGGCTGGCCGCCATCAGCGATCCCATGAGCCCGAGTCCGATGAAGCCGACGCGGCCGATCGCCGGCATCAGAACGTCCGCATCAGAACGTCCCGGTCAAGCATCTGCGGCCACCATCCGAATCGTACTGCCGATATCGCTTGACTAGCGCCCTGCTGAAATGTATAATTCGATCATCGTCGAACATACCTATTGATGGAGCTTGAACTGACCACGTTTGAAACCAAGAGCCGCATCCGCGGCGAGCATTCGGAAACCGAGAGCACGAGACCACGTCCGCGGGCTGACGCCGACCGCCGGCAGCGTCATCGGCGTGGTCGCGCCGGCACAGATGGCGATCTTCTGCACCCCGCGGCCGAGGCCAAGCCAGAGCAGATCTCGATGGATTCGCTGGACCTGTTCTTTCGCCAGGTACGCCTGCACCCGCTGCTGAGCGCGGCCGAGGAGGTGCAGCTGGCAAAGCGAATCGAGCGCGGCGACCTGGAGGCCAAGGATCGGATGATCAACGCGAACCTGCGGCTGGTCGCCTCACAGGCACGCCGCTACCAGGGCCACGGCTTGCCACTGGAAGACCTGGTGCAGGAAGGGATGCTCGGGCTGATTCGTGCGGTCGAGAAGTTCGATTGGCGGCGCGGATTCAAGTTCTCGACCTACGGCACGCTGTGGATCCGGCAGGCAATTCAGCGCGGGCTGCAAAACTCCGGTAGGACGATCCGGCTCCCGGTTCACGTCGCTCAGCGCCAGGTCAAGGTTCGCACGCTGGAGTCTGAGCTGCGGGTCAAGCTTTCTCGCGATCCGACCGACGAGGAGATCGCCGCCGTCGCAGAGCTTCCGGTGGAGCAGGTGTCCGAGATCCGCGAGCTGACCCGCAATCTCTCGAGCCTCGATCAGCCGGTCACCGAGGACGGTGATTCTGTGCTGGGTGACCTCTTGCACAGCGATCGCCCGGAGCCCGCCGAGGAGGTCGCCGACGCGATGCGCGACCAGCAGGTCGCCGAGATCGTGGCCCAGCTTCCCGACTCCGAGCGCAAGGTGATCGAACTGCGGTTCGGGCTCGCCGGAGATGAGCCGAAGACGCTCCGCCAGACGGGCACCGAGCTCGGCATCCCAGCGGCCAAGGCTGACGAGCTCGAGAGCCGGGCGCTCCGGCGCCTGGGGGAGCGCTCAGAGCTGCAAGCGCTTCGATCTGCGGCGTAGTCACGCGGACAGGCCACGTTCGCGGGGCATGGCCTGTGCGGGCCATGCCCGCATCGAACGACGTGATGAGCGTGCGCCTGCGGGCGCACGCTCACATCAAACCGCGTCGGCCCGGAGAACCTCGCGCAGCTTCACGCGCTTGTCGGTGCGCATCACCGATCGCTGGTAGACGAGCCCCGCCAGCCGTGCCGTCGCGATCGTCGCGAGGATGCACAACACGGCGGAGACCACCACCTGCAGGGCCGAGGCCGCGCCGATCGCGTACAGCGTAGGCATCGCGATCGGAGCGGTCCAGGGGATGAACGCGAGCACGTGAAAGAAGGAGCTTGCCCCGCCGAACACCACGCCCTGGGCGAGGATATAGGCGAGGATCAGCGGAATCATCAACGGGGTCGCGACGTTGCCCACATCGGACTGGCGCGTGACCATCGACCCGGCGGCCGCGAACGCGGTGCAATAGAGCGCGAAGCCGAGCACGAGCCACAGCGCCCCCATCAACGCGACTCCCCCTTCGATCGTGTGCGAGCCGACCGCGAGACCGAGGATCGCGTAGGTTGCCCCCGCGGCGAAGATCTGCGTGAACGCGAGCGCCGCGAAGCCGATCAACTTCCCGGTCAGGAGCTGTGTCGAGCGCACCGTCGCGAGCAGCACCTCGACCACGCGGCTGGTCTTCTCCTCGCCCACGGCCTGGGCGATCCGCAGTCCGTAGAAGAAGATCACGATGTAGATCAACAGGTCGATCACCACCGCGGTGACGCGGCTCGCGACGCTCTTTGGTGCCGGTTGCACACCACGGACCGGGAGTGCGACTCCATTGGTGAGCGCCGCTGCGCTGGCTCCCGGTGCAAGTTTGCGCTCGAGGCCTACGAGCTGCGCCAGCGTGCCCGCAAACGTGGCCGAGGATGAATTCGTGCCGCCGACCTGCTGCTGCTTGACGAGCACCTCGCGTCCGTTGACCACAACCGCGGCCAGCGTCCCCGCGCGCAAGAGCTTGCGCGCGTCATCGACACTGGCCACCGGGACGACCGATACCTGGCTGCCGCTGAGGCGGCCGGCCTCCTGCGCGGCCTGCGTGAGCGCGGGAGCGGCTGCGCCCAGGACGCCCACTTGCTCGGTCTTGTGGTGCTTTCCGACCAGCGCGGGGATGACGACGCCCGCGCCGACCGCGACCATCAGCAGCACCGTCACGATCCGGAACGACTTGGCCCGAAAGCGCTCGTCCATCTCACGGCGGGCGATCAGCCAGGTCGGCTGCCACCACGCCGCGTTCAAGGCGACACCGCCTGGCCGCCGGCAGGCGCCCGAGCGCCGGCAGGCGCCCTGCCCTCGGCGCCCTCTTCGGAGCCTTGCGCGACCCCGACCGCCTCGCCGAACACCTCGGAGAGCCGCCGGCGCGTGGAGGAAAAGTGCTCGACAGCACCGGCCCGGCGGGCGGCGTCGAGCACCGCCTGGGGGTCCGCGCCCAGCGCCAACGTGAGCGTCGCGGTCCCGTCGGGCGCAATGTCCACGTTCTCGATGCCGGGAAGACCGCCCGTTGCCCACGTGCCGGACCGGTCTCCAGCGACGCGCACGTCCAGCCGCGGCGGCCCGGAGCGCGCCAGCTCGTCAACCGCGCCCTCGGCTACGCATCGCCCGTGGTTTACGATCGCCACCGCATCGCACAGATGCTCGACGAGATCGAGCTGGTGGCTGGAGAAGACAACGGTCGCACCAGCGCCGGCACGCTCGACGAGAACCGCACTCATCGTCTCGACCGCTACCGGGTCCAAGCCGGAGAAGGGCTCGTCGAGAACCAGCAGCTCGGGAGCATGGACCAGCGCGGCCGCTAGTTGGATGCGCTGCTGGTTACCCAGGGAAAGGGACTCGAGCTTGTCCGTGCGGCGATCGGCGAGGCCGAGGCGCTCGGTCCACTGCAGAGCGGCCTCGCGGGCCTGCACGGCTTGCAGGCCGTGCAGGCGGCCGATGAAGACGAGCTGCTCCAGCACCTGCATCCCGGCGTAGAGCCCGCGTTCCTCGGGCAGGTAACCGAATCCGCGCCGCTCGCGCTCGCCGATCGCCGCCCCACGCCAGCGTGCCTCGCCTGCGTCGAGCGCGACGATGCCGAACACCGCGCGCATCGTCGTCGTCTTGCCCGCGCCGTTGGGGCCCAGGAAGCCGAACACTTGACCGGGGGGGACGGTGAACGTGAGCCCATCGAGCGCCACCACCTCCCCGTACCGGCGCCTGAGGCCTTCCAGTTCGAGCATCGCTATGCGGGTACCGAGCAGGCGATACCGGACACGCTACACAAAACTCCGGTGGTCCCGATCTGACGATAACGTCAGCGCGGTGAGCGACGCGCGACCGAACCGGGCGCCAGCGCCCCCCGGTCCCCGCCTGGCCGCGAAGCTGCGCGAGCAGCTCGTAACGGATCTGCGCCGCGCAGACGAGCTGCGCGGCGAGGCCGTCGCCGGTGCGCTGGGCGAGGTACCGCGTGAGGCGTTCGTGAGCGAGATCGCCGCGAAACAGGGCGTTGAAGCTGTCTACCGCAACGCGCCGCTCCCGGTCAAGGTCGATGCGCGGGGGCGCTGGCTGAGCTCCTCCTCGCAGCCATCGATGATGGCGCTGATGCTCGAGCAGCTCGAGCTGACGCCGGGACAGCGCGTGCTGGAGATCGGGGCCGGAACCGGCTACAACGCGGCACTGCTCCGTCATCTGGTCGGGAGCGCGGGCCGGGTAACGACCGTCGAGATCGACTCCGCGCTGGCCCGGAAGGCACGCTCGGCGCTGCGGGCAAGTGGATACGCGGTGAAGGTGGTACACGGCGACGGGCGCGTAGGCTTTCCGGCCGACGCGCCCTACGACCGGATCATCGTCACCGCGAGCGCCAAGGAGATCCCGAACGCGTGGCTCGCGCAGCTACGCTCCGGGGGCCGCCTGGTGCTCCCGCTCCAGCTTGCGCTCTACCCAGTGCCCCAGGTGATCCCGGCCCTGGAGCGCAGGGACGGGATGCTTCGATCGGTGGCCATGACGTGGGGCTGGTTCATGCCGCTGCACGGTGGCGACGGGGGCCAGCGCGGACCACCCGACAACCTCTGTGCGTCTGTGCAGGTGGGCGGCGAGCACAGCGAGCTGATGCGGATCAGCGGACCCGGGCTGACACGCCGCTCGGATTCAGGCCGCCGCGCACTGCTCGCCCTCGTCCTGCGCGAGCCGCGCATGCGCACGCTGCGCGGCCACATCGCCAACCACTGGCCGGCCCCACCCGGGCTGCTCCTGCACCTGTTCTCATGCCTTCCAGCCGCCCGCCGCATCGAGCTGCGCTCACCCCGGAGGTGGGCGATCGGGCTCGTCTCGGAGACCGGCGCAGCGCTCGTGGTGGCATCGATGCCCGCTCGCCAATCCGGCCGAGCCGATTCACCCGACATGCTGCGCCAACCCAAGCCCAAGCCCTGGTGGGTTGAGAGCTATGGCGATCCGAGCCTCGCCGGCGAGCTGGAGGACGAAATCGATGAGATCCTGGCGGGGTGGCACGCTCTCACGAGCTCCGGACGGACCCAGCTCCAGATCCACGCCCGCCAGTCGAGCGCGAGCTCTATCGCCGAGCTGACGCTGGGGTGGACTGAGCCGGAAATGGTGGTGCCAAGCTGACGCTCGGCCGGACTCAGCCCCGAATCGTGGTATCGAGCTCGAGCTGATGAACCGAGGGCCGAAGCGGCTCGGTGCTCACCCGCGGTCGCCCGCGCTTGGACCAATGGCCGATCACGTCATGAGCCCGGCAGGAGCGGTAGCTGATCCGCCGATCGAGCGGCTGGACCGCAAGCCCGCCCTGCGAGCTCCCCGTCACGAGCGCGTGGAATCGACGGCCGAGCCGATCGACTTCGACGATGTCGCCGGCCGAGATGCCTTCAAGGCGCATGGACAGCATGATCGCACCGGTGCCGGACCGCGCGGCGCGGGCGGTCCGGCGCCGCGCGGTCCGGTCCGCGCGGCGCTCTCAGGCACCTGGCGTCAGTTGCCGGCTGAGATCGCGGCGCCGGACGCCGGGACGGGGGCCACCGGGGGTCCCTGCGGGCTGACCCCCTGTGCCGTGGCGGTGCTATCGCCTGCCGCAGCCAACGCGGACTGCGACGACGGGGTCGCAATCGCCTTTGAGGTCGACGTCGTGGAGGTCGGAGCCGTCGGGGCCGTGGCCGGTGCCGGCGAGCTGATCGGTGCTGCCGGTGCTGCCCCCGCCGCCGGGGCCGTGGCCGGTGCCGGTGCCGGTGAGCTGATAGCTGCTGCCGGCTCGGTCGCCGCCGTCGGGGCCGTGGCCGGTGCCGGTGCTGCCGGTGCTGCCGGTGCTGCCCCCGCCGCCGGGGCCGTGGCCGGTGCCGGTGTGCTGGTCGGTGCCGGCGGTTCGGTCGCCGCCGCCGGGGCCGTGGCCGACGCCGGCGCGCTGGTCGGTGCTGCCGGTGCGGGCACCGCCCCCTGTGTCCGTGCCGGCGTCGCCGCCGCCCGCGCCGTGCTGGCCCCCGGTGCGGAGGTGGTTTCCGGCGCTGCCTGCGCCCTGTCCGTCGCTGGCGCTGCTGCAACGGCGCTCGTCGCCGCGGGCGGTGCCGGTACTGCAGCCGGAACCGGTGTCGGCGTGATCGAGGCCGGCTGCGCCGCCGCCACAGCCGTCCGGGCCGGGCGCGACGCGCCAGGCTGCGCAACGCCGCCACCGGGCGACGCTACGTGCGTCGGGGCAGGCATCCTGCGGATCATCGCCGCGGACGCGACGTGGCCCGAGGCCGCCGATTGCCTGCGGCCGTTGCCGCTGATCGCGGGGGCCGGAGAAGTGGTGCCCCAGACCCGGCCGGTCGGATGCTGCCCAAGCAGACCATTGATCACCCCGAGCATCCTCGAGCCGGCGCCCGTCGACCCTGGTGGATAGAACCCGATCTCCAGATGGGGACCAGTCGAGATTCCGACGATACCGTAGCCGACCTCACTGATCTGCTGGCCCGCCTTGACGCGCTGTCCCACATGCACGTTGTCGGAGCCGGCGTGACCGTAGTAGACCTCCAGTCCCTTCAGCGGCCCCGACGTGATCTGGAGGATGGGTGCATTGGGGCCGAAGCCGCTGATGCCCTCACCGATGATCACGCCGTCGCCCATCGCATAGAGTGCCGTGCCGCCGGGAGCGGCGTAATCGACACCTTGATCGACGGAGCCGTTGACCAGGTAGCCGCGCGGCAGGGGAAGCGCGACCCCATTGGCGAGCACATAGGTCGACGGCTGCGAGGAAGGCGAGCTGGGGGCTACTACGGCGATGCCCCGGCCGCCGGCGGATCCCCCCGGCACGGTGCCCGGCGAGCTCGGCGGAGTCGTGCCGGACGAACCGCCCGGAGCCGCGGAGCCGGCTGACCCCCCATTGCCACCAGTTGCACTCGCGCCTGCCGAGGATCCGTCGCCACCGGCGGGCCCCACGGCGCCGGCGCTCGAGCCCCCGGCGCCCGTTTCCGAAGCCGGCTGACTCCCGCCGGCGGCCGCTCCCGTGGCCACGTGGCTGCCGGGTGCCCCCGGCGCAGACGCTCGAGTCGCCTGGGCCATCGCCCAGCCAGCGGCGGCGGTCCCGTGACTCGTGAGCCGGGCGCCGGCGGGATAGCGCTCGTCAGTCACCGTAGCGCGGGTGGCGAGCGATACTGAGCCTCCACTCGCGGCGGGGCCGCCAGCGGAGCCGACGGGGCTCGCCTCACCCATCACCAGCACGGGAGCCTTGAACATGACCGCCCACATCTTGACGTCGATCGCGCCCGTCGCGGCGAAATTGTGCCGGCGCTGAAAGTCGAGCACCGCGCCACGCGTCCGCGGCCCGAAGATTCCGTCCACCGCCAGGTGAGTCAGTGGGAGGACCTCGTTCAGGCGCCGTTGCGCCGCGGCGACGAGCCCCCCCTCCTCGCCAATCTGGAGCACCACCCGCTGGCCGGTGACCTGCACCAGGCCGTCAGTCCCGGAACGCGTGGTTCCGGCGACGTTGGGACCGGAGGCTGAGACGGCAGCAGCAACTCCACGCGGGAGCGCCGGGGCAGCGACGAGCGCCGCGCTCACCGCCAGCGATGTGCTCTTCCGCCGGCACCGCCCGTGACGCGCCAGCTCGGTGAGCCGCCGGCGTTGGACCGATCTGGCCAGAGAGCGCTCCCACAGCTCAATCGAACCGAGATCTCGGACAAGCGAAGCCCCTTCGGATCCCGCATCACAGCGCGCACAGGACAATGGGTGTTCCTTTCGGTTCTTGCCTCCGGGGTTAGCTGACGGGCTCGCGCGACCGATCGCGCTACGCCGCACTTTGGCGGCGATTCGCCCCGGCGGCCTCAGCCGCAACGGGTCCCCCGGTCTTCGCCCAGTGCGGACCAAGACTCGGCGTTGAGAATTCTCATGCAGGATAACCCACCGGCCAAAAAAGAGTTGCGCGATCCCGCCAACGCGCGACAGGGCAGCTCGCGGATGAAGCAGGCGAGCACGGACACAGAAGCCGTTCGGCACGGTCCTCAACCGGAATGCTTCACGCGCTGCGAGGGTATTGGCCCCCGCGCGACTCTCCCCCACGCTCGGGCTACCATACGCGAGATGTCACCGATTTCAACGGAGGATCAAAGGTGCAGCCAGGCGGCACGTAGATCCATCCGCCGGCCGCTGGGTGGGGCGTTGGTTGGGCTGGCGCTGATGATGGCGGGCTGCGGATCGGGCTCTTCGAGCTCATCCACGGCCCCAGCCTCGGTGCCCACCAAGGCCTCCACTACGCCGGCGCCCGCCACTGGGTCGAGCGCTCCCGCGCCGGCCAAGGGCTCGACCACGCCGCGCCCCGCCACCGGCTCGAGCACCCCCACACCGGAGACCACCACGACCTCCGCCTCTCACTCGCATGCCTCGGGAGGAGCGGGCCTCTCGGGCATCCCCCAGGGCGCCACGGCCGGCGACCGCGACAGCGACAACAACGGTGGCCCCGACGATGGAGACGGCCAGCTCTAGCCGCGGTAGTCTCGCGTCACGGGGCTCGCCAGCACCTTGCCGCGGCACGTCAGCCAGGTTCGCTGCGGCGCGGGCCTGATCGGGCTGATGGCGCTTGCGCTGACGAGTACGGGCTCGGTTATTTGAACCTAAGGGCTCACGAAAGAATTAGTGCGCCGGTTAGGTGTGGGCGGATCGTGTAATTCCAGTCGGGATGGAACTGATCGCGTTGGATGTTCACCGCGGCCAGCTCGGCGTCGGTGACCTTGATCCCCTTCT
>JAABUZ0100001883.1_pt1 | contig 37326 bp, 37 predicted proteins | sample 5562091 | NCBI WGS metagenome assembly JAABUZ01 (sample SAMN12813069, study PRJNA571459) | rock metagenome | isolation source: Antarctica rocks | place: Antarctica: Victoria Land, Linnaeus Terrace sud | collected 2015-12-21 | reverse complement strand
GGCATGATTTTCTCCTTCTTGAGAACAAATGAAGCGGTTTTAAGGGGACAATCTCTGCCTGTAGTATCTCTCTTTTGCTCCCTCTTTGGGGAGGGTTACCCTTTACACAACTTTCGGGATGGCATCGAGAAGCTTGTAAATACAAGGTCAAAAGAATAAAATATATTTAGAATAGACGTACTACATTGGAAGTACTTCGAGGAGCTACATCTATGGATATTGCTCTCAAAGAGTCAAAGGGAATTTTGACACCACAACGCAGTGGGTTTTTAACAACTGGCCCCTACCCTTTCACACATGCCCTTTCAGCATACACGGGATGTGGATTTGGGCAGACAACCTGCGGAATGTATTGCTATGCACAATTCCTGCCCAACTGGTCCTTTGGAGGATTTTCCGCCTCGTGGGGAGAAGCGATACAAATTAAAACAAATGCCGCGGAGCTATTGGATGAGACGCTTGCTCGGATGAAACCGGCGGTACGTCAAAAACTCCGTATTTTTATGAGCAGTACAACCGACCCCTATCAGCCGATTGAGAACAAGTACCAGATGACACGGCAATGCCTAGAAGTATTTTCCCGTTATCCAGACCTGGACCTGCTGGTTATTCAGACTCGCTCTCCATTGGCAGAACGTGATCTTCCTCTATTGCACCAAATTCCTTATGCGTGGCTCTCAGTGACTATTGAGACTGACGATCAAGCCTATTTGAAAAGACTCAAAGGTGGACCTTTATTAGAGAAACGTTGGCATCTAGTGCAGTCAGCAAGTGATAATTGTATTCACTCCCAAATCACAGTTAGTCCTTGTCTTCCCTACACCAACCTGAAAAACTTTGGTCAGCGCCTACTTGAAAGCGGTGTACAACGTATTGTTGTCGATACAGTTATCGACGGAGACGGCTCCGAGGGTGGACGTACTGCTCGTAGTCCATTCGCCAAAACCCAAGCGAATTGGGCAGAGACAGAGTACGCTCATCAACTCTATGGCTATCTTTGTGAGCATGGGGCAACAAAGAAAATCACGGTGGGTTGGAGCAAAGCAGGATTTTGTGGCCTTGCTCCGCGTGTACGATAAAATTTTTTCTGCTTCTCACTCTTATAAAATCTTACAGTGTAAGACTTGTTTCATCAATAACCTTCATTCTTTGCATGATTCGTTCACAAGGTAAGGAACAAAACCAAATGCAAGATAGAGATGAACCGCTTGATAGCTTATTAATCTAATCATAACTACTCATGCTTGCACCTGTTTCTGCCTGCTTTCGACCAATTTGATAAGTTTTTCCAGGGGCATATCGGCCATCGATACTAAGCGGAGGTCCGCGTGTTCAAGAGGGAGCTGGCCCGTTACAACATTGGGTATCGCAACACTAAAAATACCAGCTGCCTGCCCCGCTCGTATTCCGTTCGGCGAATCTTCTAGCACAATAGCCTGCTCTCCAGTAATGCCGAACTTTTTGAGCACATCGAGGTACAGTTCTGGATCGGGTTTTTTATGCTTTACTTCATCACCACAATGCACATAGTCAAAGTACGATAGCAGACCAAGGCGGAATAAATGACCTGTTACCCATGCACGTGATGAACTCGACGCCACACCCAGCTTTAATCCCAAGCGCTTCGCATCCATAATATATGCCTCTACCCCTGGCAATACGGTTTTTAGCGCAAGGAGTTCCTGGTGCCGCATACGCCGTCGTGTCGCGATCTCTTCTCGTTGCACCGCCCGACCAATCTGTGTTTCCAGGTAGCTATACGCATCGAATACATCTTCCCCACTGCCAATACACACTGCCCACGCGTCTAAAGGCAGGTGTGTATTGTATTCCGCGAATATCTCCTGCCATGACTGAAACTCTGACTCTTCTGTATCTAAAATAAGCCCGTCAAAATCGAAAATTAATGCCCGTATCATGATACTCCTAATTGCCCTACTTTGTTTTTTCTGTCGTCTTCATTATACAATCGGAAGCAGCTACTCTAATATATAGCACCTATATTTTGCTAAGACAGAATATCCGTCACCAAAACTCTTGCAAATCCGTTAGATAACAGTATACTATGCCTTTATACGTCTACTCAAAATTCTTTATGAAAGGAACGAACATGTCACCGGAGGTCATTCCACCAGCCGCCCATAGTTTGCAAAACACAACAATTCTAATTGTGGAGGATGATGCAGACATTGGACATTTTCTGCAACAGCTTATCGAAGACGAGACGCCATATAACACCGTTGTGATAGATGATGGTTTGACCGCGTTAGAAAAAGCTCCTCATATCAATCCGTGCCTCATGCTCCTCGACTATCGTTTGCCAGGAATCAATGGGTTGGAGTTGTATGATCGTCTGCTAGGGAAAAGCGACATCAAGCATGTGCCAGCAATCATGATGAGCGCAACGTTACCCTCGAAAGAGCTTGAGCAGCGGGGTATTTACCAACTACGCAAACCGATGGACGTTGGAGGCGTTCTCCGTATGATTGCACATGCAATGGCAAGCTATCAGGAAAGGCAACAAGCCAGTTAGCAGAGAAATATTCTCCGTTCATGAATGTTTGACGAACCGATTACAATAGTGATATCACTATACTACTACTCGAACCAACGATAGGTCTGGAGGTGATACATACTATGGCGAATAAAGAGCAAAAAAAGGTGCAGAAGGCTGCCCCTAAATCCAACAAACAGAAGAAAGAGGCTGCTAAAGAGAAGAAAGCCGCCAAAGAGACCGGCGGTATTTCGCTTAAGAAAGAGTAACCTCTGTCTGCATGGTGTAAAACATGTCCCGATACAGCATTGTATCGGGACATGTTTTGTATAGGAATACTGTTTAAACATTTGGCCATTGCTTGCAAAAACTTGACACTCTTGCTACAATGCGGGTAAGGTACAATACCTTTCAATATCGTACACGCATACACGCCTGCGTCTATCACGACAGGGCTAGAGGAAATGGGGGTTGCATACAGCAAATGTCCCACGACACTCACGAACACGAGCTAGCCCAGGAACAATGGGTAGAGCGAGCGACAAGCAAAGCACACCCAAACGTGTACGAAAAGCAAAAAGACCAGTGGGCCGTACTCCGGCACGAGGTGGAGGAAGCAGGTATGAATCAGCAAAACGAACGGACACGACCAGACTGGCATTCGCGCAACACTGATGGGGATATGACTTCATCACTTCAGTTCGCACAATTCCCTTTCGACTCCCCAATACAAGGACAGCATGCCGTTGATATCGTTGTCGTCGGTGTCGGCGGTGGCGGAATGAATGCAATCAATCGTATGATGAGCGCACGTGTACGTGGCGTGCGTTTTGTTGCGATGAACACCGATGCACAGGTACTCGCTCTTTCACCAGCAGCGAAGCGTGTCAGTCTTGGTCATCAGCATACAAAAGGTTTGGGAGCAGGTGGAAATTCTGCTATTGGTATGCGTGCAGCAAATGAAAGCACAGATGATATCCGTGCTGTACTGGGAAACGCTGATCTGGTTTTTATCGCCGCAGGTATGGGCGGTGGTACAGGGACAGGTGCAGCCCCAGTTGTTGCCTCCATCGCGAAAAAAATGGGTGCTCTTACCGTTGGCATTGTTACGCTACCATTCACGTTTGAGGGATCACGCCGACGCCACATAGCACAAGATGGTATCTCAGAACTGAGCAAGGAAATCGACGCACTTATAACTGTCCCTAATGATCGGCTTCTTTCAACTGTTGGTCGAGACCGCAATCTTTCCGATGCGTTCAAGATCGCGGACGATGTGTTACGGCAAGGTGTCCAGGGTATCGCGGAAGTCATCAACGTTCCAGGTATGGTCAATGTTGATTTTGCCGATGTACGCAGCGTCCTTCGTGACGCTGGAACAGCATTGATGAGTATTGGACAAGGGCAAGGACGCAACCGTGCACATCTAGCGGCGGAAGAAGCCATCGCGGGTGGCTTCCTTAACGTTACCATTCGTGGTGCGAAGCGCGTTCTCTTCAATATCAGTGGTGGCGAAGACATGACGCTGTTCGAGGTGAACGACGTTGCCGAGCGCATTGGGCAGGCTATCGACGACGCGGCCGATATTACTTTTGGTGCAGTCGTCGATCCATCGTTACATGATGGTATGCGCGTGACCTTGATTGCGGCAGGCATGGAAGAACTGCATACAGTACGGCTACAAGCCTTGCGACCAGAACAAGTTCAGTCTCGTACTGCCCCCCCCTCACAACAGCAGTCGCCAGTGGTACAGCCAGCATCAAGTGCGTCTCTACCTCCTGTACGGCCCGCTGCCACTCAGCGACCAGTGCCATCCGCGCCACCGCCGCCTCCCCAGTCTCCACGTATGGATCCTCCTGGACGTCCGCAGCGCAGCCTGGATGACTTGCGTGGCTTACGTAGCCTGGGTCGTCGTCAGGAACGGCAAGCCGAGGAAGAAGCCATAGACATACCACCCTTTTTGAAGCGGCACGAGTAGGGAAGAGACTAAACTTTCCTCTTTAACAACAAAAAGAGGGTAGCATCTGTATTTGCTAGCCTCTTTTTGTTGGAAATCGTGAATGTTATTCTTCAGTTTCAGAAGTATCCGCTACACGTCCACGCTCACCACCCTTTTTTCCAATTTTTGAATAGAATTCCGAGCCTTGCTGACGCTTAGTAGACTCACCACCCTTTTTTCCGATCTCGGCGTAAAATTGCTGGCCGCGCTTTTCCTTTACAGACTCGCCGCCCTTCTTCCCGATCTTTGAGTAGAATTCAGGGCCATAATTTTCCCGTACTGCCTCGCCGTCATGCTTCGCCTTTTGCGAACCAGGTTCAGGGCCACGTTTATTATTTGCCATAGAAAAAGTCCCGCCTCTCTTAAACTTCATGCATCCCATGTACCCAACATATTCAGCGGTGAGACATCCTGCTATATCCTTTAGCCTCATATCAGGAACATCTCGCTGCTTCCCTACTGCGATAGATGCTCTCTCCGTGCCTGTGCTACCCGAATGGCAATCAACGCCGCCGTGCCACCCGCGCCTACTCCATTGTCAATATTGACAACAGAAAGACCTGGAGCACATGTCTGCAACATCGAAAGCAACGCGGCAACCCCCTTGCCACCCATGCCATACCCAATAGACGTTGGTAGACCAATAACAGGGACTGGAGCCAGCCCTGCGACAACCGATGGCAATGCTCCGTCCATACCTGCCGCAACAATAAGCACATCAACTCCTGCCACTAGAAGGTCCCGTAGTGGTGCAATAAGACGATGAAGTCCCGCGACTCCTACATCATGAAGAGATGTGACCGTACATCCCATCTCCTCAGCAATAAGTGCCGCCTCTTCAGCCACAGGCACGTCAGATGTGCCTGCGCTAATGACTCCCACATGACCGCCTGTTTCACGCCGTACATACCCCGGTGCATAGATGACCATTGCTCTTGCCGCCTCGCGTTCATGAATAAGATATTCACGAAATGCCTCACGCACAACCACAATAGACTCTGGACGTAGCCGACTAATGATTGCGTGACCAGACCCAGCAAGCAACCCACGAGCCATCGCCAGAATTTGCTCGCTCGTTTTCGTCTCACCAAGAATGACTTCGGGAATACCTTTACGTCGCTCTCGGCCTGGGTCAGGACGTGTTTCAATCAGAGGTGACTCTGGATGTGCAGAACCAGTTTGCACGTGTTCTGCTTCGCGCTTCGCCTGCATCGAATGCTCTTTCTCGTTTAGGCCAGTTTGACCTTGTTGTAGAGAGAGAGAGCCTTGCCTGAATTGTTCAGAGTCAAGCAACTGTTCTAAAAGTTCCCATTGTTCATCTGCACGATAATCCACAAGCGTTTATACCTCGGAAAAGATCTTCCTAAATCACTAGTTAAAGCACGGTTGCCATCTGTAGTGTAACACAGTGACATGCAATCAGCAACTTCACGGTAAAAGAGGACACTAGTTGTTAACACGATTTTCACACGCACTACAAGCAGATTGTAGAGCTTGCATTTTTGTAACTGGTCTATGATATACTGTACTCTGATTTGCAAATAATGTTTCGTAGGGACCGATTACAATATTTAACAAACCAATCATGGAACAATGTAAAATCAATTCTTGTTGCGTTTGTTAAATATCGCTATTGCGTCCTGGTTCAGTATATACTTGGGACACGGATGCGATTCATCGGTCCCTATAGGGAAAATAATGGCATTGTTTATGAAAAATATATTTCGTGTACTCTTTTCTGTTCTTTCTTTGGGACTTCTCCTTTTTCTTGCAGCGTGTGGCCCGACTGTCACTCAAGTGAAACCACAACAAACGGTTGTCGTTAGTAAATCGTTTCAGTCACAGGTTTCACCGTTGCCCTCTTCTCCTGCATATCTCTGTGGCGCGTGGTCAGCCAACAACGCACCTAATCCTTACAGTGTATTGACCGTCTACGCCAAGCTGACAAAGAATATACTCGGTGTCGGTGGAGCAACAGCTAGTGCGACAGTTCACTTTTCCAGTGGTGACCTAACACTCAATCAACAGCCTGTAAGTGATGCGGGAGGCTACGTTGTATTTACACTTCCGCTACAAGGTCGTCAACCGCGACTCACACCTGCAACAGTTTCTGTGAGCTTTAGTGTTAATGGCAAAACAGTTCAATGCTCACAAGCGTTTTTTACTCCAATGTAGGTCGCTGACAGGTAGGGCAAAAGTGTGTACTGCGTTGCGTGACTACGATCCGCTCAATCAAAGTGCCACAACGTACACATGCTTTGCCGTTTTGCTGATACACATGCACATGGTTGTAGTTATCACCTGCCTCGCCCCATAGGTCTCGGTAGTCGTTAAATGAGGTGCCCCCATGCTCAATACCATTTTTGAGGACGGTAACAATACCTTCGTGCAACAAACGCGTCTCTTCTATGGTCAATGAATTAGCGCGGCGTAACGGGTGCAAACGAGCGTAAAACAAGGCTTCGTCCGCGTAGATATTGCCTAGACCAACAACGAGGTCCTGTGCTAAGAGCGCCTGCTTAATACTCGTCTTGCGGCGACTCAAAACCTCAAAGAATTGCACAGGAGTAAATGTCTCGTCAAGCGGCTCCAGTCCAAGTCCTGCAAATGCCTCGTCTTCACGATCACGAGACCACAGTTCGATACGTCCAAATTTGCGTGGATCAGTAAACAACAATCGCTCCCCGTCAGTAAAATTCAAGCATATCCGACAATACAATGTTTGCGAGAGCGTAACAGGTCGCGTTACTACACCTACAACATGCTCAGCTGGTTGCCCCACCTCCTTGAATACTGGCCCCTTAATATTCCATACAACAGGATCGCTCTCTCGCAAATGCGTGTCAATCTCCCACCCTGGGGGCAGCAACAAAAAGTTCCCAGTCATACGGCGATGAACGGAGAGAAACAAGTTGCCGCTTAAATCCAGGAGTAAAAATTTTCCGCGGCGTCGCACACCCTCGATGCTCCGTCCTACCATCTCGGCAAGGAAATCGGCGTGGTCAGGATAACCTATAGTACGCTCCCAAAACACTGATGCACCTTGAATAGTTTTCCCAACCACACTTGCACGAAGTTGGCGTGCGGTATATTCTACTTCTGGCAGCTCAGGCATATATTTTTCTTCTCACTCCCATCTGCTATACTGGAGGTCTAAGATACTATTGTACAACGAAAGGCACGCTAATGCGGCGACGCTTCCAAGCATGGCAATTGCTTATATTTATCTTTGCAAGCTTCTGGATACTCTTTGCCATTGTGCTGATCGTCGGCAATTTTCCTTTTTTCATTATCAGTATCGCCCTGACAACCATCGCTGCACTTTCCGCGCTCGTAGTGGCTCTTGCATGGGCATTTCAGAATAATTTTTAGGTAGGATACAGGCATGATCGACATTTGTCTTCTAGGAACCTGTGGTATGATGCCACTCCCCAACCGCTGGCTCTCATGTGCATTAATACGTAATGGGTCATCACTCACACTCATAGACTGTGGCGAGGGTACACAAATACCATGGAAATCGCTCGGCTGGGGCTTTCGTCAGTTGGGTGCAATTTGCCTGACACATATGCATGCCGATCATGTCGCGGGTCTCCCAGGTGTTCTGTTCATGGTCGCACATGCCGGACGCACAGAACCACTTGATATCTACGGACCAGTTGGCACAACCTATGTCGTTGAAGGGTTGCGGCGGATTGCCCCAGAACTACCCTTTCCAGTTCATATTCACGAACTGAAAGGTGGAGAAAAGTTTAACCTCCCTGGCAATTTACACGCCTCTTGTACAGCCGCTGCACATGGCATTCCCTGCCTCGCCTATCGAGCCGAACTTGAGCGCAAACCTGCCTTCCAAGTCGAGAAGGCGCAGGCACTTGGTCTACCAGTACAACTCTGGTCACGTCTTCAACATGGCGAAACACTTGAATACAACGGTCAGGTTATTACACCATCACAGGTACTTGGGGAGTCTCGGCGGGGCATCTCTTTTGCCTTTGTCACAGATACACGTCCCACAAAAGCTCTTACCACCCTCGCCCATGATGTCGACTTGCTCATCTGTGAAAGCATGTATGACAACCCCGAAGACATCCCACTCGCACGGGCACACGCTCATATGTATGCCGAAGAGTCAGCAGGAATAGCACGAGATGCAGTAGCACATGCACTCATCCTGACACATTTCAGCCCCAAGATTAATGATCCTTCACAAGCAGAGAAAGTGGCCCAGCGTATTTTTGCAAACACACGCGCCGCTAGAGATGGCATGATAACAACATTGGACTTTTCGTAGTTAGCTCGCCTCTGGTAAACGTGATTGCAGCATGTTTCCTTCATGAGTCTCGTTTGCCCCGAGGTAGCGATCAAGAAAACTAATGACGCGCTCGACATAGACGATGCGATTCTCAAAGTAGATGCCACAATGGTCTGCGTCTGGCTCTAGCCATAACTCTTTTGGCTCATGAGCAGCTGCATACAACAGTTTTGCATCTTCAGGGTTCACCATAGTGTCCTTCAATCCATGAATAATAAGGACTGGTCGCGGCGCAATACGTCCAATATCGCGTAATGGCTCAACCTGATTAAAATGATACCCTGCACGTAACCACAACAGAAAATCAGTAAACCAGTCAAACAGCGCGAATGGCACATGAATAGTGCGACGTACAGCATACTCAATAGCACTTTTGTGAGTCGCAAATCCACTATCCGCCACCAGTGCTTCTATTTCGGGCGTTCTGGCGGCTGCCATGATTGCTATTGAAGCCCCCATGGAATATCCAACAGCCCCTAGACGCGCTTCAGGAGAACGTTGCTTTGCATATGCCACCGCTCCAAGAAAATCGTTCATCTCGCGATAACCGAGTGTAACAGGCTTACCCACAACAGTACCATGACCGTAGTACTCAAACGCGAGAACGTTATAGCCAGCTTTCCATAACTGACCGCTCATACCCAATACATCCGAACGACGCCCCCGATAGCCCGGACAGACAAGTACAGTCGCCGTTGCCTCTGCATGTGGAATGTACCATCCACTTACACGATGATCGCCTTGCAAAGGAGGAAATGTTACCTCTTCAGCAGGTAAGTTTAGCTCAAAGGGAGTAAAGGTATAGAGGTCCGCGAAATTTTCAATGTGTTTGGGGCGCGTCAACTTCTCTACAATATAGGCAGCTACAGCTAATAAGACACTCACCACACCCACACTACCACCTAGACTCCCAAAGAAAATTTGTTTCAGTGAAGGACGAGGAAACCGTATGTTTTGTTTAGGAAACATAAAAATCGCCAACCTTTCTAATGCATGATTGGCATCACATCAAGTACATCTAATCAACAATATAACAAAAAATTTTCTGTTTCTATGCCTAAAGCCTTCCAAATTACCTTATTTTACAAAAAAGTCTGCTATTTTCTATAAAATCCAATCACTTTTAGATATACAGGGGTACGCAGCATATTTGCTTTAACAATTATACATTCCCTCATGTTATTAATATAATAATAACTATATATTAGAATTATGGAACGAAATATAGTATACTTTTATTATAAGCACACTGTATAAAACAATGATGCTTGTTGTTTTTGAACTGCTGCTTTCTATAACTCAACGAGGCTAGATCAATGGAGACATATACATCGTCTTCCACTACAGGAGACGTACAGGTACCACCACCATCACAAGATGATAAAGCGGCTGCGTTCGCGACAAACGCAATTGGCTGGATACTTCAAGGTGGCGTTCTTATTAGTGCGTTAGTTATTATCATCGGCCTACTTTTGCTACCAACACAGCCTGGAGGCTTTTCACTAGAACGGTTGCTCAAGTTTCCACAGACGCTACCCGAAGTTGGGGCTAGTCTACTCGCTCTGCGCCCACAAGGTATTATCGCGCTAGGGCTCCTTCTTCTTATTGCGACTCCCGTTCTTCGTGTAGCGGTTTCAGTTGTCACATTTGCTATTGAGAAAGATCGCAAGTATGTGGTCATTACACTTATCGTCCTGGCAATCCTTGTATTCAGCATTTTTTATCTTGGAAGTACCGCACTGAGCAAGCAGATAAGTAACGCAGCACATTTTAACTTTTCCTTATCCATAGTATTATTCATCTTTATTGGTTCAATTGCGGCAGGACTCCTCGGCTCTCTTGTAGGACTGGGTGGTGGTGTACTCATCGTTCCATTATTAACAATAGTGTTCAGACTACCTATCTCCTTTGCTATTGGTGCGAGTATCATCTCCGTTATTGCGACCTCCAGTGGTGCAGCGGCGGCGTATGTACGTGATCACATGACAAACATGCGTGTTGGTATGTTCCTGGAACTAGCGACCACGGTTGGTGCAATTAGTGGAGCATTTTTGGCGGGTCTACTTGCACCAGGATTACTCTCGATCATCTTCGGTATCATTCTTCTTATTTCGGCGGCTCCACTGGTCTTCAAAATAGGGGAAGAATTGCCTGAAGGCGTAAAAAATGACCGTTGGGCCAACTGGCTTCACCTCTCGAGTTCTTACCCCGACCATCGCTTGGGCAGAGATGTACCCTATCAGGTGACACGTACACCTTGGGGTTTGGGGATGATGTATGTTGCTGGCCTCATTTCAGGACTGCTCGGCATTGGAAGTGGCACATTTAAGGTGTTAGCACTCGATGTAATGATGCGACTTCCTCTCAAAGTTTCCACCACAACCAGTAACTTTATGATTGGAGTTACGGCGGCCGCTAGCGCAGGAATTTATTTCTCGCGCGGTGATATTCCACCACTCGTTGCAGCCCCTGTTGCACTTGGCATCCTTATCGGTGCTTTAGTTGGTGCTCGTCTACTCGCGCATTTGAGTAATAAGACGCTGCGTCTCATCTTTCTACCCGTCATCATTGTCAGTGCGCTCGAAATGGTTTTGCACGGTGCAGGAATTGGCCTGTAGCTAAGGAAAATAAGAGAACGGGAGAATAGCAGAGTTAATATTTGTGCTTTCGAGTGTTCACATTGGTGGACATTGTGTAGAAGGTATGATATACTCTTGGAACAAAATGTGAACGTTGGATGTTCTCATATATGAGAAAACCAACAGAACTTGGCAATCCAGATAGACAACAGTTAGCAGAGGAATAGGCGAAAGGGGTCCACAATCAATGCCTAAGAAGGGTGAACTTTCAAAGACAGCTCGTGCCTCACTTGCGAACCGCGAAGAGGTCAATCACTTGACAGCTCGCATTTGCTCAAAGTGTGGCGAGGCCATTATGCTTAAAGAACTTCAGCCAGTGAAGGTTCTTGGCAAAGGCATGGCCTACTACCACAAGTCTCACTACAACGTTCAGTAAGACTTAGCGGTAGATAAAGCAAGCAATACATAAAAACAAGCCTTGTATATCAGGCTTGTTTTTTATTTCTTTCGTGCGCTCCCTCTTTCTGCTTGACAATCTCTCTATAAGCTGGCACAATCGACACAGTATCTAAATGAGGAGCACACAAAGAGTGGTACAGTCAATGAGCCAGCACGAAGAAGAAGAACAACCAGCTATAACCCAGACGCCTACTGTTCGCGTTGCCTTTCAAGGAGAACGTGGAGCGTATGGTGATGAGGCAGTACAAGTCTATTTTAAGAAAGCTATGCATGCGACACCAGAGCCGCTTCCCTATCGCAGCTTTAACGATGTATTTCGCGCGGTAGCCGCCGGTGAGGTCGATTTTGGTCTGGTGCCAGTAGAGAATTCGCAAGCTGGCAGCATTAATGATGTCTATGATCTACTGCGTCAACATGATCTTTTTGTCATTGGCGAGCTTAGCCACCCGGTCAATCACTGTCTGCTCTCCCTGCCAGGACAGAAACTTAGCGATATCAAGCGCGTCATTTCGCATCCACAAGCCTTAGCACAGAGCGATGTTTTTCTACGGGAACTGGGTGTTGAGATTGTCGCCACCTATGATACCGCAGGTAGTGCGAAGATGATTCGCGAAGAGCAGCTTGAAGGAGTCGCAGCAGTTGCTGGTCGAGGAGCAGCCGAACTTTATCAGCTAGAGATATTAGCAAGCAACATTCAAACGATTAACGGCAACTATACACGCTTCATCGCGTTAGGACGTGAATCGGCTCCGCGTCGTAGTGGACATGCAAAAACGATGCTTGTCATGGCAACGGCTCACCAACCAGGGTCGCTCTACCAATGCCTCGGCGTCCTCGCGACAAACAACATCAACGTCCTCAAAATAGAGTCACGCCCTTCACGCCAACGAGCATGGGAATACGTCTTTTATCTTGATTTTGAGGGACATCGTGAAGACCCGCCAGTGCGTGCTGCTCTCGCTAACCTCGCAGGTCACACCACCTTCTGCAAAGTTCTCGGCTCATTTGAAAGCAGCTTGTAGTGCGAGTAATAAAAATATGCCTGTACTTTATTGGGGCTTTACCTCAATAAAGTACAGGTATATTTGCTCTTTATCCTACCGCTTCACCTTCAATGTATTAATGAAGTTCGCAGCAAGTGTTTCATACGCCTCAGCATAATATTCCTCAACACGACCTAAGTCACACAAGGTTGTCAGGCTAGAGTCGATAGGTAACTGCGCTAACAGTGGGGCACCGGTCAAACCAACAAGTTCTGCACCGTTGCTCGGTCCGAAAATCTCGTAGTGTTCGCCATTTGGTGTCTCAAAGTATGACATATTCTCGACGACGCCAACAATAACACCTTTGAGCTGACGCACCATGTTGATGCACTTCATCACAATCATCGTCGCTAACATTTGTGGCGAGGTGACAATCACAATGCCATCCACAGGTAACGACTGCAAGACAGTCATTGGAGCGTCAGACGTACCGGGAGGAAGGTCGATCAAGAGGTAGTCAAGATTGCCCCAATCGACATCGCTATAAAATTGCTTAATAGCACTAGAAACCATTGGACCACGCCATACCACGGGGTCGCTATCATTCTCAAGGAACATGTTCATCGACATAACCTTGATACCGCCCTTACTCACAAGAGGATCAATACCTCCAGTGGCAGACTTGCCAGGTTGCCCTTTCGTACCAAACATACGAGCAATACTTGGTCCGGTGATATCACCATCAAGAATACCTACACGCTGTCCCTGACGCCGCAACGAGACTGCGAGCAAACCAGTTACTAGCGACTTCCCAACGCCGCCTTTTCCACTCATCACCGCGATCACCTGCTTAATCTTGCGGTCAGCAGGAGCAGGTGACATCTGTAATGGCACACCTCGCCCAACAGGTGCCTTCTTAGGAGCAACCGAGATAGGCTGGTTATTGATGACCGCATTCAGGTCTTTCAACAACATATTTTGCTTCTCTGGTGTAAAGCGATGTGTACGCGCACCACCCGCTACACTCTCACGTGAGCCAACGGCACACGCAGTACACGGTAAACCATGTCCGTGAAACACCTTGACCGTTGCCGGGAATTTGCTCACGACATCATGAATAATCATATCGGCAGTAATTGTTTCCGCCATGTCCTAACCTCGTCAATAGCACAAAAAAAGATATACTTGTGCTACGCTTCTTTTCTTTATATACTTAAACGGATGCAAGATAATATGCTAATTCCTACTTGTGAACTCTGATATATTATAGCATAGTTCATATGTGTGGTGCTATAATTTCTTGTGCAAGTGAATTGCTAGGACGCGAAACTTCTCTTGCTCTCATCAGATTAAGAAAGCACATGACATCAGGCAGCAGTTTTGTTTCATTATCAAAAGCATTTACGCGGTCTTGACGGAATTTACTTTTTGCAAACCCAATTCTTCCGTAGATTGTTGGCGCATCTGATACTTCTGAATCTTACCCGTTACCGTCATAGGGAAGGCGGTAACAAACTTAAAGTAACGTGGTATTTTGTAGTGTGCGATCTTGCCTTTACAAAACTCTCTCAGTTCCTCGTCTGTCGCTTGCACACCTGGCTTAAGCATGACCCATGCCATAATCGCCTCGCCATACTTTTCGTCTGGAATACCAATCACCTGCACATCACTGATCTTAGGATGCGTATACAAAAATTCCTCGATCTCGCGTGGATAGACATTTTCGCCACCACGAATAATCAAATCCTTGATACGACCTACAATATTGATATAGCCCTCTTCATCCATCGTAGCAAGGTCACCTGTATGCATCCAACGCGCCTTGTCGATTGCATCAGTTGTGGCCTCGTCGTTATTCCAATAACTCAGCATGACACTATAGCCCCGTGTACATAGTTCACCAGTTGCGCCAATAGGAACAATCTGCTGAGTGGTGGGATTGACGATTTTGACTTCAAGATGTGGATGTATCTGACCCACTGTGCCCACCTGCTTCTCTAATGGTGAACCAATGCGCGTTTGCGTCGAGACAGGACTCGTTTCGGTCATGCCATAGCAAATCTCAACCTCACGCATATGCATCAGTGATTGTACCTTTTTCATCACCTCAACTGGACAAGGTGAACCGGCCATCACGCCTGTACGTAGACTTGTCAGATCGTATTTAGAAAAGTCGGGATGATCAAGTTCTGCGATAAACATGGTTGGCACGCCATAGAGTGCCGTACATTTTTCCTCCTGCACCGTTTGTAGTACGCTTTGTGGCTCAAACCCTTCAGAAGGATAGATCATTGTCGCCCCATGACTGATACAGCCAAGATTGCCCATCACCATACCGAAGCAGTGATACAGAGGCACAGGAATACACAGCTTATCTTCATGACTGAAATTTTGTAGGAGTGTCATAAAATAGCCATTGTTCAGAATATTGTGGTGACTGAGCGTTGCTCCTTTAGGAAAACCTGTTGTGCCGCTTGTATATTGAATGTTGATGGGGTCGTCAAACTCTTGCTCACGTTGTCGCGCAGTAAACTGTTCGCTGCTCACTTCAGTCCCCATAGCCATCAAATCATCCCACGTGAACATGCCAGGAATGTGCTCCGGGGTCATACGAATCACGGTTGTCAATTCGGGCAATTTTTCGGACTTGAGCTTTCCTGGCTCGCTCCGCTGTAGTTCGGGGACGAGTGTCTGCACCATTTCTGTGTAGTTCGAAGCTTTGAAGGCGGGCGAAATTACAACCACGCTACAACTCGATTGTTTCAGAACATATTCCAGTTCATGTAAGCGGTATGAAGGATTGATATTGACAAGGATCGCGCCAATCTTGCTGGTTGCGAACTGCGTAACACACCATTCGGCACGGTTAGGCGACCAGATACCAACGCGCTGCCCTTTTTGCACTCCTAGCCGTAGTAAACCTTTCGCACACTGATTAACCTGCTCTTGCAGTTCACGATAGGTCAAGCGTATGTTCTGATGGCGCGAAATCAACGCGGCATTATCGGGGTAGTTCTCTACAGTCTGGTCAAATTGATCGCCAATCGTTAGGCCAAGGAGTGGTGTATCGCTAGTACCGCTCGTATAACTCCATTGTCGAGCGGTTCGATCAGTGGAAGCCATGGACGGGCTATGTTGCGTCACTGTCATAGTGCTATGTACTCCTCTTAAAATCTCATCTTGATAAGGTGTGAAATTGCAGGGTCTTATGTTGAATTAAGAGTAACCGAACTACAAATAAAAATCAAGATATATCTACGTTTCTAACAACAACGCTTTCCATAGCTGTCTAAAACTAATTGCACGGCGGGGAGTTGATATGCTATTATGCGTGACAAGAGCATTTATGGATTGATAGCAAAAGGAAGACATATTTCATGGAGGCAGACAACAAAACATCCTACCTCAAGCAAGTAACTTTATTTGCAAATCTGAGCGATGATGCTCTCCACGAGTTGACCAATGTTGCAAAACATCGCACATTCCGCTCTAGTGAGGTTATTTTTCATCGCGATGACCCCGGACAAGTTCTTTATGTCATTAAAGAAGGAAAGGTCAAAATTTGCTTGATTAGCCCTGACGGACAAGAAATTTCGCTCGTTGTCTTCGGGAAGGGTGAATGCTTTGGCGAGCTTGCACTACTCGATGGTCTACCACGTTCTGCCGATGCTGTTGCGGTGGAAAGAGTAGAGTGTTTTACGTTGCAGCGTAGCGACTTTCATAATGCAATTATGAAGAATCCCACGATAGCGATTCAGGTGTTAGAGGTTATCTCTAAGCGGCTTCGTAACACGAATGAGCAGGTAGAAGACCTTATCTTCTTGGACGTGTATGGGCGTGTCGCGAAGAAATTGTTGGAACTCTCAGAGCTGCATGGCACTAAGGTCGAGGACGGTATCCGTATTGAGTTCCGTATGACGCAGCAAGAACTGGCGTCGATGGTCGGCGCGTCTCGTGAAAGCGTCAACAAAGTTATGGGCTACTTCACGGACAAGCAGTATATTAGTACTGACAAGCACCGCATCACGCTTCATCGCATCAACGCTTTGAAACAACGTATTTATTAAACTTTTAGGAAGACTGTTACTTGCTCTTTTCCCTACACGTCTCAAAAGAGGACAATACGTTTATTTAAGAGTATATATATGTGAAAGGGATAAGGCGTTCCTTGAAGGATGTGACCAAGACGCAAGAGAAACACAGTGCGGTACAAACCGCGGACCCGATACAGCCAGAAACAGCACCAATACAGCACAATAATACGACGAGTACTCGAAAGAAATTACAAGCTATTGTCACAGCAATGCGTCCTCGACAGTGGACAAAAAATTTTGCGGTCTTCATTGGCATTGTTTTTGCACAGCAATTGTTCAGTTTTCCATCACTTGAACGTACTAGTCTTGCCTTCATGGCGTTTTGTTTCGCATCAAGTAGCATCTACATTCTTAATGATCTACTTGACTTGGAGAATGATCGCCAGCATCCAACGAAACGCAATCGACCACTAGCCTCTGGTCAGCTTCCCATTTCGTGGGCTATCGCAATGATAGGCATCCTTTTCCTAGCCTGCGTTGGACTGACTGCATGTATTTTTTTCTTGCCAACCGAGTTGCGACACGATATATATGCATCATTTGGCGGCGCAAATCTCCTGTTCGCGCTCACTATTAGTACCTACTTGATCTTAATGGTGCTCTATAGTGTGCGTCTCAAGCATGTGGTACTCATAGACGTGTTTATCATAGCAAGCGGCTTTGTCTTACGTATCATGGCAGGTGCGGTAGTTATTCCGGTCTCGATCTCAGCATGGCTGTATCTTGTCACCTGCCTGCTCTCGCTCTTCCTGGCTCTCAGTAAACGGCGTCACGAATTAGTACTTTTACAGGGACAAGCCAGCAACCATCGGCAAATACTTAAAGAGTATAGTATTCCTATGCTCGACCAGATGATTACCATCGTTGCCACTACTACCATCATGGCCTATAGCCTGTATACGGTGCAAGGAACATCAGGCAGTCATCGTCTCATTGTTACTATTCCATTGGTCCTCTATGGGATATTTCGTTATCTTTATCTCGTCTATATGCGTATGGAGGGGGGAAGTCCTGAGGAGGTCTTGCTTCGTGACCGTCACATACTTGGAACCGTCTCATTGTGTACGTTCCTGATAATTGTCATATTATATGTCTTACCTCAATAACAAATTTTGTATATTTACATGTACGCTACAAAGCACGCTCGTAATTCATTTATCCGGTAACTTAGAGCTTCTCCGGATAGAATAGGGGCGGCCCTGGTGGCCGCCCGTTGGAATCCCCTGATTAGGTTTCCGGAGAAGCTTTTAGTCTATTTGGCGACGAGAAATTGTCGGGAATACGGCAGTAGGACTTACTCGTGAAACTTCTGTTTCACGAAATGATGCCATAGGGGTGGCTGATCGGGATGAGGGAAAATTGAAGAGATAATACGTTATCCGTTGCTGAACGTCTATCAGGGAGAAAGCCTGAATTAGTGCCTGCATCGGCAAGTCATGGGGAAAAAAGTGGTATGAAGACGCTTATCATCATTCCAACATATAACGAACTTGAAAATCTTCGTCCACTCCTGGACGAAATTTTCACGAATGTGCCAAACAGCGATATTTTGGTTGTTGACGACAACTCGCCCGATGGTACGGGAGCACTTGCCGATCAGATTTCAGAAGAAGATACACGCGTTCATGTTATGCATCGCACAGGTAAACTCGGCCTTGGAACCGCTTATATCGCAGGTTTCAAATATGCTATTGCTCAAAACTATGACTCCGCCTTTGAGATGGATGCCGATTTCTCGCATGACCCCCGCTACTTGCCTGATTTTCTTAAGGCTATCGAAAGTGCAGACCTTGTTATCGGCTCACGCTACGTAAAGGGCGGTGGCACACCCAACTGGTCTTTCCTACGTCGCTTCATCAGTGGTGGTGGCAACATCTACACGCGTATTGTGTTGGGCTTACCTATCCATGACTGTACGGCAGGCTATCGCTGCTATCGACGAAACGTGCTAGAGACGATTGACCTTGATACCATCCAATCGCAGGGTTATGCCTTCCAGGTAGAGCTGGTCCATCGAGTTCTGACACAAGGTTTTAAGATCGTTGAAATTCCTATCATCTTCATGGATCGGCGTGTGGGCAAATCCAAGATGTCGCGTAAAATATTTATCGAGGGTTTCTTATCAGTGCTTCGCATGCGCTTCGGCAAAGAGGCACGTCCTGCACAAATACATGCTCCCTTTCAGCAAACTGCTGAGCCAGCACTTGAAAGTGTTAATAGCGAGCTAGTAGAAGTAGAAATTCCCTCCATAGCGAAAAAGTAAGCCAATGCAAGGACTCCCGAAAGGGATGCCCTTGCATTACAGTTATCGATAGCGGTGCTTCTTTTTTCTCTTGCCCGGAGAACGATATGGTTCGTCCTCATCCTCCGCTTTACGTGAGGGGTCGAGACCATACATACGGCGTGCTGTTTGACGATGAGCAGAGCGAATAGCGACATCGTGCGGCGGGGCATTTAGCTTCCTTGTAAGTTCATGCGTCGAAAGTGGATTTCCGCCTTGCTTAGAAACTGAGTGGCGCACCTCTTCATCATCACTGTACATCACCACGTCTCGTCCGTCTCTTCGCGCCTCGACCGCCAGGCGGCCAATCACACTGTCGGCGGTCTCATCGTGACGCGAATAGATAATACGGATATGCTCCTGGTGGCTTACCTGTTCGCGTGTGCCATCTCCATCAAACACAACAATAACGTGATGTCCTGTTTGTCTATACTTATTGTGAAGCTGCTTCACAAGGAGTACACGAGCGTATGAAAAATCCTTGATCTCCATTGCCTGAAACATTGCGTTATTCTTTATCACGTTGTAGCCATCAACCAGGATGTCACTCATTACACTATCATCGCTCTCTTATCCATTTAATGAATTTGCTGGATTAGTTGCAAAAGATACTCTATCTCCATGCGAATGTCAACATGCGTAGTATCTGTGATGAGTGTATTAGCTCGATTCGAAAGGGACGCGGCAACAATCAATATGGCAACGAGGAAAAGTATAATTCCCAAAATTAATGTTACTACGCTCTCAATTCGCTGCGCCAAAAGCATAAAACCTTTTTTTGCTTGCTCAAACGTACTGAATGTAGGTATTTCAACTTCCTGTGCTGGTGTTTCACGCTCCCTCCTCCGCTTAATAGGAGAGAGAGCTCCAATATATGCCATCGTGGGAATATCGGAGGCATCAGAAGCTTCCGGTTCAAAGCGTCCTGGAAAGACACAGACAAGCGGGTAAGATGCACTCTTACGTCGTCGCGTCTGAGGACGTGCAGGCGGAGATACTAAGAGTGTGCTATTCAAAGGTAAAGGTTCCACTTCCTTACGAAATGGAAGATGGACATCTACTACACAAGCACCACAAATGTTATGCACATCGTCCCAGCAAAGTGGACAAGCGGGACGCCGACAGCGAAAACAGAAATGACACATGCTCATAAATGCTGACTCCAACGCGCTATGTGAAGCCTGTACAAGGTGTGCATTGGCTTGAGTTGGTGCGTAATGAGCGGAACAAATAGTGCAGGGCACCGTTCCACTCTTGTAATATGAAGAAGACCGTGTTAGCTGCTCTGAACCAGAGCGTGCAGATATCGTTTTGACCATAAGTGCCTCCAAGAAAGTCTCTATGCAGACTTCGCTATGCAATGACACTTTTAGTATACAGAGGCACTTATAATATAGGCGTTTCATAGTCTTTTCTGTATGGAGCACGTTCGGTATGTGAGGGAATTTCGGTGTGCTGCAAAATAAACGACTTGAAGGCACGAGCAGTAGCGGAAAGGTTTTTATCCTTCAAATGAACAAGCAACCATTTCCGCATGAGCGGAAAGCCTTCAACATCGAGGACAACAAGACGGTTCGTTTCCAGTTCCATGTCGATTGCGACCCGCGAGATAAGAGCGATGCCCAAGCCAGCCGCCACACTTTGCTTGATAGCACTATTATTTCCCACTTGCATACTCACCTGGAGTGGAAAACCAGCCTCACGAAACGCAACTTCGAGAGCGGAACGAGTGCCGGACCCCATTTCACGCATAAGAAAATGTTCTCGTGCTAGTTCCGCGAACGGTACCTTGATGCCCGCGAGCCGATGTGTTGGTGGGGCAATTAATACGAGTTCATTATGCGCGAAAGGAGCGACAAATACAGGTGCGTCTTCTGGAATTCGACTCATGATCGCCATGTCAATACGATTGTTGCGTAGCTCTTCGAGCAGTGGTGTTGGATTAACGACCTCAAGCGTAATTTCCACTCTGGGATAGTTTTGACGAAATTTGCCCAGTAGATTGGGAATTACATAGGTACCAACAGTTGTATCAGCACCTACACTGAGCCGACCCGAATATGGATTCGCTAAAGAACTCATCGTGTCCATTGTCTCATCAATCAACAAAAAAATCTTCTGACTGTAGAGATAGAGCTCCTCACCGGCCTGCGTCAGGTGTGTTTTCCGTCCAATTTTATCGAAGAGCTTGACACCAAGCGACTCTTCAAGCTGGTGTATCTGTGCGGAAACAGCTGGTTGACTGAAATGTAGCTCTTCAGCCGCACGAACATAACTACAGTGTTTCGCAACCACTTGAAATGTCGCAAGCTGATGTAGATTCAAATTGTGCATGTCAATGTCTACCTTCGGACGAAACAGGACCGCTTTTCTCTACTATAACATGCACGTTAAAGATCGTCCATTCAGATTGCTTGCATCTCTTTTGTATTCCGTTGTACCATACTATCTATATAGGAAAGTTTTTTCATTCTTCCGCTTAACGAGGAACAGCCTATGGTACATCTCTTTCAAGAATCAGGACAGGCTAAAACACAATCGAATTTGACACAAGTCCTTCCCGAAACAGCCTGGGGCACTGAACCACTACCGTCTGGCATACCAGCAGAGGGAAGAATTGTCGTAACCATCGCACGTCAATTTGGCAGTGGCGGGGCTGAAATTGGACACATCGTCGCCGAGAAAAGTAAGCTTCACTATGTAGACTATGGCATTATCGAAGAAGTTGCTCGTAGACTCGGAGTAGATGTACAACGCGCCGCCCGTCAGGATGAGCAAACCGCGGGTATGGAAGGCCATATTCTTGATGCTATTCGTATAAGCAACCCATTCATCATAAACTATGGGTCACTTTTCAATCAGCCATCCATCCCGACACAATCCAAAGAACTGGCATATCTACACCTGACACAGCGCGTGGTATTAGAACAGGCAACAGAAGGAGATGCCGTTATTGTTGGGCGTGGCTCACAATTCCTCCTACATAACGCTCCGCGCACATTGCACATCTACATCTTCGCGCCTCTACCTTACCGTATTAGCAATGTGATGGAGCTTTTCCACCTTAACCATACGCAGGCCGAACGACTGATTGAGCAACGTGATTATGAACACGATAGCTACCTACGCCGCTATTACGGTGCAGATGGACATCAACCAAGCTTGTATCATCTCCTCATTAACACAAGTCTTTTTTCATTAGAACTTGCGGCAGACCTCATTTACCAGACGCTACCAGTGATTAAAGAACTGACTTAATAGAGCACGAATGCATCATCCTATCACAAGAGTTTGGTACCACAAACCTAACCACTACTAGCCAAATGGTACGGATACACTGTCGTAGCACTATGTTATCAGATATACTAACAAAGGCTGTGCAGAACAGATAATCGTGCGCGATATACCGCTATACAGTTATTAGGGGCAAATATATGACCCAAGAGCAATCATCAGGCAACCTATCCGGTCAACCACTGCGTTCAGTACGGCTCAGGACACATGATCTTCAATATGAGCAAATTTCATTCCAAGAAAACACGATAGAGACGTTAGACACGAAACTCCAGGTCGTGCAAAAAAAAGCTGATATCAGTGCTGTCTCTACGACAAAATATGCAATAACATCTGTACCTCTTGTACCTAAAACACCATTGCTTGTACCTGTGACACCGATATTATCAGACTACTCGCAAGATGTTGTTGAATATCCAAGTGTTGCCAATGCTAGCAAAATTCAAGAACCTGTGAGTACCAATGTAAATAAGGGACAGCAATTGCACAGTTTGAAACAGTTAAACCAATTTGTGCCGTTGTTCAAATGGCGTATTGCTCTTTCATGCTTCCTCGCCCTCGGTGTTGGATTAACAGCTTTTCCTTTGCCATTTATCCTTTCCATACTCATGAGCCAAGTCTTTCCCCGAGCGGATAGCGTGCTCTTCTTATGGTCACTTGCGCTTCTCTTTGGTTTATTGCTTTTGACAGAAGTATTGAAGTTTATCAACCGAAATGTTATAACTGCGCTTTGCCGCTCCGTCGAGAGAAACATTTTGTCTCGCTCTTATTATCACATGCTCCGCTTACCATTTTCGTCTTCTCAGCGTTTCGGTGACACCGAACAAGTATTACATCGCCTGAACGAGAGTACATCCGCGCAAGTATCTCCACTGCAAATAAAGCTCAGCATTGTGACTAACAGCATAGTGGCGATAATGTACGCGAGTGTCCTTTTTTTGCTTGATTGGCGGCTCACTGCCGCTGTAGTAGTTGTAACGTTTCTTTGCATCGGCATAAGTTCTTGCTTTAATCGCCACAGCCGCCAACTGAGGCGACAGGTATTAGAAGCTCATGAGTCTATGAACGGTGTACTATACGAAGGGTTAACGACGAGAAAGCCTTCTGGAGTTGAGCATAACCATGAGCGTATTGCTCAAGAAGCTATTAAGAGAATGCATTGGTCCTTATATCAACAAACCATTTTTCAGTCTAGCATGCAGCTAGCCATTGCTATCGTACAAGGCTTTGGTGGAATTGTTCTGCTCGATTATGGTGGCTATCTCGTCCTTACACACACTCTGACAACAGGACAGCTCTTAACATTTGTGCTCATTTTGCTCATACTCTCATTCCCTATCGCAGCACTCTTGCGTAGCAATCAACAACTGCAAGCGGTAGAAGTCACGGGAAACCGTTTGCTTGCTATGCTTAACTCGATAGCAGATGATAGACATTAGACATGCCTTTGAGCATAAAGACTCTTAGCTATTGACCTGTTATGAACTGCTAACACTTAATTTTCGACCCTCTTGCGTGATATAGTTAATGTCATAGCAAAAGAAGCATGCTATATCAGTATGCGTATATTTTCAAGTAAATCAAGCTAAAGAGGGATAAACACATGAGCATTCAATCAATCAATCCAGCCACCGAAGAAGTTATCGAGACATTTGAACTATTTAACAAGGCACAGGTAGATCAGGCACTTGACGAGGCACGCCATGCGTTTTTAAGTTGGCGCAACACTTCGTTTGCTGAGCGCAGTACTGTTTTGCAGCGTGTAGCAGCATACTTACGAGAGCATAAAGCACGGCTCGCACATATCGCGACTTTAGAGATGGGCAAACCTATTGTAGAAGCTGAGGCAGAGGTTGAGAAATGCGCATTTAACTGCGAGTTTTACGCCGAGAATGCCGAGAAGTTTCTCGCCGATGAGCATGTTAAGGCAAACGCGACAGAAAGTTATGTTGCTTTTCAGCCGTTAGGCGTTGTACTAGCACTTATGCCCTGGAATTTTCCCTACTGGCAGGTCATCCGCTTCGCCGCACCCGCGTTGATGGCAGGCAATACCGCCGTACTCAAACATGCCTCAAATGTTTCGCGTACCGCGCTTGAGATCGAACATGTTTTTCAAGCATGTGGCCTTCCACAGGGAGCGTTCAGAACGGTGCTCATCCCTGGTGCTGAAACTCGTCCCTTGATTGAAGATCCTCGTATCGCAGCGATAACATTGACAGGTAGCGAGCAAGCGGGTGTCGCCGTAGCCGCCGCGAGTGGACATGTACTGAAAAAGAATGTACTCGAACTTGGTGGCTCCGATGCGTTTATCGTTCTTGAAGACGCCGATCTCGATGGGGCAGCACAGATGGCGGTTCGTGCCCGTTTCCAGAACACAGGACAGAGTTGTATCGCGGCGAAACGCTTTATCGTCGTAGAAACAGTGGCGGACACATTTGTACAAAAGTTTGTCGAGGCGGCTTCAAAACTCCAGATTGGCGACCCATTAGATCGCAAGACGCAAATTGGCCCAATGGCACGCAGTGATCTACGCGAGTCACTAGAGAAACAGCTTCAAGCCTCGGTGCAAATGGGCGCAAAGGTCGTCCTGGGAGGCAAACGGTTAGAGGGTAAAGGCTATTTCTTCGCCCCCACCATTGTAGCAGAGGTCACGCCAGAGATGTCGCTTTTCCGTGAAGAGACCTTTGGCCCCGTTGCCGCTGTTATTCGGACGCGTGATGCTGAACATGCAGTTGAACTCGCGAACGACTCCATTTTTGGACTCGGCGGCAATCTATGGACACGCGATATCGAACGTGGACGAAGTCTTGCTCGTCGCCTTGAGTCCGGTGGTGTCTTCATTAATGGGATGACTGCCTCGGACCCACGTCTCCCATTCGGTGGTGTTAAACGTAGTGGCTATGGTCGCGAACTCTCCTCGTTCGGTATCCGCGAGTTCGTGAATATTCAAACGGTGTGGATTGGCCCTACCGTAACTCCCACAGCTTCAGCACCGAGTGAGTAAGCAATTAAGAGAAGGACAGGAGACACACGATGGTGGAACATCGAGTTTCGGATGAGCAAAAAGCTAAAAACTGGTGGGCGGTAGGGGACACGCTCGTGCGCAACGATTCTTGTGTCACATATCTTGTCGATGGACGTACAGCGATGTTGGAGATGTGTATGCATTTCCTCAAAGCAAAAAAGTACATCTATCTCGCGAATTGGGGACTTACCGCGAATATGCTTATTGTACGCGGCACCGATCACCGTGCGGGACCTGACGGCACTCCTGAGCAAGAGGCATTGCTTGCGTTGTTGCGTGCGGAGGGATTGCAAGATGCCGATATTGAGTTTTGGTGTACGCATGAACTCTCGGTACGTTCGGTGCTTGGTTATGCTGTAAGTAAAGGTGTAGAGGTGAAGGCTCTTGTCTGGAAAGGCTCTCCCATCATCACTACCTGCAATGTTGAGGAAACATATGAGATGTTGACCGAGGTGCATGTTGACTGCATCCTCGATGATAGCTCGTTCGGTATTCTGCACCACCCCGTCGAGTCGCTACACCAAAAAATCTCCGTCGTCGATGGCACTCATGCCTTCGTTGGCGGAGTCGATTTACTTATCGAGAAGAGTAGTGACTTTGATCGTTGGGATACGCCAACCCATTCTTTCAACTCACCGCAACGTGCAAATGAGGATGGCACAATACCACATCCCTGGCACGATGCACATGCGCTCATCGAAGGGCCAGCCGCCGCCGATGTAGAATTGAACTTCCGTCAACGATGGAACGATGTAATCCATCATCATCACCTGGACGAGAGCCATTTAGTGGTTGAACACGCGATGCCCGCCGCAGTCGAGACCACCACAATTGTCCAGGTGGCGCGTACCATTCCAAGACACACCTACAAGTTTGACCCGCTTGTTGTACAGGGTATTGCCCAGCTCTACGCTAACGCGTTAAGCAATATCGAACGTTTCGTCTACTTGGAAAATCAATATCTCTGGTTACGCACCTATACAGGCATTGACATTTCTTTCCTGGGCCAGAATAGCCCCGAAATGGAGCAAAACCTGCGAGAACTAGGACATGCGCTGGAACGAGGTGCGCGCGTCTCGATTATCCTTCCCGATCATCCCAATGTCGGACGCGCATTCAGTGATACAGGAATTGAGATATTGCGTGTAAAATCTCCTGGTGGCGTCGAAGAGGGACGTTTCGAAGCGTTCTGCTTAGCGACGTCTCTACAAGAAGACGAAACGACTCATTATCGGCCTATCTACGTACATGCAAAGGTTGCTATCGTTGATGATGTTTGGGCTACCGTCGGCTCCGGCAACCTAAATAATCGAGGCATGCGTGATGATACCGAAATGAATGTCGCCACACTTGATGCTAAGCTTGCACATGGTCTACGCCTTATGTTGCAGGCGGAGCATCTCGGTCTCGCGACAGCCGAAGAGTTGTTTGCCCTCTCACGCCTCCTGGGAAACCAATATCAGCGACAAGCAGAGAAACACCTTGGGCAAAAGGTACAGCAACGGCTAGAAGACGCGATTGGCGACCCCGCACTGGCACTACAGATGATGCACGATTGCGCGTGGGAGAACTTGCGCCGTTATAAAGCTCGTCTTCCACTTGTTGGACACCTCTTACCCTATCTTTCAGCAGTTGAGGCAGCCGAGCAGGGTATCCAGGTCAAGGGCGATCATGGCTGGATAGTAGAAAAAAAACCATAGAATAGACGGTAGGCTCATCTTTCAGTAGAGGGACTGTCTCATACCAATCCGTGATCTAAAGGGCAACCCGAAGATGAGGGAAATGCGTCATGGAGGTAATGTAGTGAGGATGATCAGCGAGGATATTGAGCGCAGAACAGAGTGTGTCAGTTAACAGGTCAAGAGATGAGAAAACACGATTATGGAAGTGTTTTTCTCGAATGTCGTCCCAAATATGTTCGACGGGATTGACTTCCGGGGAATACGCAGGCTGTTTGATCAAGCGAATATTCTCTGGAACCACCAAAGCGTTTGAATGATGCCAGCTCGCCTGGTCTACTTGCATCACAATGAAAGAGTCGGAAAAGGTCTGACTGACGTGCTGTAAAAAGAGAGTCATCATGTCGGTGTTAGCCGTCGGAAGAATGAGTGAGCAGATTTTGCCCAGTGAAGGAGCAACAGCGGCGAAAACATAGACCGCTTCACGAACCACTTGTGCAGGAGCCACAGGTCGAATGTCAGGAGGAGTCCAACAGCGCTTTGGGCGGCTGATGCGTCCAAAGCGTGCTTCATCCTGTGCCATGATCAGCAGCGGTCGGTAATCTTCTGCTCTTTTTGTTTCAATTGCCGCTTCAACCTGCGTTGCAAATTTTTTTTAAACTGTTTTTGCGCCTCTTCACTCGCTTGAGGATGCCCGGGACGTGGCATCAGTTGACGCCAGCCATGTCGATCAAGCAAACGGTAAATCGTGCTTTCGTCAACCGTATGAGCAAGATTGGCTTCCAATGCTTGGTGTATCTCAGAGATGGTGGCAAGTTCTCCCCGTTGTGCACGAGTAAAAAAAGGGAGCAAGAAGTGCTTTTCTTGTTCTTGTGTCATATATTCTCTTCGTCTTCCCCCTTTTCCTTGTGTCTCAACGGCCCAAACGCCAAAGCGATTGTAGCGAGAAATTAAGTGTTGCACGGTCACTTTCCCGACACCGCAATGTCTTGCAATCTCTTCTGCTGTTCGTGGATCAACTAACGCATTATAAATGATGAGCCAACGTTGTCGGTAGAAAGGCCGTGAAGCACTCTGCATCCTGTGTTTGACTTCTTCAACTGAAAGATGATCTGCTGCTCTTGTTACTCTTGGCATGTTCTTCTCTCCTTTGGTGTTTTCTTTATTGTATCACAGATCGAGTATTGGTATCAGCATAAATATGTTGAGACAGTCCCTCTACTACCTCTTTAAAGTTGTCACCAGAAACCCCTACGATGCGCTACTCGTCTGCTGATTACTTGAAGGTGGTGGAGTGCTTCCGCTACTCAAAACCGCGCTTTGTAGTAATAGAGAGTTAGGCAATGAGACGGTACTTTGCTCGCCAGCTTCATTAGTGACATCGAGAACGGTATAGGTACCAAAGGTAGTACGCACAGTGCCAGTATAGGTGCCATATGTTAAACGTTGCCCGGGTTGAAACGCTTGCCGTACATAATAGCCTGCAATTACGTTGCGGGCAGAGTCACGCGCACCCAAGGCGAATGTCAGTGCAAGGGCAAGACCAGTCGAGGCAATGATGATGGTCAAACTTGTGGTGAGAATGGTCGTATCGACGCCGAGCGTGGAGATCGCAAGGACAACTACAAACGCGACAATCGCGTACTCGATAATTTTTCCAAGTGCATTCGCATAGGTAATGTTCACGCTGTCGGCAACCAAAGTGATGGTACCTCCAAGGAAGCGGGCTAACATCGAGCCAAAGATAACAATGAGTGCTCCACTAATGGCTCGTGGAATAAAGCCAAGCACGTTTTGTAGCAAGATAGCGACAGTAGTAAGACCCATCAATTGCATAGCAGATGTGGCGAAACTGAGGATGAGGAAGAAAAAAACAATCTGTGCGATAATTTCTGAAAGAGGGGCACGTATTCTTAAGCCCTCAAGCGCGGTGATAATGCCGCCACGTTGTGCAAACTGCTCTAACCGAACACTGCGTAGTACCAGGCGCACAATCCAACGAATGAGGGCACTTACAAGATAGCCAACGATGAGCACGATAAGGCCATTGACGAAGCGGGGCAGAAAATTCAAAATATCTGTAAGAATCTTCATCAAAGCATCAAAAACAGGTTGGAAGACCATACGAGACCTCATTAAAGCTAACAGTATTCGTTTATGCACCTATAGGGCGTGTCGACCTCGAAGGTGGTATAGGGACAAGTAAACCACCAACAAGATTGATAAACTCAATTAACCATGCGGTAAAAGTCGTACAGGAAAGGTCGAGCACATCCATACCTGCATTGCGCTGCCGCACGCGTGCTAAAAGTCTCCCCTCAAACCCTATTGGTACGCGCAGGTCAGGATAATCCGCCTGTAGTGTTGCTAGGATCGTTCTGATCTGCCGAGCAATCTCCAAATCGCGTTGAACTTCGGGATAACGTTGTAAGGCCGTCTCCGCCTCTGCACGAACATCATTCGACAGCGTTCCATCTACAAGATCAGGTAACAGTTGTGTCAGCTCTTCTTGGTTCATCAATTTTCACTATCCCTTTCTCGTCTGCCCCTGCCCAGGTGATGTATTTTGATTTGAGGAAAGCGGAGCCGGAATGTATGACCCTCCACAAAATTGACTGAAGATTTGTTGAAAGGCTAATCGTGCCCGATGAATACGCATCTTTACCGCACTTAAATTTGCCTGCAGCACATCTGCTATTTCATCGTAACTCAGGTTCTCAAAATCCCGTAACAGGAGCACTCGTGTATGGTCGTGATCAAGTTTTTTCAACACACGATGAATACACTCTCTCAACTCAGATTGCACCACTTCCGCCTCTGGTCCTGGTATGGGTGACTCTTGCAGACTCAACGCATCTACCGCATCTTCTCCATCGACGTGCCTACTTACAGAAGATGTGTTCTTGCTATGCTTTTTGAGCTTATCAAAGGCATCAAACGCACTATTTGTGGCTATACGATACAACCACGTAGAAAATGAGGACTTCTGATCAAATTTTCTGAGACCGTTAAACACCTTCACAAACACTTCTTGCGTAATATCCTCAGCTTCTTCTTTGTTGTTAACCACCCTATACACAATAGTGTACACACGATTCATGTGGCGTTGAACCAACTGTTCATAGCTTCGCGTGTTGTTGGGAAGTTCTGTTTTACAACGCGCAACTAACTCTTCATCCGTCAGGATAGCAACGCTACACATGTTCTCTATCTCCGCCTAGTTCTTAGTCGAAGCCTAGTATACAGGCGTTCTAGTTCATTGTCTAGCATCACTATTGTTTGTAGAACGTTAATTACAATATATGCATGTAGAGAAAATTTGTTCGCACCATTACATCCTCTTTGACGGATGTGACTAAGAATAGTCACTTTCTCTATGTTTTGAATGGTCGCTCATAGTTTACCGAGGCATACGAGACAGCATCGTTATACCCCTATAAATTTCTTCATATCATCTACAAGTTGACGTTATAGGCATTGCTGAGTACAGTGGATAACACATTTTCGTATTTTTGCTGTATACTACATGTGTTAACAACATTTTTCAGGCATAACCAGGGCAAGCAAATACCCGCGAGAGGATAGCGCAATGCGCCGAACGCCGACAGGCGAGAATGAACAGGACGAGTATTCTCAAAAACTACCTACTCAACGTCCTCAACGTTCAACACAACAATCATACGTTCAGAGACGCAAAAATAGAGCAGAAGCATCGGTGGTCCATTCCTATTATAGTGATGAGCATCCCAGCATACCAAAGGTTCGGCGCGCCTCACGAGTTATCGAGGAGGAACAATTACTTCCTCCAGTTCACAGACATTTACCTCTTGTAGACGAACGAGAGCGCGAGATGGATGATGACGACGACGACATGGATACGCGCAATGAAACGACAGGCAAAATCATCGACACGCCACGACTCCGTCGTCCTTATACATATGAGCCTTCATCAAATCTTCGGTCTTCCTCTGTGCAAGCGCAACGGCAACAACGACCCGTACGACCTTCTGGAATGGCACGCACTCAGGGTACACATGTTACCCCTACACATCGACCACATGGCCAATATGCACGCAATGGTCGCCATAAAAAGCGGAGACAGGCCCACACGCTTTTAGCAGTCTTGCAAGATTTTAGTCATAACCGCACGTTAGTCACAATTACGATTGTCACGATACTAGCTCTTATTTTCGTGCCCATCCTGATCAATGTCGCGATGAACAACACCCATACTACAAATAGTGGCATGATATCAGATACAGGCCAAAGTAATAGTGGCAGTTCACAAGGTGTTGGACAGCAACCAACTGACCCACATGAAATTGTGATTACGCCGCCAGAAAGCGACCACCCAGCACCGCCTGTGTATGCCACATCGGCTTATCTTCTAGATGCTGATACAGGGGCGACACTTTATGCACACAACCCGTTCATGCATCTGCCCATGATGAGTACGACCAAACTTATGACCGCTACCCTTGCTATCGAGAAGGGTAATCTTGACCAGAAAGTTACCATCAACGACACCATCAGTCGAGACCTCGGCACACTTTCGGCGGATAGCTCTGTAATGGGCATCAAAAATGGCGAGACATATACACTACGTGAATTAATGTATGGTCTCTTGCTAGTCTCAGGTAATGATGCGGCAATCGCGATTGCGGATACTATTGGAGGCAATTTGCCTAACTTCGTGGCTATGATGAACGCAAAAGCTAAAAGTCTGGGATTTCTTGATACACATTATGTAAATCCACATGGTCTTCTTGCAACTGACCACTATTCGAGTGCGCACGACCTGGCCGTACTGGGCAGATATGCACTAAGTTCGCCGCAACTACTCGCTATCAGTGGCACGCGCACCTACGACGTTGCGAAAAATGGTAATCACCCCGATCACTATTTGGTGAATGGCAACCAATTTCTCTGGTGGTATCCAGGTGTCAATGGTGGCAAACCGGGCTGGGATGGCGGCGCGAACTTTGTACAAGTAATCTCTTGCGTGCGCAATGGACATCACCTTATCGGTGTTACCATGCACACAAGTGATTGGTGGACGGATATGCGCAATCTAATGAATTGGGGCTTTAATACTTTTACGTGGATATCACCCCATGATGTCGACTTACACCAGCCTATTCCCTATGACAACCAGTGGGACTACTTCGTGAGAGATAAGCAGAATACGGTTATACCCACCGCAGATGTTGGTCGCTACTACATCTACACAGGCTATAGCATCGCGGGTCCTATCCTTGGTTACTTTGATCAGAACGGCGGTTTGGACAAGTTCGGCTACCCTACAAGTCTACTCTCAGCAAGTGGTGGAGCTAGTATAAGCCAGCATTTCGAGCATGGTGCTATTCAATGTGATATCGTGTTGAAGCAATGTAGAACCATATAGAATAATACCTTGTGAATGATATGAAGACATGCAAGTTACAATTTGTCGTATTCCTCATATCTACACACTACAAAATCATACCATTGTGACTATTCCACTTGCTCACATGTAACATGTTTGCTATACTGCTCACGTTCTCTATTATAGATGTTGGTTAAATATAAAAATTTTGAGGACCCTATGGCAACAGAAAATGCAAAAATAGAACAAACAAGTGTATCTACAACAGCAACTACTACAGCATCGTCACCTTCAAGTTTAGGGAAGGCACGTCTCGCACTCGCGATATCCGCAGGGAAGCTAGCAGGCGCTTCAGGACGCTTTTTCCGCATTGGAGGCGGGACAAGCCTGCCAGGAATGATTGCGCGGCGTATCGACCCCAATGTACTCAGGTCGGTTGTAGGCGCGAGCAAAGCGAAGAAAATTGTCATTACAGGCAGCAATGGCAAGACCACGACTGCACGCATGACCGCCGCTATTGCCGATGCTAGCGGTAGACGCGTCTCACAAAACCGTACTGGCTCGAACCTTCTGCAAGGCATTACCTCTGTTGCCGTCAATTTCGCAGACCTGTTTGGGCGACTCGATAGCGATGTACTCCTGTTCGAGATCGACGAAGCAACTATTCCAGCAGCAGTACCTGAGATTCAGCCCGATGTGGTTGTTATCACCAATATATTCCGCGACCAGCTAGACCGCTATGGTGAACTATACGCTGTTGCTAGAGCCTTAAACACGATGCTAGAGAACTTGCCGGAGACCTCTACGATTCTGCTCAATGGCAATGACCCACAGGTCGCCAACTTTGGAGCGAACGCAAAAGCGCAGCGTCTCTTCTTTGGCCTGGAAACGATGGAAGTTGGTACACCAGTCCCAGAGCAGTCAGCAGATATTATTCGTTGTATCAAGTGTCATGAGGACCTGGATTACAAAGTGGCCTACATGTCGCATCTTGGCATCTATAGCTGCCCCAATTGTGGGTATACTCTGCCCAAGCTCGACATAGCCGTTACCTCTGTCAAGCTTGCGAGCGATGGTGAAGGTCCCACACATATCAAGATGCGTACTCCACAGGGCGAGATGGAACTTGATATTCCCTTGCCCGGCTTACACAATGTCTACAACGCAGCGGTTGCGATAGGCGCGGCACTCGCGGCAGGCTTCTCTAAGGAGAAGGTGCAGGCAGGCTTAAGCGGTATCAAAACTGCCTTTGGACGCCTTGAGAAAATCCAGGCGGGCGACAAGACCATTTACCTTTCTTTTGTGAAAAATCCGACATCGTTCAACCTGATGCTCCGCTTGATCGCGCAACACACGGGCAACAAGCACTTGTTGCTAGCTGCGAGTAATACAGTGGTCGATGGCGAGGATTTCGCATGGCTCTGGGATGTTGAGGTTGAAGAGATTGCCGACACGATCGTTGATGCGGTGTGTAGCGGCAACAAGGCGGAAGAGATTGCCATGCGTTTGAAATACGCCGAGGTGCCCACCGACAGAGTAACAATCGTGCATGATCGAGAAGCAGCTCTCGATGCGGCTCTCAAAAATGTTGAACCGGGTGAGACGTTATATATCATGTGTGGCTACACTCCAACCCACGAACTGCGACGTGTCATGCAGAAGCGCGGCTGGGTCAAGCACTTCTGGGAGGAATAAGATACAACAATGAGCAAAGATATTCAAGATACTGGGATGGTTCTCAAGATTGGGCATCTCTACCCAACACTCATGAGCGTTGCGGCAGATCGTGGCAACCTGTACTCGATAGAAAAACGCTGTAAGTGGCGTGGCATCGCTACCGAAGTTGAGCAAATTTTCGTCAGACAGACGCCCGACTTTACCAAATATGATCTCATTCTCGTTCATGGGGCCGCAGACCGCGAAATGGAAATCGCCTCGCAAGATATCCAGGCAAAGGGACCTTCACTACGTGAGGCCGCCGAGTCAAACACGGTGTTTTTGAGTGTGTGCGCTGGCTACCAGTTGCTCGGTCACTACTACAAACCATTCGAGGGACCAGAGCTCAAGGGTGTTGGTCTGCTTGATCTACATACCGATGGTGGTGGCACTCGCTTCATGACGCATATGGCTTTGGAGTGTTCTTTCGAGGAAACGGGTACAAAGGTCCTCGTTGGCTACGAAAATCATAGTGGACGCACCTATCTCGGCTCTAAGGCTGAACCACTCGGCAAGGTCCTTGCAGGCTGGGGCAACAATGGGAAAGATGGTGGTGAGGGTGCTCTATACAAAAATGTCTTCGGAACATACCTGCATGGGCCGGTACTCCCAAAAAACCCCTGGTTTACCGACCTCATCATTCAACGTGGACTGGAACGTCGCTATGGCAAACTTGAGCTAACGCAGTTAGATGATACTACCGAGAACGCAGCTCATGATGCCGCGCTTAAACTAGCGATGGAGTTCAAAGGCACGATGTCCGCAATTGAAGCAGTTTCCTGGCAAAAATAATTACTACCACGCGTAAAATGTGCTTTAGTTATATCAAAGCGCATTTTACGCGTGGTATCTTCTTTAAGCATAGAAAGTTTCTATAATGTTGCCCAAAAACTTCTATAAAATATGTCTTCTCTTCTTATTACTTGCGGGTACACTACTCGCCTGCGGTCTCTCTTCCACAATAACCTCTGGCGGCACACCTATAGTCACGACAACACCGCCAACAGGATCACCCACGCTTAACCAGTGGGTTACTGCTTCACCCGGTGTTGATATTCGCTATGAGGATTGGAAAAGTCCTGGTAATAATGAGGATACCGTTACAATTGTCCGCTTCGACCTCAACAAAGTACATTTTAAAGTTGGCTACCAACCAGCAAAACCGTTAGCAATAGACCAATGGATGGCGCAGGAGCAGGCAACTGCAATCATAAACGGGGGCTATTTTGATCAGAATAATGCGACAACAGCTCTTGTTGTCTCTAACGGGCAGGCATACGGGACATCATACAACGGCTTTGGCGGCATGTTGTCCGTTGATACGCAGGGAAATATCAGTTTGCGCTCACTCAATCAGCAGCCCTATAACCAGAATAATGATCAACTACAACAGGCCACACAATCTTCGCCAATGCTGATAGTGAATGGTAAGCGTACACAGTTTAATGCGAATGCAGCTAGCCAGCGACGTAGTGTAGTGGCACAAGATGCACAGGGACGCCTCTTGTTCATCGCCAGCCCAAGCTCGGCATTTTCGCTCGACGAACTGGCTGATCTGCTTGTCTCCTCTGATCTCTCGATCAAAACGGCCCTCAACCTCGATGGTGGCGCCTCCACGGGCTTATACGTCAACGCTGGCAAGCAGCATGTAGCAATAGATGCTGTAACTACCTTGCCTATCGTGATTATCGTGAAACCTTGAGAAGCAACTCAGACATTTCGAACGTCACTGATAGTGCTCTATGCTATGGGCATGACAGGGATAAGTAGGGACCATGACAAGGACAAGCTCAATCACTACGATACATGGATTCGCGCGGCTTCGCTACGCAGTAGCACAAGGGAATATAGTAGTGACTGGGCTTGCCCCTGTCATGCTCTCTTACACTGCTCCACAGGCCAATCTATAGAATTAGTTGGAATTCAATAGGCTTGCCCCTGTCATACCACTCAACGTGCAAAATGCTTTAAAGAAATGGAATTTCTTGTTATGTCGTGTACTCGCCATTGATACGTACATAGTCGTAGGACAGGTCGCAACCCCACACGGCAGGGCAATCGCATCTAATTAGCCCATCCAGGACACGCAACAGGTAGTGAGTGTCCCACCCGGCTTTCAACCGCTTAGCATGGATGCCCACCGGCGACGAGCGTTCCTGGCATAAGAGGTTGAGGCTGATCTGGCGCAAGATGCCCAGATTTTCATCGGCATGACCGAGTCGAACCCGCGATTCCTCTTCGCCAAACGCCACATCGAGTACCCAATGCAGGCTGTTTTCGATCCCCCAAGGACTTCTGACGGCAGTGGCAAACGTTTTGACTGAGGATAAACTGAGCAGGAAATAGCGCGTTTCTTTGGTCCTCGTTTGCTCCAGGCGCCCCTCGGCCCGCACCGCGCCAATTCCCCGCAAGCCTTTCCACTTGCCTTCTGGATCAAGGGACGCCAAGATCGCCGGATCCGAGAGCGTCCAGTATTCGCGGATCTGCAACCGACCATGACCCTTTTCGACCTGCCGCTCCGCCTCCCAGTAGCCGCCTGCAAAACCCTCTTGTTCGGCCAGCGCAAAGCTTGCTTTCACCTCAGCAGAAAGGTTCCCCTGATTGTCTTTGAGGGCGAGGGCATAGTCGCCGTCTTGCTCGGTCATCTGCGTGGCAATCCTGATTTGCACTCCCATGGCATCGATCGTCACAATACATCCTGGCAGGGCCAGTTGTTCCAAGAGCAGCGGGATCGCGGTAATCTCATTGGATTTCTCCTGCGTCGCCAGTTGCCCCAACACCAGCCGCGTTTCGACGGCCCAGGCACTCACCAGATGCAGCGCCTTTTTGCCTGCGGCCTGCTCATGCGAGCGGCGCACCGTTTTGCCATCAATCGCACTGACTCCCTTGATCGTCGCACTGATCCCTTGTACCCACTGGAAAAGCTGGCCTCACATTGCTGCGGGTCAATCAAGCTGAACACTCGTCCAAAGGTATCCTGTGACGGAATGCCATTGGGCAAATCAAGCAATTCCGTGAAAAACGCCTCTTTCGCTTTCCCAAATTC
>JAABUZ0100001882.1_pt1 | contig 37350 bp, 39 predicted proteins | sample 5562091 | NCBI WGS metagenome assembly JAABUZ01 (sample SAMN12813069, study PRJNA571459) | rock metagenome | isolation source: Antarctica rocks | place: Antarctica: Victoria Land, Linnaeus Terrace sud | collected 2015-12-21 | reverse complement strand
CTGTTTTTCCTGCTGCGCCACCGCTTGACCGGCCTGCATTCCCGCCGCCTGCTGGTCAGTATTACCCGCACACTGCTTGCGACCGCCGTGTTATGCGGCGTGACGCTTCTACTGAAAGCGTTGTACCAGACGCTTGTGCTGGACGGCGATCCCCAGATGGCCCCAAAGATGGGTGCGTTGTTCCTGCTGCTTGTCGCCGGACTTGGCGGCATTGGGTCTTTCGTTGCCGCCGCCCGTTTGACCCATATGCCGGAGCTGCAATCCGCGATTGATTTGCTGCGACGCCGCCGGCGAGCCTAAGAAGTGATTGGGAGAGGCATTTCTATGGACATTTTTGAGCGGTTCAATTCCAAGTTCGGCCACTGGTATGAGGGTCTATTCGGCGGTGACGGCGGCGAGCTGCGGCCCAAAGATGTCCTGCGAAAGCTGACCGCCGCGATGGAAGACAATCGCAAAGAAGGCCTGGACGGCAAAGTCTATGTTCCCAATAAATATGTGCTGGAGCTTGCCGTCGGCGACGCCGACGAGCGCGACTACCTGCTGTCGTTCTTAGACGAAGAAGAACTGGTCGCCGTTTTGCAAAAGTTCATGGCCCAAAACAACTACAACACGCGCGGCCCGCTGGATTTCACTATCGCCGAAGTCCCGGAAGCCGAGCGCGAGACGCGCACCGAAAAGCTGCGCGTCAAAGTACGCTACGAGAAGGGCGAGAGAGAGGTCTCCCAGGACAGCCCTCACCCCCAGCCCCTCTCCCAAATTTGGGAGAGGGGAGGGAGCGGAGCGGGAAGGGCAAGGGCCGTTCCGGCGTCTGACGACCTCCCCACCATCTCCTCCGTCTACTCCGAAGACGACGAGCCTGGAACCGTTCCCGCCGTCGCCTGGGCCGCGCTTGCCGTCACCAGCCCGGAAGTCCGCAAAAGCCATTTCAGCCTGACCAAGCCGACCATCCAAATCGGACGCTCCCGCAATGCCGAGAATGACCTCATCTTAGACACCGATGGCATGGTCTCGAAAAGCCATGCCCGGCTGGAACGGGAGCGCGACGGCCAGTGGACCGTCTATGACCTCGGCAGCACAAACGGCGTCAAAGTCGGCTCGGCCCGCGTGGACGGGAACCGCGCTTTGTCCGACGGCGACGAAATCACCATTGGCGGAACGGCTTTAGTGTTCCAGCTTGCCGACGCCCGCCCGTCTCCGGCTGCTGCTCCCCTGCCTCTTTCCCCGCCGTCGTCCGCCCCGCCGCGCCGCGCCCGGCTGATCGGTCCCGACGACGAAGCGTTCGTGCTGGCCTCGGAAACCTTGATTGGCCGGGCCGTCACCAGCGACATCATTCTCTCCGACCCCTCCGTCGCCACCAAGCACGCCCGCGTCATCGCCCCCGATGCCGCCACCTACTTCTTGGAAGACCTCAGCGGCCACTCCGAAACCCGCGTCAACGACCGTGTCCTGTTCCCCGGCCAGCGCCTGCCGCTCACCAGCGGCGACGTTCTTTCCTTCGGCGCGGTTCAGATGCGCTTCATCGCCGGAACCGCCCCATGAACATCGTTCTTGGCCTCCTGCACTACGCTTTCTTAGCTCTGCTTATTCTTCTGCTGCTCTACATCTTGGTCCTGGTTCGGCGGCATTTGGATTAGCGGGTATACTCAAGCCATGAGCTTATTAAGCGATGCACAGATGGATAAAACGAAGTTGACTGTGGCTTCCCTTGATGATCCCTCTGACGAAAACGAGTATTGGCATCGGCAAACGTCCGAAGCTCGCCTCGAAGCATTGGAACTGATGCGGCAGATTATCTATGGCTACGATCCTTCTGCCGAACGACTTCAAAGACTTCTTACGGTGGCGTGGCACAGTCCGCGCTGACACAAAATTATGGACTTCACGGCCGAAAGTTATCGAACTGCCGCCCTCGAACATATGGAAAGGGCACAAGAATTTCATGCCGAAGGGCGCTATTTCTTGGCACACTATTTTGCCGGTGTTGCGGTAGAGTGTTTGTTAAGGGCCTACTTGTTGCGAATTAATCCTGAGTTTGACTCACGGCATGACTTGTATCAACTCGCACGCAGTTCAGGTTTCTTCAACTTGGTTCCTTATAATCTTCAGCCAGTGTATAGCGGCAAGTTTGCAATCCTGAACCTGCGCTGGCGCAGCAATCATCGGTATGCCACAGAAGAACAGTGGCGGGGTTACCTTTCAGGCTTGAAAGCAGATTTCAGCATGAAAGGCGAGCGGGTGAAGAACAACAGCCGAACCGTGCTGAACATCGCTTATGACATTGTAAGTTTAGGAGACAAGAAATGGAAATAGTAGAACAAGTTAAAGCATTGCTGCAAGAGCGGTTTCCGGGTGCAGACGCGATACTTGAACCAGATCCTTATTCCAAAAGAGTAATAGGTCATCTTGTCTGGCATGGCTTTGAAGATTTGGAACAAATTGACCGACAGGACCTCGTTATCTCCTGGCTGCGTCAGCAGCTTGGAGCCGAAGCGAGGCGTGTGTCTGTGATTCTCACCTATAGCCCCAATGAGTACCGAGCAATGAGTTTGGCTTAATGGCTCTGTCCGAACACCTGTCCGGTTTGCGGGTATAATAACTGCATTATGGCAGTTTCTCCGACACTTGACGAAAAACTCAAATCGCTTCCGACTTCCCCCGGCTGCTACCTCTACAAGGATGCCGCCGGCGAAATTATCTATGTCGGCAAGGCGGTCAATCTGCGGAACCGCGTCCGCTCCTACTTCCAGAAAAGCGCGAACCACACAGCAAAGACCCGCAAATTAGTATCGCGCATCGCTGACTTGGACATTGTCGTTGTGGACAGCGAGCTGGAAGCGCTTGTTTTAGAGTGCAACCTCATCAAGCAGCACCGGCCCCATTACAACGTCCGGCTGCGCGACGACAAGCACTACCCCTACCTCGTGCTGACCATGAACGAGCCGTTTCCCAGGCTTTTGGTCACGCGAAAAGTCAAGACCGACGGTTCCAAGTATTTCGGGCCGTTCACCAATTCCCGCGCCGTCTGGGACAGCCTGCGCCTCATTTACCGTCTGTTTCCATTAGTCACCTGCCGCAAGTCGTGGGACAACACGCCGGTGCAGCGGCCCTGCTTGTATCACCAGATGGGCCGCTGTCCCCATGCGCCGTGCGCGGGACTGGCCGACAAGGACGAGTACCGGCGCATGGTAGACGATGTCGCGCTGTTTTTGGACGGCAAGCAGGACAAGCTGGTCAAGCAGATGAAGGCGGAGATGGAAGCCGCCGCCGAAGACCTGCAATTCGAGAAGGCTGCCCGCCTGCGCGACCAGCTTGCGGCCATTGAAACGCTGATTGAGCGCCAGAAGGTCGTGTCCACCAACCAGACCGACCAGGACATCGTCGCGCTGGTCAACGACCAGGGCAAGTCGGCGGTGCAAATGTTCTTCATTCGGAACGGCAAGCTGATCGGCCAGGAACACTTCCTGCTCGACGGCATGGAAGGGGAGGAAGGCATTGCCGACGCGACGGCGGAGTTTGTCAAGCAGTATTACCAGGAAGCGGCGTATGTCCCCAGTGAGATTGTTCTGCCCGCGCATGTCGAGGAAACCGTGATTATCGAACAATGGTTAAGACAGAAAAAAGGCACGAAAGTGACTTTGACTGTCCCGGAGCGCGGCGAGAAAAAGCAGCTGCTGGACATGGCCTCGACCAACGCCAAGCTCGCGCTTGACCAGATGCAGGCGACGGCGTCCGCCGAGCATGACCGGACGCTGGGCGCACTCTTAGAGCTTCAAGACGCGCTGGGCCTCGACTCGCCGCCTGAGCGCATTGAGGCCTATGACATTTCCACCATTCAAGGCAGCTTCTCCGTCGGCGGCATGGTTGTCTTCCAGGACGGCAAGCCGCTGAAGTCCGACTACCGGCGCTTCAAGATTCAGAAGCCCACCAACACCGGCGAGCCGAACGACTTCGCCATGATGCGCGAAGTGCTCACGCGCCGCCTCAAAGAAGCCCAGTCGGGCAATTCCAAGTTTTCCACGCTGCCCGATTTGATGCTGATTGACGGCGGCAAAGGCCAGCTTTCGGTCGCCGTTTCCGTCGCCGCCGAGCTGGGTTTGGAGCTGAACATGATCGGCCTCGCCAAGCAGTTCGAGCTGGTCTACACTCCCGGCAAATCCGACCCGCTGGTCCTGCCCCGAAACTCCCAGGCTTTGTTTCTCTTGCAGCGCATCCGCGACGAAGTCCACCGCTACTCCGTCACCTATCACCGGACGCTCCGGGGCAAGAACGCAACTTTGTCCGTCTTAGACACCATCCCCGGCATCGGCCAGGTCCGCCGCCGCGAGCTGCTGCGCTTCTTCGGCAGCGTCGAGAAGCTGAGGCACGCAAGCGTCGAGCAGATCGCCAACGCCCCCGCCATGAACCGCAAGCTGGCAAACACCATCCACAAAATGCTGCACGGGGCTGAGGTATAATCAGCGTCATCACTTAAATCAGGAAAATGCAGGAGAAAACAATGGCACAAGCGACACTTGACCAAGTCATCAGTCAGCTAGACACACTCCAAGCCGAGGAGCTTCAGCAGCTTGAAGACGCTGTGCGGATACGGCTGGGACTTGCTTCGGAGGAAGAAAAAAAAGCAGCATTACAACGGGCCATGCTGGCGGCGGGATTGATCTCGCGGATCAAGCCGCCCCGCGACCCCAGCAAAGCGGAGCGCCCTCGGATTGAGGTCCAAGGAGAACCGGTATCGGAAACAATTATTCGGGAGCGCCGCTGAATGGCCGGCTACTTTATGGACAGCAGCGCCGTCGTCAAACGCTATGTTCAAGAAACTGGTTCCGTCTGGGTGAGCAACTTGTTCACAGCCGCACCCGCCAATGACATTGTTATTGTTGCTCTGACGGGCGTTGAAGTTGTTGCGGCTTTGACGCGCCGCACACGCAGCGGCACAATCACACCGGTGGATGCCGCCGCCGCTTGCACGCTGTTTGTTTCCGATTTAGGCGTGGATTATCAAGTTGTCGCTGTAACAGATAACCTTTTGCAGCAGGCGATGAAGCTGGCTCAGCTACACGTATTGCGCGGCTATGATGCGGTTCAACTGGCGGCGGGTGTGGAGTCCAACAGGTTTCGGATTGTTCTGGGTCTGACGCCCCTCATCTTTGTTTCCGCCGACAAAGAACTCAATGCCGCTGCTCTTGCTGAAGGGTTGGTTGTAGACGATCCTAACAATCATTAAGGATATGTCCCTGCTATGAACCGCAAGATGACAACGGCCATTCACAAAATGCTGTATGGTGCAGAAGCATCATAGTTTACAAGGAAGCAGGTATCTTGAAATGGGTTGGGACGCTTATGCAATAACGAGCCGGGAAGCCGCAGATACTTGGGAAGGCTGGAACAACCTTGTTATCCACACTATCTTCTTCAAGGCAAAAGAGGAATTTGTTCGCAGAACTGGTCGTGGGTGGCAGCTATTTGATGGAACGCTTGGCGGTCACTCCTTGCCGTTTCTTCAATGCGCTGCTCCCCTGACTTGTTTTGACTGCGACAACCAAGAAGGCCGTTTGTTTTGGTCAAAAGAAGACGTAATTGAAGCGAACAGCAAAGCCAATTGGGAATTCGCCCGTGAGGGTAGATTTAGAGGTATTTGCGACGCCCTGTATGAGAAACCGCTTTCAGATGATATATTCGATTTGTATTACGACAAAGATGATTTTCAAGACGAAAAGTGGGAAGTGCGCCTGTTTTTAGAAGCATGTGCTGAAAACGGTCTTGCGATGATGTTTTCATGGTGATTGACGATGAACGAGGCGCTTGTATTGAGTGCCGGAGGCACTTTGTAAACTTTTATCCCGGCACTTCTAGTGCCGGGCTTATTTGTCTCTGCAACCTTTTGGCTTGTTTCGGGTCTCAGTGCGTGGGAGATAATCAAGCTATGAAGAATGCAGCAACGAGGTTTGTTCTAGCGGTCCTGTTAAGCCTGCTTATCGTTCAGCCAGGCATCGCGCGGGGTGGCGGCAGCTTTGGAGGCGGAGGCCACTCCTTCGGCGGAGGCGGCGGCAGCTTTGGCGGCGGTCGCTCGTTTGGCGGCGGGGGCAGCTTCGGTGGAGGCGGGAGCTTTGGGGGCGGCAGCCGGTCGTATGGCGGGTCATTCGGGCGCTCCGGCGGGTTTGGCGGGTCAAGAGCGTCGAGCGGCTTCGGCGGGTCGTCGCGGGTGTCGAATTATACGTCACGGGTGCCGGTTTCGTCGCGGCCTCTGAACTACGGCGGGCAGTACGGCTCGGCACATTATTACGGCGGGTTCTCGGATTACTCCTACGGCTGGGTGCATCCGGCGTGGTATATGTATACGCCGTTTTATCCGGGCTTCTACTACTCCCCGCCGATCTACCAAAATGGGGGCTATTACCCCGGCTCATTTAGTTTCCTGCATTTTCTGCTGGGCCTAGTGCTGATTTTAATCGTTGTCTACTTGATCATTGCTATCGTCAAGAAGGCTCAAGCGAGGGTCTAACACGTAAAGGGGATTGCTATGTCGCATACTGCTTTGTCTGCCATGCACGCTGTTGTCGCCGCTTCCGCAATTTATAGCGCGATATTGTTTCTGGTCTGCTGGCTCATCGTCAGCCGGGGACATAAGCCGCGTCCAGGGGAAACCGTGCCGGGACCGGAAGAAATGAGTCGTCACCTCATCGGGATGTACTACTGCAATTCTGATGATCCGCGCGGGTGGGTTCCCAAGTCGGGCGACCCGAAGCACAGCAATGGATACACCCTCAACATGCGCTATCGCTCCTGGGTGACTGCGTACAATGCTGTATTCATCGGTGGATTAGCTGTTATTACTCTTATTGGAGTCGCGGGGCCACTTTTGTTTACAAAATGATGCAAAAGGCTCTCTTTGCCTGTCCGGTTTTCGCGGATTTTGCGTGGAGTAACAGAAGGCTGGAATACTCTGATCAAAGGAGACGAGAACAATGGCAGGACGCTTGGACAATAAAGTGGCTTTGATTACCGGGGCCGGGACGGGAACTGGCGAGGCGATTGCCCATAAGTTTGCCCGCGAATTGAGCGGAACCATGTCCTGAAGGACACGGCTAGGGTTTTATTAGGGTATTCAGCGAGGACGCTGCAAAACATCGCTTCGCGGGGTTAAGAGAATTCAGACAATCCCAGTGCCGCGCCTTCCAGGTCTGCCAGTGCAGAAGCGGTACTTCGTAGCGTCCTCGCTGAATACCCTAATAAAACCCTAGCCGTGCGTTTATGCCTGCGGCATTACTTCGTATCAACGCATGGTTTTTTGTCTCTGTTCCCATTCTACAAGATAATTCGGTAAATCGCTTCGGTCAGGCGGGCGGGGTCGTGGCGGACGATGTCGGTTTGGGAGATCAAATTGACGGCGACAGGCGTATAGCCCAGGGCGCGGATGTTGTCTACGTCGGGGGTGACAAAGCGCTGGCCGTATTTCTCGTAGCGCTCTAGCACTTCCGTGCCGGGCGGCTCTTTGTTAAGCAGAACGTAGTCAAACAGGCGCTTGCCGGGGGCGTGCTGGGCCAAAGCGCGGAGGTGGTCGGAGGCAGTAAAGTTGTCGGTCTCGCCGGGCTGGGTCATTACGTTGCAGACGTAAATCTTGACGGCTTTGCTTTTGTCTACGGCGTCGGCGATGCCGTCTACCAGAAAGTTCGGGACGATGCTGGTAAAGACGCTGCCCGGTCCCATGATGATCGCATCAGCCAGCCGAATCGCTTCTAAGGCTTCCGGCAGAGGGCGCGTGTTCTCAGGCCGCAGGTACATCTGCTTGATCGGCAGGGAATGGTGGGCGATCTGGGTCTCGCCTTCCACAATCGTGCCGTCTTCCATTTCGCCGAGCAGCATGACGTTCTGCGTGGTTGAGGGATAGACTTTGCCGCGAATGGCGAGGACTTTCGAGGTCGCGGCGATGGCCTGCTCGTAATTGCCTTTGTAAATCTCGGTCATTGCCGCGATAAACAAGTTGCCGAACGAATGGCCTGCTAACCCCTCATGGCCTTCCTCAAAGCGAAACTGGAACAAGCTGGCGAGCGTCGGCTCCGAGTCGGACAGCGCGACCAAGCAGTTTCGCAGGTCGCCCGGCGGCAGGACACCCATTTGCTGAGACAATCGGCCCGACGACCCGCCGTTGTCGGTGACGGTCACAATGGCGACAATGTTTGAGGTGCGTTCTTTGAGGCCGCGCAGCATCGTAGACAAGCCTGTGCCGCCGCCGATGACGACGATCCGGTGGCCCTGCGCGAGTGAGCGGCGCTGAAAGATGCGGTCGGCCAAATCTTCCTGCGCTTCCGGGGCTACGGTGCTGAGGATGGAATGGTTGAACTGGAAATAGGACACAAAAACCAGCAGCAGGCCAAGCAGAATCAGCACTAGGCCCATCAGCAGTGAAACTTTGGGGTCGCTGGTGTCGAGGCTGGTCTTGGCAAATGTCCAGACCATCAGCTCGTCCAGGTTTTCCAGGTAATCGCTCCAGCCGATGTTGACGGCCAGCGCAATACCCGCGACAATCAGCAGCAAGCCGAGCAGTGTCAGCAGCATCCACCGCTTGACGCGCATTCCTGGATACAGCCATTTCAGCAATGAAAGAAGGCGCTTCATGGAAAGAATTGTCTCGTTAAGAATCGTGGGGATGAAGAATCGTGGAACTGAAGTTCTACGCTGTGGGGCGAAACGCCTAGTGTCCGCCTGCGCGGACAAGGAGCAGAATAAGTCTCTCTTCCTAATCTTTCTCCACGCAGGTGGAGACTAGGCGTCTGCGCCCCACAGCGTAGAACTTCAGTTCCACGCGCTACTGTTTCTATTGACATCACTTATTTACGTCCCGGTGCTGAACCAAAACGCGGTAGCCGAGCCGGCTCAGGTGATCGCCCAGCTTTTCCGAAACGACGACGGAGCGGTGGCGGCCTCCCGTGCAGCCGATAGCGACCGTGAGATAAGCTTTTCCCTCGGCCACATAGCGCGGGACGCTCCAGTCCATCAAATCGTACAGCTTTTCCAAAAACAGGCCGCTGTCCGGGTCGCGCATCACGAACTCTTCAATGATCTGATTGCGCCCGTCATAAGGCCGCAGATCGTCTACATAATAGGGATTGACCAGAAACCGAACGTCAAACACCAAGTCGGCATCGAGCGGCAGGCCGTACTTGAAGCCGAACGAGTTGACCGTGACAATGAGGCCCTGGTTTTTGTCCGGGGCCGGGGAAAACTCGGTCAGCAGCAGGTTCCGCAGCTCGGACGCGCTCATGTCGCTGGTGTCCACGACCTTGTCGGCGTCCTCTTTGATGTTCTCTAAAAGCGACCGCTCGGCGACGACGCTTCCCAAAATGCCGCCGTGGTCCTCAAACAGCGGGTGGCGGCGGCGTGTTTCTTTGAACCGCTGGACTAAAACGGCGTCGGACGCATCTAAGAACAGCACGGTGGGCCTCACGCCCGCGTCATGCACTAAACTCAGAGCGGGATTAAGACCCATCAGGAACGAGCCGGAGCGGGCATCAATGACGACGGCCAGCCGCTGGCCCGGCGGCTGCTCTCCGGCAGACACGCACTTTTCGATGAGTTCCGGCAGCAAAATCGGCGGCAGGTTATCCACAACGGTATACGCCATGTCCTCAAAGACTTTCGCCGCCGAGGCTTTGCCCGCGCCTGACATTCCCGTAATGATGATTAGCTGCATCAGCGCCTCCGCTCCCGTTTCGAAACCAGCACGTTATTCAATATCCCGCCGACAAGTCCCATCACAAGCGACCCGAACAACGCCCCCTGCCAGCCTTGAACATGGAACATCGTCGGCACGGCCTGTCCCGCCAGCCAGAACAGCAGGGCGTTGATGACAAACGCGAACAGCCCGAACGTCAGGCACGTCAGCGGCAGTGTCAGGGCTTTCAGAATAGGCCGCAGCACGGCGTTCGCAACCCCCAGCGCCAGCACAGTCACGAGCAGCCCTTCCACGCCCGCAAGACCCGGCGCGACAAAAAAGCGCAGGTACAGATTGGGGTAATGAGTATCCAAGATGTTGGCCGCCACGACCGTCAAGTAGAGCGCGGCGGCGCTCAAAAGCCAGCGCAGGAGAAGGGTCATTTTTTATCCTCTTGATACCCCTCCCGCCTCACTAGGGTTCGGCACCCTCCCCTGTTAGGGGAGGGCCACAGAGGAAGAGCGGAAATCGTGAGAGCGCTGCTGGCCGCGTCCTCTTATCCTATCCAATGCCCTCCCCTAACAGGGGAGGGTGCCGAACCCTAGTGAGGCGGGAGGGGTTCCTACGCCAGCGGTTCCAGGCGGGCGCGTGTCCCCGATGCCATCGCGTTCAGCCACGCGCCGGTCGGGTCCACCAGGGGCAGCCACCAGGCGGACGGGCGAAGCTGGGTATGCTCCAACCCTTCCAGGGTCAGAAACGCATTGCGGACCATGTTCAGCCGGGCCATCTGGGCATCGCGCACGATTTCCGTGATCCGGCTCCGGGCTGCGACGGCTTCGGGGCTGCGCTCCAAGCGGCGGCGCTGGCGGCGGAACTCGGCCAGCAAAGTGCGCGTCGCCGTGATACGTTCGCGCAGGATGTCAATCGGCTCGTCGAACGCATGGGCGCGAATGGCTTCCTGCCGGCTAATCTGCCTCTCTGTTCCAGGCTGCGCCAAAAGCGGCAGCACCGAACGCCGCCAGTCTTCGCCTTTGCGCCGCTCCAAATCCTGCCGCTCTTTTTGCCAAATGCGGACTTCTTCTTGATGCTCGTCCATGCGCCCGCGCAAAATCTCGCTGTGATCGGCGCTCTGCTTCAGCGTGCCCAGCAGCTTGTCATATTCCGAGCGCAGGTCGCACCAGCAGCGGTCATCATGTTCTTCCAGATAAGTTAGCAAACTGCGCGGGCTGGACAGGGCGCGGCTTTCCGTGAGCGTCTTTCGGCACATCTCCGCGACTGCGTGCCAGCGCGAGGCAAACTCCGGCGCGGAAATTGTTTCGGTTCCAAATGTCGCGGCCAGATGGGGCGGCAGGCGAAATACCGTCGTTTCCGGCACAGACGCCAGCGCGTCCCAGGTCGGGTAGGTCAGCCGGACAATCGGATACAGCGTCTGCGGCAGGCCGTGAGCCGCCAGATGCACGTTCATGGCCTGAGTGGCGCTGGTATACGCGGATGCCGTTTCGTGAAAAACGACCAAATGCTCCGCCGCGATCATGTCCGCCAGCGTAATCGCTTTGCCGACCAGCGCGACACCGGAGCCAAACTGTTCTTCAGTAATTTGGGCAAGCTGCTGAAGCGTTTCAATGCGCGCTGCCGTCGGAATGAAAATCTCAATCGGAGCCGTTTCAATAACCAGCGCCGCGGGAGCAATCCGAATCGTGCCGCGCCCAATGCCGGGAATAACCAGATCAAAGGGAATCGCGCCGGGGCCGAACGCCTCCAGCGGATACATGCCGAGGCCGCCGACGGACTTGTTGTACGCGGCCCGTGCCGTCAAGCGCGTTTCTTGCTTCAAGAACAGCTCGACAAGGCCAAAACGGGGAAGCGTACACGTTTCGCGGTTGAACTGAAACAGCGAAGTGGAAGCGGTCACGGCAAAATCGGCGGGCGGGGAACCCAGCATCAGAGAATAAAAGCGCGGCAAAAGCATCTGGTACAAATCGGACAGCCGGCAGGATGCGTCGCAGGTTTCGAGAAACTCCAAAACCCAGCCGCGCACGGTTTCCGCGACGGCGCGGGCATTCGCGCGGCTTTCGGGGTTTTCCAGACACGCAAGACTCTCGGCAAAGCCCCAGTCTATTTGTTCCAGCAGGGCGTCTTTGATGTCTAAAATCGGAATGTCGTGGGCAATGACGCTGCCGGACGCCGTATACACAATGCCGCGCCAGCCCCAGGCGGCGGTTTTGTCGGCGTACAGCGCCGCTTTGCCGCCGGGGTAGCCTTTGCCGAGCCAGTCAAACGGCACATGGGTTTTCAGGAACATCGAGCGGGTGGGAACGCTTTCGCTGCCGAACAGGGCCGACAGCTCGCCCGCCGCGCTCCATAAATCGCGGGTCTGGCCGTCGTCATGGGGCAGGGCGATAAACTTCTGGTCGTCATTGACATGGGCCGAAGTCTTGGCGAAATAGTCCGTGTCATGGACGCCGGCAATCAGCGCCGCGCCGGGCAGATAGAGGTCCAGCAGCCGCCGCCAGACGGCTTTCACCGGCTCGTCCCAGAACACGGTTTGTCCGAGCGCCAGAAACGGTACGCCGGGATACTGCTCCTGAATAGTTTGCAGCAGACTGACAACGGAAGGATCAGCGGCAACGGGTTCTACGGCGGTCAGCGAAGGCATAAATACTCTCCCAGCAAAAAGCGACACGCAAAGTATACCCCACTTCGGCAGGCGGCGGGCATACTCGGAACGCCGCCAGTCGGAATGCGGTTCCCGAACAAGCCAATTCCTTGCCAAGCGGCGCTTCTATCTGGTATAACGGGGCCTCGCCAACACTTTATAAGATAGGCTTGCAAGGAAATGCACATGGTTGATATTCTGCCGTTTCGCGGCGTTCGCTACGACCCCGCCGTTGCCGGCGCTGCGCTGGACCTGCTGGCCGCGCCGCCGTATGACGTGATCTCGCCCGCCGAGCAGGAGGCGCTTTATGCCAGGCATCCCGCCAATATCGTTCGGCTGATTTTGGGGCGCGAGGACGATAAGTATGACCAGGCCGCGCGGCTTTTTCGAGACTGGCTGGCTTCAGGAACGCTTAAAGCCGAGGACACGCCCGCGATGTATGTGTACCGCCAGACGTTTGACGATCCTCTGACCGGCAAGCCGCTGCCGGAGCGGGTCGGGCTGGTCTGCCTGCTGAAGCTCGAAGATTACAGCACGGGCCGGGTACTGCCGCATGAAAAGACGCTGACCGGGCCAAAAGCGGACCGGCTGGAGCTGCTGCGGGCGACGGAAGCGCAGTTCGAGTCCATTTACGGCCTGTTCAGTGACCCGGACAGCGCGGTTCGCAGCTTCATTCAGGAATATGACGACCGCGAGGCGGTGATTGAGCGCGTTGACGGAATGCTTGGATCAACGCATAAAATCGAGCGAATTGCCGACGCCGACGCGCAGGCGGTCTTGCAGGACTTGATGGCGGACAAGGTTGTGTTCATTGCCGACGGCCACCATCGCTACGAAACGGCTTTAACTTATCAGCGCGAAGTCCGGGCCGCGTCGCCGGGCGCGGACGAGCCGCAGGCTGCCGATTATATTTTAGTGACGCTGACGGCCTTTGAAGACGAGGGGCTGCTGGTCCTGCCGACGCATCGGCTCATTCGAAATGTACCGGCCGCCAAAATCGCCGCGCTGCCGACGGCGCTGGAGCAGTTTACACTGTCTCCAAGCAGTTTAGACACGATTGAAGCCGAAATTGCCGTGCAGGCCGCGATGCAAAAAATCGCGTTCGGCGTCATTCTGCCGGCTTCCGTGCAGATGGCCGTGCTGAATGCCGACACCTTTGATGCTGACGCCGTGAGTCGCCTGCCGGTTTCGCTTCTTGGGGCGCTTATTCTTGATCAGTGCCTCGGCATAGACGCGGCGGCGGTGGCGGCGGGAAGCCATGTCTCCTACACACGCGACATTTCAGAAGCGGCCCAGGCAGTGTCTAGCGGCGACGCGCAGGCGGCGTTTGTTCTTGGGCGGCCGACCGTCATGGAGATTAAAGACGTGTCACTGGCCGGAGAGGTGATGCCGCAGAAGTCCACGTTCTTTTATCCCAAGCTGCTGTCCGGCCTTGTCCTGCGCGACCTGCGCGACCCGCCGGCGCTTGACTTGGGCCAGGAGGCATTTTGAGCGTTAAACAGCTGATAATGGCTTTGTTGCATAAATGCGTTTGCCAGAGAAACCATGCCTTAAAAGGCACGGCTATTGGGCGCGGACGCCGAAAACTCCCACTTCGTGGGACTAAGATAAAATCAGAATTCCGAGTGCCGCGAAGCGGTAGTTTTTGGCGTCCGCGCCCAATAACCGTGTCCTTTAGGACGTGGTTCTTGATTGATGCAGCAAAGCCGTTCATCGCCGCCGCAGCCTTCGGCCTTTTGTGTTCGCCTGCTGCCCTCGCCGCCGCGCCAAAGAAGGCCGCCGCGCCGAAAAAAACCGTGACCGTGCTGCTTCCGCTGTCGTTCTACAACGCGCCGAGCTTTTCCCCCAACAAGCGGCCTTACGAGATGCTTCTGGCGAAGAACCAGTATGCGCGGGACAAAAGCTGCCGCTTCAACAAAATTCTGCACGGCGATACGCATAAGCCGCAAATCGCGCTGACATTTGACGACGGCCCGCACCCAGTCTATACGCTCCGGCTTCTGGACATTCTGCGGCGGATGCACACGCCCGCGACGTTCTTTGTGGTGGGCGAGCAGGTGGAGAAAAATCCGGGCTTAGTCCGGCTGGAAGTCGCGGAAGGCAACGAAGTCGGCGACCACACTTATGACCATGTCAACCTGACACTGATCCCGCCGGAGCTGGCGGCGTATGAAGTCGGCCACTGCGATGCCGTGATTGCGAAAGCCACCGGAGCGCCGGTGCGTTTTTTTCGTCCTCCCGGCGGCGAGTACAACGGCGAAGTACTGCGGCAAGTCGCCGGGCAGGGCTACATCACGACGCTTTGGACAGACGACCCCGGCGATTTCACCAAGCCATCATCGAATGTCATCTTGAAGCGGACGGTGGCGCATCTGGAAAATGGGGCCATTATTCTGCTGCATGACGGCATTCCTGAGACGCTTGAAGCTCTGCCGGGCATTATCACCGCCGCGCGTCGGCGCGGCTACCAATTTGTCACCGTCAGCCGGCTTGCCCGCGCCCGCTGAAATCTCCGTGAACTTTGTGAAGTTTTCTGCGTCACTTTGATTGGAAGCGGCGAAAACAATGCAATGAACGAAGCCGCAACGATCTTCCCTCTAGGGGAAGCATTCCTGCTTTCAGTTCCTTTCATATGATTTTCATATTTCCGTGCCATGCTTAAGCTACTGACTAAGCAACAAGGAGTAGAAGAAGGAGACCGCATGAAATCAACCCAAACCCGTCAAGGCTTTACCTTAATTGAACTGCTCGTCGTGATCGCCATTATCGCGATTCTCGCCGCGATTTTGTTCCCCGTCTTTCAGAAAGTGCGCGAGAATGCCCGCCGCGCTTCCTGCGAAAGCAATCTGCATCAGCTTGGTTTGGCGTTTATCCAGTATACGCAGGACACCGATGAGCAGATGCCCAGCGGACGCTACATTCAGGGCTATGACACGGCGGCAAACGGCCCGAACGGTGCGGGGTGGGCCGGTCAGCTCTACACGTATGTCAAAGCGACCGGCGTTTACAAATGCCCCGATGACAGCACCGGCGTTGGGGCCGCTGTCAACGGCTACACGGCCCAGCCGGTTTCTTACGCCTTCAACAAGAACCTGCACGGCGGCGGCCCGACCGGCTCATTGTCTGCCCAGCAGTCTCCCGCCAGCACGGTCCTGCTGACCGAAAATCAGAATGTCATTTCGTATTACAGCTCCAGCGCGGATGAAGGCTACAGCATTGGCGAGGCTGCCGGCAGTCTGTCGCCCGCCGTGGATGGTCTGGACCGTGCTAATACGGATGTCGCCGGGACGCCGTCGGATTTTGTTGCCAGGTATGACGGTACACCGAACGGGATGAAGTACGCTACCGGCGACCTCGGCAGCACGACGGCAACGACCCAGGCCACCGACTTTACGGGGCTGACCGGCATCCACACGGACGGCTCAAACTTCCTGGCCGCCGACGGCCATGTGAAATGGCTCCGCGGCGCGGCCGTTTCTCCCGGCTACACCGCAGACACGCAGAACACGGCCCAATTCCAGGGGACAAGTGGCAAAAACGCTGCCGGAACCGCCAATCTCGGCAACTTTGCGCTGACGTTCAGCCCGACGTAGAACAAAGAGACCTCACCCCGGAACTCCGTTCCGATACGAAGTAATGCCGCAGGCATACCCTCTCCTTAACAAGGAGAGGGTGGAAACTTGTTTCCGGGTGAGGTCTTTCCTTGACTCTCCGCCCATATTGCATACGTTTGGTTTCCACGTTTAATCCAAGCCCGCTTGTTGGAAAACCTGCCTCAGATGCTTCCGCTTCCAATGCTTTTGCGGACGAAGGATACCTAACATGGCACAACGATTAACTTTAGACGAGATGGACAACCTTTCAGTCGGCAAAAAGGTTCGGCTGCACCGGCTGATGCACGAGCATGGCCCCGGCAATGGAACGCTATTGCTGCTGCCAATTGACCAGGGTTTGGAGCATGGTCCGCGTGACTTTTTCGGAAACCCCGACTCGGCCGACCCGAACTTTCAGTTCAATCTGGCGATTGAAGGCAACTATTCGGGCATTGCGCTTCAGTATGGCCTGGCGCAGAAGTACCTCAGTCCGTATGCCGGGCGGCTGCCGCTGATCGTGAAGCTGAACGGCAAGACCGAAGTCCCTTCGGATGCCGAGTCGTTCTCGTCGTGCAATGCGTCGGTCGAAGACGCCGTCGCGCTCGGCGCGGATGCCGTCGGCTATACGCTGTACGTCGGCTCCCCGGCGCAGGACCGGGACTTCGCCCAGTGGGAAATTGTCCGGCGCGATGCCGAGCGTTTTGGGATGCCGACCATCATTTGGGCCTATCCACGCGGCGAGGCGGTAGAAGCCAAAGGCGGCAAGGAAAGTGTCTGGGCCATTGATTACGCTGCCCGCGTGGCGACGGAAATGGGCGCGGACGTAGTCAAAATCAATTTCCCGACCTACAGCCCGACACCCGCGTCGCCCAAGCCCTATGACACGCAAGCATTCACGCCGGAAGAAGGCATCGCCAAAGTCATCAAGAGCGCAGGCAAGACGTTTGTTCTGATTTCCGGGGGCGAAAAAGAACCGGACGACCAGCTGCTCGAAAAAGCGCGGCAGTCGTTCGCGGCGGGCGCGACAGGCTTGATCTTTGGCCGCAACACCTGGCAGCGGCCTTACGCCGATGCTCTGACGCTCATGCGTAATTTAAGTAAAATCGCGGAAGAAGCCTAGCATGAGACGTGTAGGGGCAGACCCCTGTGTCTGCCCTTCTTGTTCTGTGTCTGCCCTTCTGTCAAGGAGGGGCAGGCACGGAGACCTGCCCTACAAAATAATTTCGCGGGTTGTTATTTGACAACTTCTCCAATGTGCGATATAATCAGGCAGCCGGCATTTTTGCTGTCTTGATTACAAAAATCCTTGCATCGGAGATCGCAATTTTCCATGACACAGACCCCGCGCCGACCTGTGACGCCCCGGCGGCCTGTGAGCCGCCGCCCGGCTTCCCGCAAATCGCCCGCCCAAAAAATCGGCCGCTTTTTCGGTGGCCTTGCACTTATTTCCCTCGCTTCCGCCTCTGTTTATGGCGGCTATCTCTACCGCACGAGCGGGACACTCCCGCGCTTTCTGCCTGCGATTCTTCAGCGGCAGTCTGTGGCCGATGTGTTTCCCCATCAGTCCGCCGTCAATCTGATGATTATTGGGCGGGACCGAGACTATGACGACCGAACCGACCAAGTTCTCAAAAGCCGCGCCCGGTCGGACATGCTGATGGTCGCGCATGTGGACTTCGCCAAGAACACAATTTCCCTGCTGTCTATCCCGCGTGATACCCGCGCTCCTATCCCCGGCCACGGCACGACGAAAATCAACGCCGCGCACCAGTTCGGCGGCCCGGCGCTGTCGGAGAAAGTCGTGCAGAACACGTTCGGCATTGCCAGCGACAAGTATCTCGCGCTGGATTTTGAGGGTTTCGAGCAGGCGATAGATATTCTGGGAGGCGTGGATTTAGTCGTGGACAAAAAGATGGACTACGACGACAGTTGGGGCCATCTGCATATTCACCTGAAGCCGGGCTTCCAGCACTTGAACGGAAAGCAGGCCATCGGCTTTGTCCGCTTCCGCCATTCCGACAGCGATCTTGTCCGCACCCACCGTCAGCAGACCCTGCTCGCCGCGCTGAAAACCAAGCTGCGCTCCCCGCAGGCGCTGGCCCAGATCGGCCCCATGCTTCAGGCGATTGACAAGCATGTGGACAGCGATCTGTCGCCGGATCAGGAAGTCGCGCTGGCACGGTTTGCCCATAACACGCCCCATCAGCAGGTCAGCATGGAGACTCTGCCGAGCGTGCCAATCGGCAGCGATGTCCGAACAGACTGGCCGGAAGCGCGTCCGATGATCCAGAGCATCTTTGGGGTAACGCCGCCGGACACAGCGCTCGTTGCCGACGACAGCGACGGACATCATCGCCGTCATCATCGCCATCACCCGGTGCGGGTCGCCTCGCTGCCGTGACACATCCTGTGCGGGTTTTGCATGTCGTCCGCCCGGCGACGGGCGGCATTCTGCAGCATATTCGGAACCTGCTGAACGGCCTGGACCCGGCGCAAGTGGTGAATTCCGTCGCCGCGCCACGGAAGCTGCTTGCGGGCGTCTCAGACTGCTCCAACCTGGTGGCGTCGGTCCGGCTGAACATCGCCGCCCGGCTGTCGCCGTCCGATCTGCGGCCGGCTCAAATTCTCGCCTCGGTTCAGCCCCAGTTCTCGGATGTCGTCCATGCTCACGGTGTTCGAGCGGCCTGGGTGGCCGCGCTGGCCCATCGCCGCCGCCCGTTCCCGCTGATCTTCACCGCGCACAACCAAATCGGGCGCACTGCATTCGCCCGCCTCGGCATTGCGTTCATCAGCCGCCACTGCACCCAAATGGTCGCCGTTTCCGGGCCGGTGGCGGACAGCCTCGCCGCCTGCGGGGTTCCGCGTGCCAAAATCAAAGTTGTTCCCAATGGCGTTGACGCTGACTATTTCCGTTCTCCGTCAAGCTATCGCGCTGCGGCCCGTGCCGCGCTTTCTCTTTCTGAAACTGCTTTTGTCGTCGCGGCAGCGGCGCGGTTTTCCCCGGAAAAAGGCTTGGACATCTTGCTGCAAGCGGCCCGGCAGCGCAAGCAAATGACATTTTTGATTGCCGGTGACGGCCCGCTTTTTGAGGCTTTCTCACGCGATTTGCCGCCGAACGTCACCTTGCTGGGACGACTGGACGATGTTCGGCCCCTGCTGGCAGCCGCCGATGTTTTTGCCGTGCCGTCACGTCGGGAAGGGCAGGGGATCGCGGCTCTCGAAGCGATGGCGGCGGGCGTTGCCGTGATTGCGTCGCGTGTCGGCGGCCTGGCCGAAATGCTGACCGACGGCGAAACGGCCCTGCTCATCTCGCCCGGCGACCCGGATGCGCTGGCCGCCGCCCTGAGCCGTCTTCAAGGGGCCGGTCGCCTGCGCCAGAACCTTGCCGAAAGTGCGTTCGCTCTGGTGCAGGCGCATTATGGCCTTCAACCCATGCTGGACACGCTGACGGACATCTATCAAGCTGTTGGGCATTCCTAAAACAAAACGTATGTGCGCTTGAATTTAGGCGCGAATTCCTCTATAATATGTCACTGCCTATTTCCGCCCGCAAAGTGAATACTTACCTATGTATGAAGAGTTTTATGGCCTGCGCGAGACGCCGTTCTCGGTTCAGCCCGATCCGCGCTACGCTTTTCCCAGCGTCGAGCATAAAGTTTCCATTGCCAAAATGCGCTATGCCGTGGATCAGAAGCGCGGCCTGGCCGTGCTGACCGGGCCGGTGGGGGCGGGCAAGACGACCATTGCGAACTCGCTTCAGATGACCTGGGAGGACGACGAAACTAAAACAGTCGCGTTTCTGCCGGGTGCGCCGGTGCGGACACCGGGCCAGTTTTTGCGGCTGATCTTAGAAGCCTACGGGATCACTGCACTCAGAACCGAGGCCCAGAACCGGCAGGCGCTGGAACAATTTCTGCTGGATGAGTACATGGCAGGCCGCCACCCGGTCCTGCTGCTTGATGAAGGCCAGAATTTAGTGTCCCGCGTGATTGACGCCATTTCCGATTTGACCAATTTCCAGACCGCGCAGACAAAGCTGATCACGGTGGTCATGCTGGCCCAGGACAACCTGCCGAAGAAGCTGGAGCGCCATGATGCGTTCCGCTCCCGCATTGCCGTCGTCGGGCGCTTGGACCCGCTTTCGGTGGAAGAAATGACCGACATGATCGCCTTTCGGATCAAGACCGCAGGCGGCGGCGAGATTGACACCTACTTTGAAGAACAGGCGCTTGCCGATGTCCATGCCATCACCAAAGGCGTTCCCCGCGACATCTGCGTTCTGTGCGATGCGTTGTTTGTCAACGGCTACGTCCGCGACCAGCGCATGATGACGACTGCGCTGGTCCAGCGCACGCTGTCCGAGATGAGCCGCGAAAAGAAATGGCCGGTGCAGTTAAAAACTGCCGGTAAATAAAAAGTAACAGCCCCGGTGAGCGTGGAACTGAAGTTCTACGCTATGGGGCGCAGACGCCAAGTCTCCACCTGCGTGGAGAAAGAGCAGAGCCACAATTTTGTTCGGTTCTTTGTCCGCGAAGGCGGACAGTAGGCGCTTCGCCCCACACCCCAATAAAACCTTAGCGTAGGAATTTATTCCCACGCGCATTTGGCTTTACGCAAAATCAGCAAGATACGCTGAACGAGGAGACTGCCCTGATGACCACGCTTGCCGAGCTGAGGCTTGCCAATCTGCGCGAACAAAAAAAGTCCGCCGCCGAACCTGCCTCCGACCCAGCCCCTGCCGAAATCGCTGCTGAGGTGAGTGCCGTCCCGGAAGTCATTGCGATTGCCCCGCCGCCTGTCCCGCGTGAAGACGATCTTGTGCTGTCGCAGTTTATTTCCGACCCCGCCGCTGAAATCGCCGCCGCACCTGCCGCAGACCCGGAAGCGGAACGCAGCGCGGCTTTAATCGCTCATGTTCACATGATGCTGGCCCAAAAAGCTTTGCATCCCAACGGGGCCAAAGCCACGGTAGACATGTCGCCTGCGCTGTTCCACCGGGCGAAGCGCTATTGTCTAGACCACGGCAACGTCACCCTGCGCCAGCTCTTCTTGGACCTGATGACGGCGTTTCTGGACGAAGAAGGCTACTAAGCGCCCCCAGACTCCTTGAATTGACAACACAAGGCCAATCAGATATAATTCCGGCGAGTGCTCAAAGATAGGAAGGGCTAGGGACATGACGGTTCATCTTCAAAAAGCAATCGAAAAAACGGCATCTCTGCCTGAAGACAAGCAGGACCATCTCGCGGAAATCCTGCTGGACGCGCTGGATGACATGGAGTGGGACCGCAAGTTCGCTGCCTCACAAGAATTCCTAGAAGCGCTGGCTGATGAGGGAAAGGCAGAGTACGAAGCCGGGCGGACCCGAAAGCTCACGGTCTAGCCCGTGGAGTCTCATCTCACGGCGAATTTTCGCGCCCTCTTTAAGCAGTTTCCCCAGGAAGTGCGCCGTGATGCCAAGAAGTCTTACTTGCTGTGGAAGAGCGACCCCTTCCACTCAAGCCTACACTTCAAACGAATCAGCGGAAAGAAGAACCTCTGGTCGGTGCGAGCTTCCCTCGGCTGGCGGGCACTTGGGGTACGGGAAGAGCCGGACGTGATCGTCTGGGTCTGGGTTGGTCCACACGCCGGCTACGACGAAGCCATCAAGCCCAAAAACGTCAAAAAGATGCAGGCTCCGTAACTGCCGCATAATTTGTGAAACCATGACAGCGCCCGCTGTCATTTGAAGACCCACTGCCTTGACGCCGCCCTCGCTTTTTCTGTATAATAATTCCAAGACAACAATTCCACGCAAAGACGCGAACCGTTTTCGGCGCGTGAGCCGTTCAATCACTAGCGGCAGATAAATTACAGACAGCAGAGGATGAGAAGCGATGTCAGGACATAGCAAATGGCACTCCATTAAGCACCAGAAGGGCAAAACCGATGCCCAGCGCGGGAAATTGTTCACAAAGCTGGCCCGCGAAATTATTGTCGCGGCCAAAACCGGCGGCGGCAGCCCCGAATCCAATATCACGCTCCGGGCCGCAATCACGCGGGCACGGGCGATCTCCATGCCGCAGGACAACATCAAGCGGGCCATCGCGCGCGGGGTCGGCGGCGGCGAAGGCGCAAACTACGAAGATTTGACCTATGAAGGCTATGGCCCCGGCGGCGTCGCCGTGCTGGTCACCTGCCTGACCGACAACAAGCAGCGGACTGTCTCCGATGTTCGCTCGGTGTTCACCAAGACCGGCGGGCGGCTGGCGGAGTCCGGCAGCGTTTCCTACTTGTTTGAGCAGAAAGGGGTCATTGTGATTGACCCCGGCGTCGCAAGTGAAGAGGCCGTGACGGAAGCGGCGATTGACGGCGGCGCGGAAGACATTCAGCCCACCAACGAAGGCGGCTTTGAGGTCACGACGGCGCTGGAAGATTTCCAGAGCGTCCAAAAAGCGCTGGAAGCCGCGAAAATCCCGGTCGCGTCCGCCGAGCTGACCATGCTGCCGCAGACCACCGTTGACCTTGCCGGCAAGGAAGCGGGCCAAGTGCTGCGCCTGATTGACCTGCTGGAAGACAACGACGATGTCCAGAAAGTCTACGCAAACTTTGACATCTCTGACGATGAACTCGAAGCCGCCGAGGGCGGGCGGTGAGAGCGCTGTTGATTTATTTGTTGGCCGATTTTTGTTTGTTGCCCGATTAAAGTTATGCCGCAGTTCGCCACGGAATAAATTCCGAGGCTACATAAAACACCGCCTTCCAGGTCTGCCAGTGCAGTCCAAGGGACGGAAGATAAGATTACGTCTTTTACGTCGCCTCGACGGTGTGCACTTTCCAGCCTCGCATTTCAATGCGTGGCACGACTGCATAACGTCGGTTGTGCAAAAAGCCTGCGAGAAACTTACCGAGGTTCACCCCATGCTCCGGCCAGACGCGCGTCTCTTTCCCCTTTTTGTAAGTGCCGTGCTGCTGACCGGACTTTTTGTGCCGTCAGCCCGCGCCGACGGTCCCACGCTCACCGCGAAGTTCGGCGTTGCGGGCCACTACCGGCCCGGCGGGTGGTGTTTGGTCATGGTCGAGGTCCAAAACCCCGGCGCGGACACGATTTCGGGCCAGATTCAAGTGCTGGCAACGGATGAGCCTAACCGTTCCCCCTACGGACGGGGAGGACGGGAGGACACGTCTACTGCCGTGTTTGCCTGCCCGGTTTCCGTTCCCGGCGGCAGTGCCGCGCCGCGCTTCTTTCCGCTGTACCTGCGCGGCATTGACCCTGGACAGGCCGATTTGACCGTGCAGCTTGTCGAAGGCCGCGAACGCGGCGACGGGCGCGTGCTGGCCTCCATCAACAATCAGAACCAGAACACAAGCCAGGCCTTCACGGGCGGGCCAATTGGGCCGGGCGATCATCTGCTGGTCGGCTTCGGCGGCGACCCCGGCGCGTTCACGTTTCTTAGCGGCCGCCGTCTGCCAGCCACAACTTCGCCCGTGACCAATCGCGCTAACCCGAACGGTCTCAATTCAGCCGCGCCGCCAACAGTGCAAATTGCAGAAGCGGCCACGGCGGCCGACCTGCCGGACAAAGCCGCTGGATATGACGGCGTCAGCGCATTTTTGCTGCGAAGCGATGCGCCGGTTGAAGCCATGACGGAATCCCAGAGCGACGCGCTGAAAGGCTGGGTCGCAGGGGGCGGACAGCTCATTGTCTGCGGTGGCCCGGATGCCACCCGCTTCGGATCGGCGTTCTTCAGTGGCCTGCTGCCCGCCACCGTCGGTGCGTCAAGCGCTTCGGGAGCATTAGTAATTGTTCCCAAGCCGCTGCCGGGGGTTCGCGTTTTGCAGGCAACTCCGGGCGGCGGGGCGCAGATTGTTTCCGGGCCTTACGGAGCCGGAACCGTGACGCTGACGGCGTTTGACCCGACCGGCACCGTGTTCCGAACTGCCGACATGACCCTGCCGCCGATCTGGCAGACCCTCTTCAGCCAATCTGCCCCGGCTTCGTCGGTGCTTGGCGTCACTGCCGCCCGCGAGGAAAACTATGGCGCGGTCTACTACGGCAGCTCGCCGCCGCTCCTTTCCGAAGCCGTGATGCGTGGGCCGTCCCTGGATGCGCCCGGAACCTCGGTCATCGCCGTCTTCCTGCTGGTGTATTTGATCGTGCTGGTTCCCGTCAACTACTTTGTCTTGAAACGGTATGACCGCAAAGAGCTGGCCTGGGTCACAATCCCGGCTCTCGTGCTTGTGTTCGCCGCCGGGACGTTCGGGGTGGGGTACGCCGCGAAGGGCGGCAGCGTGTTTGTCAACCGGGCCGCCCTGGTTGAAACCAATGCGGGGCAGACGCAGGCCGGGGTGTATTCCGAGGTTGGCCTGTTTTCGCCGCACCGGACGACTTACGACATCGGCCTGTCGGGGGACAATCTGCTCGCCGCCGTTCCCAGTCCCGGCATGAACTACGGCAGACAGAGCGGCGACGAGTCGCAAGGCTCCGGCCCGGTGCTGTTCGTGGAAACGCCGAGCGGCGTCTCGCTGCCAAGCACGCCGGTCAATATGTGGGCGATGCGGGCGTTCGACACCCAGTCCACGACCGATTTAGGCGGCGCGATTGACGGCGCTCTTTCCGACAACATTGCTTCCGTCAAAGGCACTCTCGTCAACCATACTGCGTATGCCTTGACTAACTGCGCGGTGCTGTATGCCGGGCGCTGGCTTCCGATTGGAACGCTTGCGCCCGGCGCGACAGTGACTATTCCCGCAGGTGCTTCCGCAGGCGTTCCGCAGGCAGCTTTTCCTATTTCCAGTTCTGCCACTGATAATCAAGCCAATATTCGTGACCGAATGCACGCCGCTCTTGGCGACTATTTCCGGTCCCTGAGCCAAAGCAACACGAATTACAATAACCCCAATATGCCTCTGCCGTCCTACAGCCCCGCGCCCGGCGAGGCCCTGCTGGCGGGATGGAGCAGTGACCCGAAGCTGGCTGGTCCCGCTCCGCGTATTGATGGCCGGACCGTCACGGAAAACAACATTAGCCTTGTCATCATTCACCTGCCGGTCTCAGGAGTCGCCCCGCCCGTCGCAGCGCAGCCGGCCGGCTTCGGTGGATTTAGCGTGATTGGAAAATCCTCGCCCGCGTACCGGCAAGCGTTGGATGCCCGCACTTTCAATGTGAGCCTTACCCCGCAAAACATGGGATATATCTTTCATGTTCGCGGGACTGTTTCGACGGTATCCCGTTATCCTGGCACTGGGGGTTTATTCATTTGGTTTGGACCCCCGGTTCCTGGGCGTGGGCTGACAGTTGTGATGCCGTATGCTGTTTTGCGGCCATTTACTTTCGCCCACCCGAATCCTGCCGTTCTTGCCTTGCGAGGCCGCGATGTGGTTTTCTCCGGGACATTATCCCACTGGTACGGTAAGGCACAGATAATTGTCGACCGCTCAGATCAAGTTCAAGTAGTGAAATAGACACATGGGCATTTTCACCGACAACCCGGTTCTGGAGCGCGAGGTGCGCGGGCGGCTGCGGCTCAAGCGCAAAGGCGGCGTCGCGGCGAACTTGTGGATTGCCCGGCTGATTGGCGCAATCGCCGCGTATTACTATGTGCGCGGCATGATCGGCATCTGGCGCGGGACGCTTCAGGATGCGCGTGATTTCTGGCCGCTGCTGGTTTACGGCGCATTGGTTTTGATTGTCCTGCTGTCGCCCGCGCTCTCGGCGACGGCGATTACGCAGGAGCGGGAGCAGCAGACGTGGGAGATACTTGCGACGACCCAGCTTTCGGCCTGGGAAGTGCTGGGGGGCAAATGGCTGGGCCGCCAGATGATCCCCTGGCTGCTGGTAGTAATTTTGCTGCCGTACATGGCGGTGGACGCGGCCCGCGCCGAGCTTGGCTTCTCCATTCTGCCGGCAGTGCTGGGGTTCCTGCTGGTGACAATCGCCTGTTACAGTGCGCTCGGCCTGCTCTGTTCGTTTCAAGCCAAGCGCACGATGACCGCGACGGCGTCGGCGCTGACTATTTCTGCCTTTTTGTGCATTGGAACCATTGTCGTCAACTGGGTGATTTCCCTGCTCGTTCTTCAAGGCAGCAATCAGGAAACGCCGGTGCTGTGGGTCAACCCCTTTTCTGCCATCGGCTCATTGATGGGCTGGTTTTCGCCCGGCACACTTGGCAATGACCCGTATGCCGCTCCGGGCGCGTGGGTATGGTACTTTCTGCTGACGATTGCCGCCACCGTCGCGGCGCTTGCATTTATGGTGCGCCGCTACCATCGCTCAGTGCGGGAACGGGGCTGAGAGAAGAACCCCTCCCGCTCGTTCCTCACTCCCTCCCCTGTTAGGGAAGGGCAATTAGGAGCAAGACCAGAAATGGGCGTCCTTACGTCTTTCGTTCTGTATTTCTCTGGCCCTGTATTTCTCTGGCCCTTCCCTAACAGGGGAGGGAGCAGATACGAAGTAATGCCGAAGGCATAGGAACGAGCGGGAGGGGTTCCGAATTCTGCTCCCCCATTATTGGGGGCTGGGGGACTCTGAATTAAACTACTATGATACAAATTGAACATCTTTCCAAAGAATACAAAGGGCTGACGGCGGTCAAAGACCTGAGCCTTAATTTAGAAGCCGGGGACATCTTCGGCTTTATCGGGCCGAACGGCGCGGGCAAGACAACCACGATCAAGATGCTGGCAACGCTGCTGAAGCCGACTTCCGGCTGGGCTAAAATTGATGGCATTGATGTGGTCGAGCATCCCGAAGCCGTGCGCGGGCGGATTGGCTACATGCCGGCGTTCTTCGGCATTTACGACGACATGCGGGTCTGGGAATACCTGGACTTCTTTGCGGGCGCATACCGATTACCAAAAAATCAAAGACCGCGTATCATTGATGATGTATTAAATCTTACAGATTTAGGAGGAAAAAAGGACAGCTATGTGGAAGAACTGTCCACCGGCATGAAGCAGCGGCTGTGTCTGGCGAAAACGCTCATCCATGACCCGAAAGTGCTGCTGCTCGATGAGCCGGCGTCGGGACTGGACCCGCGGGCGCGGATTGAGATCAAAGAGCTGTTCAAAGAGCTGAAGGCGATGGGCAAGACGATTATTATTTCGTCCCACATCCTGCCGGAGCTGGCGGATTTCTGCAACAAAGTCGGCATTATCGAGCGCGGCGAAATGCTGGTTTCCGGCGACGTGCAGGACATCATGGACCAAGTCACCGGCGGGCGCACGCTGGAAATACGGCTTCTGGACAAGCTGGACGAGGCCACCGCGCTTCTTTCCGATGCGCCGGGCGTCCGAGCCGTCCGTCCGGTCAACGCGCATCTTGCGGTAGACTTCACCGGCAGCCCGGAAGAGCAGGCGGGTTTGAATACACTGCTCATCGCGCACGGCCACCGAGTAACCGGCTTCACCGAGCAGGCGATGGATTTGGAAGACATCTTTATGAAAGTGACCAAAGGTCTGGTGCAGTAAGTGATACGAGTCGGAATTCTGGGTTTTTCGAGGCGCGACGGCACCTTTGGGGAAGTCGGCCTGCGGTCCTGGGAAGAAGCCGGCTGCGCGGCGGTGGAAGCGGCGCTGATGCGCGGCAACGAGCTTATCTATACCGTGCATCGCCCGCTGGTCATTCGGATTACCCGCGCCGGCATCGAGCGGACACTGCGCGACTGGTGTGATTCGCCTCATGTCAAATCCCGCTGCCATGTCATTCTCACGGTGGGCGGGACCGGCTACTCCGCCGCCGACATCGTGCCGGAAGCGACGTTCGGCCTCATCAAGCGTGAGGCCTTCGGCATTGCCGAGCTGCTGCGCCGCACCGTCGCCGAGGCCGGCTACCCGATGGACGGCGTCTCGCGCGGCGTCGCCGGGATACGCGGCAGTACGCTGCTCATCAATATTCCAGGGCCGCTTCAGGGCCTCGCCGTGCCGGAGCCGCTGATGGCAGCCATGCGGGCGCTTCTGCCCGTGCTGCCGGGCCTCGTCGCTTCCATCCAATAGCTGCCGTGTTCAGTCAATGGTTGACCGTAACCTACAGAACATGATATACTAACGGCATGACGGAGCCGTCTCATTCGCTTTCCCAATCTTACTCGCTTTCCCAATTTCAATTATTCGGCATGGAACCCAAATCTGCCGCCCGGCCCGAATCTCCGGCAGAAGCGCAGGAGATCGCGCGCGAAGCGGCGGGCAAAGCGATTGTGCCGTGGGGCGGCGGATGCCGGCAGGGTCTCGGCTATCCGCCGGAGCGGTACGATCTCGCGCTGTCTACGGCCAATCTCAACAAAATCACCGAGTATGAGCCTGCCGATCTGACCATCACCGCCCAGGCGGGCGTGACGCTCGCCGAACTTCAAGCGGTTCTCGCGGCGCAAGGGCAGTGCCTGCCGCTCGACATTGCGCGGCCTGAGTCGCAGACAGTCGGCGGGGTGATCGCGGCCCGTGCCAATAGCCTGCGCCGTCTTTCAGGTGGCAGCGTGCGGGATTTGTTGCTCGGTGTTTCCGTGGTGAATAGCGCCGGGGAACTCGTCAAAGGCGGCGGCAAAGTCGTCAAGAATGTCGCCGGGTACGATCTGCCGAAGCTCTATTGCGGCTCTTTGGGAACGCTGGGGCTGATTACCGAAGCGTCGCTCAAAGTCGCGCCGCTCCCGGAAGCCTCCGCGACCGTGGCTCTGCCGCTGGATGCCGGCCACAACAGCGAAGACGTGTTGGATCATCTGCTTGGATCGGGTCTTGCGCCGTCGTTCCTGTTCCTGCTCAGTCCTTCGGCCGCTTCAGGGATTGTGCCGGACGCGGGCGACGCGCAGTATCTAATCATAGGTTTTGACGGCGATGCCGAAGCAGTCACTTGGCAGATCAGTACGCTTGGCGCAGACGCTTTGGGCGACGCCGCTTCCCGCTCGGTCCGTGCCGCGCTCCGCGACTTCGCCTTGAACGCCGCGCCGATGACCACCGAGTTCCATGTTCTGTCCTCGCAGGTCGGCGCGTTTTCCCGAATGCTGGAATGGACCGCCCGGCGCAGCGGCTTCACGGCGGCGGTCGCCTCGGACGCCGCGCTGGGCCTGATGACGGCGCACTTCGCGCCGCAGTCGGATACTGCCGACTGGCGGGTTTTCTATGCCGACCTGAAAGACAAAGCCGACCGCTGCGGCGGCAGTTTTATTATCACCCAAATGCCGGAGGTCCTGCGAGCGGCAGACGTTCCCGTTTGGTCCCCCCTGCTGCCCGATTTCGGCCTCATGGCCCGCCTGAAAGAAACGCTTGACCCGGCCCGCATGTGGAACCCCGGTCGTTACATTGGGAAAATCTAAAGTTTATGGCAGCCCTTAGTCCCAATCAGATGCAGAAAGTGGTGGAACGAAGACAAGCGCCGGCAGGTATTGAAAGAGTGGATAAAGGTAACCCGAACCTGTTTGAACAGCCTCATGTTCATTTGCAGGGTGGGGCGGCATTAAACAAAGATGGGACGTGGAAACATGGATACGCTTTCCTTACCGACGATCAAGCGAAATGGCTCCGAGACAACAACTGGACATTACCCAAGTGATGCCCTTCAGCGGCAAGTTACAGATTGGATCAGGTATTGCCTGCAAACAAAACACAGTCCGCCACTCAACAGGCCGCTGGCAATTCACCTTGATGCGCTTCTAGATACTTCAATTGATCAGCAAAATCTTGTCGCCATCTCTTTTCAGACCTACCGGGTTCTTATTGAGCAGCTTGAAGTCTTAGGCATCCCGGACACCATCATGCCTAGCTTATATATTCCTTTGGAATGCACCGGAGCTTTAGTCGCCGGTCCTTTTAATGCTGAAACGCTGGTTGAGCAAATTGACTACAACGAACCGCCCAGTCTTTATCTAACGGAACGCGCTCTTCAAACCAAGCTTGGGCCAATAGAGCAGTATGTTTTCCCCTTGCAGGCGTCGGATTTTTTGGACAATGCCGCAGGTGTCTATGTCTATTATAATGCAACGCGCGATCAGGACAGTATCAAAAATGGCTGGGAATACGGCAGAAATATCACTGCTGAATATTATGCTCCAGCCTATCAAGTTGTGCCATGATCAAAGCTCAGCATGAACAAGACTTGATGGCGTGTGTCCACTGCGGCCTCTGCCTGCCGGCCTGCCCGACCTATCTGGAAACGGGAAGCGAGGCGGACAGCCCGCGCGGGCGGCTGGTGCTGATGCGGAAGATGCATGAAGGCGCGTTGTCGGCGTCGGACGCCGCGCATCATCTGGATTTGTGCCTCGGCTGCCGCGCCTGCGAGACCGCCTGCCCGTCGGGCGTGCCTTACGGGCGCATCTTGGAAACGGCCCGCGAACGGATTAATGCCGAGCAAGTCCGGCCACGGCAAACGGACTGGGCGCGGGCAGCGCTTTTGGGAACGCTGGCGCAGCCGAAGAAGATGACGATTGCGATGCGGATGGCGCAGGCCGTCACCGGCGGCGCTGTCCCCGCGCCCGCCGTGCGCCTGCTGTCCGGCACGAGGAGTACTGAAGCGCAGACAACTTCGCTGCCGGAGCGCATCTCGCCGCCATTGCCGCCTGCCGTCACTCCGGCAGTCGGCCCAAAACGCGCCCGCGTCGGCGTGCTGTCCGGCTGCGCGATGCGCGTTTTGTTTGGCGGCGTCAACGCCGACACGGTGCGGGTGCTGGCGGCAAACGGCTGCGAAGTTCTTGTGAACCGCCGTCAAGGCTGCTGCGGGGCGCTGCACGGGCACAATGGTTACGGCGACGAAGCCCGGTCTCTCTCGCGTTCGCTGATTGATGCGTTCACGCCGCTGAATGGCCTGGACGCGATTGTCGTCAACTCGGCGGGCTGCGGCAGTCAAATGAAAGACTACGGGCAGCTTTTGGCGGACGACCCGGCATATGCCGAAAAAGCCGCCGTGTTCGCCGCCAAAGTGCGCGATGTCAGCGAATGGCTGGAAGAAATCGGCTGGGTCGCGCCGCTGAAGCCCGTATCGGATGCTCCTGTGATTATGGCTTACCATGATGCCTGCCATCTGGCGCATGGGCAGGGTGTTCGGGACGCGCCCCGCGCATTGCTTGCGCGTCTGCCGGGGACAACTTGGGTCACGCTGCCCGAAAGCGAAGTCTGCTGCGGCTCGGCGGGCATCTACAACTTCACCGAGCCGGACATGGCCCGGCGCTTGCAGGCCCGCAAGCTGGATCATATCGTGTCTACGGAAGCGTCGGTCATCGCGACCGGCAACCCCGGCTGCCTGGCCTGGATCGCGTCGGGACTGCGGGAGCGCGGCCTGCCGGGCATCCGCGTCGCCCATCCCGCGACACTTCTCGCGGAGGGGCTAGAACAGAGACCGTGGGAATGAAATCCTACGCTATGGGCGCAGACGCCTAGTCTCTACCTGCGTGGAGAAAGATTAGGGGCAGAAACAAAAGACCTCCGGCATTTTCCTGTTCTTCGTCCGCGAAGGCGGACGGTAGGCGTCTGCGCCCACAGCGTAGGATTTCAATCCCACGTTTCTTGTAAATTTATGCTGACACAACATATCAACGAATTGCAGCAGGATTTAGTCGGGCTGCTGGACCACCGGGAGACGCTGAACGCGCTGTCGGAAGCGGTGCTGAAGGCGTTCAACACGGAGCATAAGCTGCTGACGTGCGGGAACGGCGGGTCGGCGGCGGAGGCGGCGCACCTGGCGGAAGAATTTACCGGGCGCTTCTACCGGGAGCGGAAGTCGCTGCCGGGCATCTGCTTGTCTATCGACGGCACGCTGCTGACGTGCATCGGCAACGATTACGGGTTTGACGAGATTTTCGCCCGCCAAATCCATTCGCTCGGAACGCCGGGGGACGTGCTGATTGCGTTTACCAGCAGCGGCAACTCGGAGAACATTCTGCGGGCGCTGACGGCGGCTCGTGAGCGCGGTCTGGTGACGGGGCTATTCACGGGCAAGAACGGCGGCAAGTGCAAAGGCCAGGCCGATTACGAGATTTGCGTGCAGAGCGTGAACCCCAGCGCGATGCGGATTCAGGAATGTCATCAAGTGCTGCTGCACACGCTCTGCGAGTATGTAGAAGTGAATTTGTTAGGATTAGGCTGAAATTATGGATTTTTGCGACAAGTTGGCGGCGGGAGTGCCGACGCTTTCTTATGAGTTTTCGCCGCCGAAGAACCCGGCGGGGTGGGCGACGCTGTATTCGACGCTCGGCGAGATTACCCGGCAGGCTCCCGATTTCGTATCGGTGACTTACGGCGCGGGCGGGTCTAACCGCCAGAAAACGGTAGACCTGGTCAGCCGGATTGAACGGGAGCTGGATATTGAGAGCGTGCCGCACCTGACCTGCGTCGGCCATTCCAAAGAAGAAATCGCCGAGATTTTGACCACGCTGCAAGCCGCCGGTATCCGGCATCTGATGGCCCTGCGCGGGGATGCGCCGAAGAACGACTCGTCTTACCAGCCGCACCCAGGCGGGTTTGCCCATGCCAGTGATTTGATCGAGTACGCCGAAGCAAACTTTGATTTCCATGTCGGCTGCGCGTTTTATCCCGAAAAGCACCCGGACGCGGCGCATCTGGACGACGACATCCACTGGCTGAAGTTCAAGCAGGACTGCGGCGCGGAGTTCGCCACGTCGCAGCTCTTTTTCGACAACGCCGCTTACTATGAGTTTCGGGGCCATGCCGTCAAAGCCGGCGTGACGATGCCGCTCATTGCCGGCATTCTGCCGGTGACATCAACCAGTCAGCTTGCGCGTATTGGCGAACTGAGCGGGCAGGCTATCCCGCAGAAGCTGCTGGAGGCGCTGGGGAACGGCACAGACAAAGAAGTTCAGGAGCGCGGGATTGAGTACGCGGCGGCGCAGTGCCGGGACTTGCTGCAAAACGGCGCACCCGGCGTCCATTTGTATACGTTCAACCGTGCCGCGTCTGCCGTCAAGATTACGAAGACGCTGCGTGCGGAAGGCTGGTTTCCACTCGCGCAAAAGGGGAAATAACCTTGAAGACAGAAAATTGGCTTTGCGTCGCCGCGCTGCTTGCTCTGCCGGGACTCGCGGGCTGTGGCGGCAGTTCTTCGTCCGGCACGAACTCGCCGATTCTTACGCCGCGCTCAGTATCAACAATTTTGTCCGACGGCCTGACGGCGACATTGGCGGAGGATCGGACTGCCGTTTCCGTCGGCGGGACGGTGAACTACACCTTGACCCTGACCAATCCTACGGCCCAGCCGATTACCTACCAGCCGGCCCTCAGCGGCACGTTTTTTTCCAATGCGCCCGCGTATCTGGGGATCACTGATCCCTCCGGCAAAACCGCGTTTCCAGTAGGACCCTTTGCCAATTTTGGCGGGATCGGCCCAGGCACGACGCTTGCGCCGGGGCAGTCCGCTTCCGGGACGGTGGCTGTCGGCAGCAGCGGCGAAGGCGGCTATTCTGCCGCCGGGACGTACACCGCAGCTGCCTCATTCGCCGTCTATCCTGGAGCGTCCGGCGGCACAGAGGTCACTGCGACGACCGGCCCGCTGATTGTCACCGCGCAGTAATGCACTAAAAGTAACGCACTAAAAGTAATGCACTAAAACAGCATCTTCTGGCCGGAGCGGGCGCTGGCGGCAATCGCGTCTAAAGCATTCATGTTGTTTAGCGAGTCCGTCGGCGGCAGCAGGAAGCTGTCTTGGCCCAAAAGACGGCAGGACATCGCCTCAACCTCACCCACATACATATTGCCGGACTGGGAAGTCCGATCTTCCGTCTCGCCCGCCCAGGACAGCTTGTAATCGCCCGCTTCCGGCTTGCCGCCGGACCGCAGGCCGCCAAGGAGAAAGCGCGGGACACTGACCGCAGCCTCGCTGCCGACAATCTCATACGACGCGCGGAACGACAGCGAGAACGAGCAGTCTATCAAAGCCATGCCGTCGGTGCCGAACTCCAAAAGCGCCGTCGTGGTCGTGTCAATCCCCGTTTCCGGGTCATACAGCGACTTCGCCGTTACCGCCGTCGGCTCCGTGCCGAACGCCATCCGGGCAATGTTGACGCAGTAGCAGCCGACATCAAACAAAGCCCCGCCGCCCATGCCCGGATCGCGCCGGTAGTCCGCGAGGTCGGTTTGGACAAACGAGTATGACGCCCGCACCAGATGCACCGCGCCGAGGCCGCCGCCGCGCACCATCGCGCTGATTTCCTGCTGCAATGGGTGGTAGCGGTACATAAATGCTTCCGACAGCACGACGCCGTTCGCGTCCGCCGTTTCCAGCATTTCCTCGGCCTCGGTCATGTTCAGCGCCAGCGGCTTCTCGCACAGCACATGCTTGCCGTTGTTCATCGCTTCCACCGCCCAGCCAAGATGCAGGCTGTTCGGCAGCGGCAGATAAACCACGTCCACGGCATGGTCGGCAATCAGCGAATCATAATCGCCGTAAGCCGCGACGTTCGGCCCGGATGCCGCCGCAATTTCTTTCGCGCTGTCCCAATTGCGTGAGGCCACCGCCGTCAGCTCGGCATGAGGGCTGCCTAAGATTGCCGGGATGACGCCTTTTTGCGCGATTTGCGCCGTCGCCCCGACAATCCCCCAGCGTATTTTCCGTATTTCTGCCATGTGAACTCCTCGAAGTTAAGACCCCTCCCGGTTCGCAGAGGGTAAGAGCGTCCCCTGTTAGGGGAGGGCTTTGGATTGGGACGTTTGGTTTGCTGCTTGTATTTGGTTTGCTGCTTGTATAATGTGGGCGAGAACTGTTTGTAGATTGTCTCTGATTTGGTCATTGGTGAAACGCAGAACGCGAAGATTGTAAGTCGAGATAATCTGGTCCCGCTCCCGGTCGTATTCCACCTGAGCCGCATGAACATTCCCATCGCATTCAACGACAAGCCTGGCAGACCGGCAATAAAAATCCGCGATAAATCCGCCGATGACCTGTTGCCGCCGAAACGCGAGTCCATTCAGCCGGTTAGCCCGCAACCGTTCCCAAAGCCGTTTCTCGCTCGGTGTCATCTCCTGCCGCATCTGCTCGGCTAACGCTTGCTTCTCCGGTCGCCGGTACGCCCGCACAATTTTCTCATCCATGATTAGTCCCCTTTAAGAACCCCTCCCGCTCGTTCCTCGCTCCCTCCCCTGTTAGGGAAGGGCAAAGAAAATGCAGGAGCAATGTCGCAGGCGTTCCCGCCTCTCGTTCTCAGCCTTGTTCTGTATTGCCCTTCCCTAACAGGGGAGGGAGCGAGGAACGAGCGGGAGGGGTTCCAACTCTTGCAGGAATCCTTTCCCCTTTGCGCGTATTCTACCCGTATGAACGCCCGCTGTATACCTCTCCTCGCCGCCGCCTGCCTGCTGCTTGCCGGCTGCCACCAAACACCGTCACAGACGACGGACACGCTCGTTTCGCCCCATGACGAAGCCGTCGCTGCAAACCAGCTATTTCTGAACCAAAAAACATTCGACCCATGGATGCTTAAAAATATTGATGCCAACAATCTTATCCCTTTTTACCGGAGCAATGGTCAAATTAGCTTTCTCTACGCCAACAATGGCGCATTGCTACAAACTTTTCAGGCTGGCGACTATGTGCGCGGTCAACTCGCAACTCAGCCTGGCCCTCCAATCGAGAAGCAGTCATACTGGATAAAAGAGGGAAATCAACAGCCTTTTAACATGTACGACGGCAACTGGACAACCGTGCCTGAAGTAGCTTTTCCCAAGTTACATTCCGAAAAGGTGCCGCCTGCATTAAACTGGCCGAAACTCTGGCAGACTTCGGACGTTGTCATTCAAGGCGACTCGGAAGCGCAGCAGGTGACTCATGCAAACTTGTTTTATCTGCTGTCATCCACTTACCCCGGCTCGGACCATTCCATCCCGCCGATGGGCCTGTCGTCCAGCATCTACGGCGGGCATATCTTCTGGGACGCGGAAGTCTGGATGATGCCCGCGCTGATTGTCCAGCACCCGGACTACGCGAAGTCTATTATTGACTATCGGTTCAAGACGCTGGGGCAGGCAAAAAAGAACGCCAAAATGCACGGGTTCGCAGGAGCAGAATACCCCTGGGAAAGCGCGGACACGGGCGCGGAAATGGCCCCGGCGGAGTTCGCGCAGGAGCGGCATATCACGGCGGATGTCGGGTGGGCGGCGTGGCAGTATTATCTGTGGACAGGAGACAGAGCATACTTAGCGAAAGAAGGCTGGCCGGTGCTGTCGGCGACGGCGGCGTACTGGGTGTCGCGGGTCAGTAAAGGCACGGACGGCAAGTATCATATTCTCAAAGTGCTGTCGCCGGATGAGACGGCAGACGTGGTCAATGACGATGCCTATACCAACGGCGTCGTTCAGGCGAACTTGCGGGCGGCGGTCTCGGCGGCAAAGACGCTGGGGCAGGCTGCCGACCCGCGCTGGAAAACCATTGCCGACGGCCTCTATTTCCCGACCGACAAGCAGCGCGGCATTCCTGCCGAGAACGACGCGCCAATGACCGACCGCTTTAGCGCGAAGCAGGCCGATACGCTGCTGCTGATTTATCCCCTTCAAAAGCCGTTTGACGCGCAGACGGCAGGCAAGATGCTGGACTTCTACGCAGCCCATACTATCAAGAACGGCCCGGCGATGACCGCGAGTATGCAGGCGATTGTGGCGGCAAAACTGGGACGCGGTCAGGCGTCTTTGGACCAGTTCCATGATTCCTACCGGCCTTTTGAGCGCGGCCCGTGGGATGCGTTTGCCGAGAAACGGACTTCTAACCGTGTTTACTTCTGCACCGGCATGGGTGGCTGCCTGCAAAGCGTGCTGTACGGCTTCGCGGGCCTGCAAGTGATGGAAGCCGGGCAGAAAGCAGTGGGAACGGAGATTGCAAGGGACGGCGGCGTATCGCTGGTTGCCGACCCGCATCTGCCGCCGGGGTGGGGCGGGCTGACGATTAAGGGCGTTCGATTTCGAGGCAAAAGTTATGATGTCGCCGTCACGTCCGGCAACAAAGTTTCGGTCAACAAAGTTACGGCGGCGGCGAAGTGAAGTTCGGAGACTACTACCGAAACCCGTTGCTGCGCCTGCGCTTGGCGCTGCTGCTCGGCGGGTTTCTGCTGGCAGGGAGAACGCTCGGCTATATCGCAATTGAGCGAATGCCGTTCTTGGATGCGCTCTTTATGACCGTCATCACGCTTAGCTCTGTCGGATATGGCGAGGTCAAGCCGCTGGATACGTCTGGGGAAATCTTTACCATCGGCCTGATTGCGGTCGGACTTGGAACGGCGGCGTGGCTGTTCACGACGGTCATTGAAACGCTGGTCAGCGAGCAAACTCAGCTTTTGCTGGGGAGGAAACGGATGGATCGCCTGGTCAACAGCCTGAACAACCATACTATTGTCTGCGGCTATGGCCGCATCGGCACGGAAATCGCATCGGGGTACACCCAGAACAAAGTGCCGTATGTGGTCATTGAAAACGACCCGGAACAAATCACGCTGCTGCGCGAAGCCAATATCCCCCATGTGGAAGGCGACGCCGCCGATGATGCCGTGCTGCTCCGG
>JAABUZ0100001881.1_pt1 | contig 37381 bp, 23 predicted proteins | sample 5562091 | NCBI WGS metagenome assembly JAABUZ01 (sample SAMN12813069, study PRJNA571459) | rock metagenome | isolation source: Antarctica rocks | place: Antarctica: Victoria Land, Linnaeus Terrace sud | collected 2015-12-21 | reverse complement strand
CATCACTCAATATCGAACGCTCTATCAAACTCTCTATCAAACGCTCTATCAAACGCCATACCAAACGCTTTATCAAACGCTCTATCAAACTCTCTATCAAACGCTTTACCAAACTCTCTACCAAACATGCTAATTAGCTCAATAGAAAGCACTCTTCATGACTCGATACCGAATTTCCTACCAAACTCTCTATCAAACTCCCTATCAAATTCCCTATCAAACGCCCTATCGAATTCCCTACCAAACTCTCTACCAAACTTTCTACCAAACTTTCTACCAAACGTGCTAATTAGTTCAATAGAAAGCACTCTTCATGACTCAATATCGAACGCTCTATCAAACTCTCTATCAAACGCTCTATCAAACGCCATACCAAACGCTTTATCAAACGCTCTATCAAACTCTCTATCAAACGCCCTACCAAACTCTCTACCAAACGCTCTATCAAACTCTCTACCAAACTCTCTACCAAACTTCCTATCAAACTCTATATCAAACTCTCTATCAAATTTCTATCAAACGCTCTATCGAATTTCCTACTAAACTTCTTATTGAGCTGTCTATCGAACTCTCTACATGCTTCAAGATACGCGTCGGTCAAACGCATAACACACGTCAAACAGTGCTTCAAACAATGCTTTTTACATGACTTTCTATCTCATTAGCTTCTTCATTGCTTTCCCTATTTACACTCTCGTTTGCTTTCTCATTGCAAAGCTTCATCGAGTTCTTCGTCTTATCTGTTTCGCATAGAAGAAAGAATTACATCAATCATTGTTATGAAGAAGAGCTTGAAATAACGATAACGAGTTCTCTACTTCTCATTGACTTCCTCATTGACTTCTTCATTGACTTCCTCATTGACTTCCCCATTAACTTTCCCATTGACTTTCGATAGACCACATATGAAGCACTGGGTAGGTCACATACGAAGCACTGAATATATCGCATATGAAGCACTGAATATATTGCATATGAAGTACTGAGTACATCACATATGAAGCACTGAATATATCACATATGAAGCACTGGGTACGTCACATATGAAGCACTGAGTACGTTACATATGAAGCACTGAATATACCACATATGAAGCACTGAATAGACCACATATGAAGCACTGAATATATCACATGTGAAGCACTGAGTACGTCACATATGAAGCACTGAATATATCGCATATGAAGCACTGGGTACGCCACATATGAAGCACTGAGTACGTCACATATGAAGCACTGAGTACGTTACATATGAAGCATTGAATATACCACATATGGAGCACTGAATACGTCACATATAAAGCACTGAATAGGTCACATATGAGGCACTGAGTAGATCACATGTGAAGCATGTATAAAGCACTGTATGACATGTATAAAGCTCTGTATGACATTCAGATCATGTACGAAGTGCGATGTAATTGATTCTACTGATTTGTACGAATTTTGCACTATTTGTGCATAATTAATAAAACGTAGTGCAAAGCAATTTCCATCAGAAATGACGACCCCCTCGTGAACTTGTACTTTCAACTCATGAGGGTTAAATCAATTTTCCAAGAGGACTCTTTGACTATACTTCCGACCAGTCGAGGATGGGTCACGAGACTTGACTTTCGCAATCCCTCACCTCGATCCGCTTGCCTCAGTTCTCAGACGTGCCAACGTCGCTAAGCCCCTTCGGGTTACGGCCCCGTATGCTGCGAAGTCAGCAGGGCGCTAACCCGAAGGGGCTTAGCGACGTTGGCACGTCTGAGAACTGAGGCAACGATCCGCCCTGCTTGCTGCAAAGATGACGGCCAACCAGCCATTATGACTCGTAGCCTTGCATCTCAGTCACCGGCGTTTGCACCACGAACCTAGGGCGAAAGCTGCAGAACACAAAACACTCAGAAGAAGTAATATGTGATCCATCATTCGATCATGAACGAGGACCTTTCTGCGCTGGCTCTGCCTCTAGCCTCAGTCCTGGGGGTTCAGCTAGCATCATCAGATCCTTTCGAAAAACCTGATCAGCGAAAGAAATTCTACAAGCTTCTAGATGAACATGGGGCAGTAGAGATGCGCCCGAGAAAACTTATCTCACTTTCACCAAGACGCTGTATTGGGCCAACACGTACAAGGTTGTTGATTCCCGTCACATCTGTTGCGATAAACAGGACGCGCCACACTCAGGCATAACACTTGAGCTTTCGCCATTACACATCATTTCTGTACCTTACGCTAACGCTTTCTCTCGAACTCTACACCACCCAAAATGTATGAGTCCTAGGCTTTACAGCTAAGCCGTAAATCCTACAGATATGCTGCAACGGTTTTTTGGTATTGCTACCCATCGCTACATGTAGGGTACCAGAGGTGAGTATATTTGACTTGACCTATATAAATTCTTGCAACCTATCTCTAACAGTATGCCTAGCATTCGCGATCCCAAATCCAAGCGGCCCATCAACCCGAATATCTCGAAACAATTCTATAACTTAGCTGTCTAAATGGCAAATAAGAATCATGACCATATTATCGATGCATTAGTCAACCATGTCACCTTACCACCACGACTTCCATTTCGAGACGATCTCAAAGGTGGAGATATTGAACGAGCTCTCGTACAGCGGCTGGCGAGGCATGCTCGAGCTTTTAGAGATAGCCTCGATGCACAACACTACCAGAGTTGGAGCCTGATATGCCACGCACTGGGTCAATTTATGAAGCTGCATAGCAGCAATAGTAGCTATCTTAACAAGGAAACCCTTGAACATGCCTTTATTGAGCTTTCTAACTCCAACTCTGCGAACGACATCCTGATCCTGCATATTGCGACTCAGAACGCCGGTCTCATTATTCGCAAAGAGAAAACTAATGAATACATTTTCGAGGCCTTTGAGGCTTCACCTCGAGCCGCAGATGTGCTCGCCTCTAAGTCAGCGCTGCAATGGGACTTTCCCAGCCGCGCAGTTGCTATCTCGCAGGAGACATTTGAAGATCCAGACTTTCAACAGCACATTGCCAGATTCCTAGAACAGGCCAGTATCGAGAATGTCAAAGAGTTTTCAGCAACCACGTTAAAGGCTGGCTCTAATGCCTTTGAGAGCCGGGATACCGCCAACCCAGCCTTGATCGGTCAACTGTTGATGGCATTGCTAGAGGCCAATGGGCGGGCACATGTTTCGACGATTACACGGAAGCGAGTGCGCGATGATGTGTGCTGGGGTGACGGAGCCGAAAATCCATGGCGCCGTTGCCCGGCTTGGCTAGTGCTGCGTATAGGGATGCAGCGATCTCTATGTCTGCTACTTGGCGGTGACGCTGGGGTTCTCCACTACAAGATCTTTATAGCCTACTTCATTGCAAAACTTTGCGACGAAATGAGTGACGCCGAGCCCATCCGAGCAGAGTACCTAGCTCATGCAAGAGCTAAGGTTGCTCGCCGCTTAGCAAAGCTAAAAATCCTTAGACAGACAGCGCCACTTGGACTTTCGAAGAACATGGACGAGATCTTGTCCAAATTTGACAAGGAGCTCGCAAAGACGCTTCAGGTCGTAAATGAAAAACTCGCAGCTGCATGGGCTGACATCAGACGGTGGTCCCAGAAGCGAATTCCTCGATTGCCGACACGCGCTGAAGATGACAGTCTTGTTATTTCGCTAGCTAATAGTTGTGAGCACTTGCAGCAGCTTTGTCGACAATCTTTACCGTACCAGCAGTCGCAACAGAACGTGAATCGTGCTTCCTACCTGGACACCTACTCTACAGTTACGAACGGGATTTTCGATGTTGGTCATTATCTTGGTCTTGCTGAGGTTGAGTCTGAGGTCGAGGCTGGAATGTGGGCTCCATCCTCTCAGCCAGCTACGGATGAGCAATGCATCCACTTAGTAAATAAGATACACGAATACCAAGAGACGGCACTATCTGCATATAGCCTGAATCCGGAACAATTGTCTCTGATGATATTGACAATCATGGAGCTTTGGACCTCGCTAGATTTGATGGCCTTGCAACTGTACCCTTTGCTTTCCGAATACGAGACTGGGATTCCGACTGAAATCCTCCACGTCCTGCAACTTTCTCGGTTTTCAGATCTGCGTCGTCTGCGAACGGTGGAGGATCATCTCAGATGTCGGTATAGATCTGCAAATCACTCGCTACCATTTGCCTTTGGTGATCCTTCAAAGACTTGCTTTGCGGTGCGATATTTTGATCGGAGCGAAACAATGAAACGGCTCTTGAAAAGGATTACCACCGACGGTGATGAAGCAAGAGAGCTGAAGGAGATGGAATGGGAGTCTAAAAGTGCACAATACGAGGGTCTGCTCAAGAAGGCTGCCGAGCAAACTTGCCTTTATACGCTGAAGGAGAACAGATTGGGAGAGACTTACCGCGTGCACAACAGGCGCCACTGCGAGAAATGTTCCCTTGAAGGCGCCGCTGCGGACATCAGAATAGCTGTCGACGAATATCCGCTCCCAGAAAATGAGGATACTGCAAAGGCAGCAGTCTTCGAGCTCCTTTGCCCCCGCGTGTTTGCCGCATGGCGTGATTCCACCTGGAACATCCTCAGTAAGCTAGGTCGTGAACCTTCATTGGCGACCGGATCTCTCCCTCCACTCATTTTGGATTACTCGGGACTACGTGACTACGGCAGTCGCGAGCCTCGTGCCATCACACTTGCGTCAACAACTAAGTCGTTTCTGAAAACCCACTACAGGCTCGTGCCTTTTCCCGTACTCCTCGCAAAGGTGTGTTTACCTAATGGTTTACGACTTGGGCTGTATGATCAAAAACAGAAGATTTGGACCGCGAGACAGACTACGCTACCCAGCTTCGCACGTCATTGTACTTCTTCGTTACCTTCAAGATCAATCTTTTCCTCACTAGGGTCAATCCTAAGAGCCGCAAGCGACAATGCTGGCCGTTCTGCGAATGAAATCTTAGCAAGTCAGATGGACTGTCCAAGTATGTTGACGCAGTTCGAATATGTAGGCTTCCAGGAATTGGTGCTCGGGACAAAGCTTCGATGGGTTCAACTGCTAAGAGAATTGGCTTCGCCTAACATCAATTTTGGCACTCCAGCCACCGTAGCACTTGTCTCGCAGCTAGCTTTACAAGCTGGAGGCTATTGGAAGGATAGTACGTTACGTATCAGTCATTGGGTATTCCGTGACGATCATTTCTGCTTTGCCTTCCTCAGGCAGATCAGAATGCGCCTTGAGGCTATCAAAACAAATTGGCGCGAATCTCAGACTCTGGAATGTCTAATCACACTGACACAACAAGTATGGGAACTTGGAGCATCAACCGATGCAACAGACCAAGCATCGAGTGTACTAAAGGATATCCGTGCGACCACTCTTGCTTGGACGAGATCGCTTCGGCAAGAGATCCTCAACGCCAGGGACGGCAAAATAGCTCAAATGAGATCAAGGAATGCATTGTTCGCTGCCTTCTTATTTCGGCGAACGTACGTTCTGGAGATCAATGACCAATCTGACAAATTGAGCCCCGAGACGCTTGCAGATTTCATTGAATGCTCTATGATATTAGACGATAACATGCCTGAAGATGGATCTGGTCGAATAGCAAAATTGCCCTTACCTTTGCGCAATATGTTTGTCCGTGATCTCAAAGGTGTACATCGCTTAAGAATTAAACTGCGTCAGTCAATTCTATCAATGGGTACAGCAGTCGATTGCGCTATGAACAGGATCTGGCCAGCGGCAGCAGAGGCACCGCAGAGAGCATTTACTGCGTGGGAGTTCTTACCATCTCCGTACGAACAGTGGATATCAGCACAATCCGTTGCAACTGATGGTATGCGATCGCAGGAATTCAATTATAACATCATTGATGGTAGTTTGCTTATCGACCGTCAAAAGCTGAGTAGACTGCCAGAAGAGTACACCAAAGGTGGGTTCTTCCAGCAACTTCTTGGGGAACGTCTCTACTTTACCCGTCCATCACCAATGGCCGGCATGAAATATGTGCTTGCAGCTCTTATCGAGGGCAACCAAGTTCATTTTGGGGTTCGAGGTGAATCGACGTTTATGCGAGCCGTATACGGTTTCCAGACATTAGAGTTAATACCACCTGGCGTTTTCCACGGACAATTCTCTACTGAAAACCCAGATCTTCCCATGGCGTTAATCAACCATCACTTTCACTGGCTGGATCTTGGCTCAGGTACACTTGCAATCAGACCAGAAGCTAGTATGTGGCGTCAGAAGTATCGCGACTGGAATATTGATATATGGAATGGCTATGGGTCGCGTCGTACTAGCCGTCTTGTGGATGTGCGTAGTTCAATATTTCAGCGTATCGCCAATATTTTCGAACCATTCGAGCTGCGAAGCCGAATGATTGTTTACCAACCAGAAAAGTGGGGCCTCTCGGTACAATTGCCAAACCTTGAAATGTCATTCTTCGTCAATCGACAAGGCTTACTACAATCGGGGGAGTTGCGCGCCGTGATAGATGATGACCAGGACGCCGGTACGCTTTACGGACTTGACAGTAAGCTTATCCTACGCAGCGTCAGCAATCCCCGGGAACGGAGCATCATAGTTGCCATGGGACCGACAGAAATCCGGCGATACTTGGGCCATGTTCGTGCTTTTAGTAACCATTCGGGGTTCTATTGTCGCTTTTCAATAAACACTATCCTTAACCGACTTGAATGCCCGCCGGAGCCCCGGGTCGTATACATGAAGGCCTATTGCCATGCGATTACATCATTCGTCTTGCCAGATCCGTTGACGGGTAAGACTGGCACCGAAGAGGCCTTGTATAGTCTGTCCTGTGGTACTGCACAACCTTGGGCGCCCGTCGACGAAGAAGCATACCGTTGGCTTTCACGCATCGGGGCCCTATCGCCCAAAAGAGCATATTATCCGCATTCTTTGAAAGTGCAGCAGCGAGTTCTGTGGTTGGAAAATCTGGCATACCCAGCACAAGATGAGAGACTCTACCCAGCTGTCGCACAGATTTTAGCTCAGTGTAGGCAGCTATACCGCTTCAACCCTGGGGCTGGAGAGCCACCTAGTGACGATTCTAGAGGCGATAGCCATTTAATCCAACGTGCAACTGTGCGTAACAACGTCTACCGTTGCAGTAGTTCGAGTCGCAATATGGCAAGGTGCTCGGATATGTTGTATCTTGCGCGAGACCAAATCTCTTCAGTTAAACGGGCCGATGCCTTCAAAACTGCCAAGATAATCAGAGGATGGTCTCCCAATATTCACGTTGCAGCAGATCTTGCTGGTATACTGGAACACTGGCCTCTTATTCAAGGTTACCAGGAGAATGACCCCTTCCAGCCATACTTGTTGGATGAGCTCATAAACCTTAATGCTGCTTTACGCTGGGGCTCGCTATTCAACTACTGTCAAAAACTCTCTCGGGAGCAAAATATATATGGAGCGATGTTCTTTTTTACGATCATTGCTTTTGGAGGCAAAGTAGATATGACCATTGTCAGGACGCTTATGGCGTTCACGATCGTAAAAGATTTTCAGTCGCTTTCCATACCAAAGTGGGACAACTTCACTCATTTCAGTACAAATACCACGCCCACAGCCAATTACCTCGTACAGCTCATGGGCCCAGCAGTGATTCCTTATCCACCGGACGAGCGAAGCCTGTTGGGAGGAATATCCTTGAATTACAAACAGCAAAGAGCGCTTGAAGCGGCACAAACTCAGTATGAACAATCGGCCAAGGATATCCGCCAGACGCTTGCTAAGGAAATGCTCCGCAATTGGCCTTGCGAGACCCCGTCTGTACAATTGACCATAGAGTGCCATTCCGTCGATCTAGAGCGCGCAGTGATGCTCGTACGCCCTGAATGGGTTCAATTCTTCAAAAACTATGAGCTCTGGAGGCATCTAATGGATGTTCAACAAATTCTCAATACTTGCGATCCCACCAATAATATCCGTAGTCCAGAGACTGAGATGACCAACAAAAAACTGTATCCCGTCCTGGCCGTTGCCAGGTCTATACCAACAATGCAAGATGTAATTGATAACGCAGAGGCATTGCTCAAGATGCATCCTGTCGGTCGAAAGTCGAAAATAATTCCTTCGGCAGAGCTTACTAGTCAGGACCTCGGAAGGTCGCTTATGTCACAGGCCAATACAGGCACCGACGATGCTCCAATCCTGTCAACCGTTAAGACTACTAGTCTAAACGAAACAGATAAACTGCATTCTCAACTACAGGAGCTCCAGGAAATTGTCAGTCCACTGCTACATAGCGAAAACTCTGTTAGACGTGTTTATGGTGAGCATTTGGCACATAGCCTCCTTGCTCTAACGAATTTGGATGCGCGGAAACCCCCCCCACAAATCTCCATAGACCGGAAACGCCTTGCAACTACTATGTTGTCGTGCCAGGACGAAGTATACACTCACTTCGACATGATCTGCACGACGTTGAATCAGCATCCAGCCTTCGCCTGGCTTAGTCGCGGAGGTCTTTGGCCAAACCTCACGCCTTCAACTCTACTTGAAACTCTTGGTAGTAACTCTAATGTCAAGTCCTTTGGAATTCTCAAAGAAGCCATTATAGCTTACGCAAGGCAGCTTACTAGATGGCAGCGACTCTTGAGGATCGAAGCGGCGGATAGAAACCATAATAACGCACAGCTTTGGGAACTTTTCGACAATGAAGGTCATTGCGAATGGAATCCAAAGGATTATCCGGATTGGCTCCTTCTCGAAATCGAAAACAATATACTCATCCGTACCGACCAATGCATAGTTGCTAAAGCGATGATTACTCCAGAGTCCGGCTCGAATTCTGTCCTCCAGATGAACATGGGCCAAGGGAAATCGAGCGTCATTATCCCAATGATCGCGGCCATGCTTGCAGACAGGAAGCAGCTCTTTCGAGTAATCGTGCCAAAACCTTTGCTACTTCAAATGGCGCAGCTACTTCAGGCCCGACTTGGAGGGCTTCTCGGCCGCACCGTCAAGCATGTACCATTCTCTCGAAGAACTTCGACTTCAAAAGATAGTATAACAGCATACCTGGACTTACATCGGGAGACCCTGAAAGAACAAGGTGTCATCCTAGCTTTACCAGAACATCTACTGTCGTTCAAGCTTAGTGGTCTTCAGCGGCTCTCCAGTGGGAAAATTAAAGAAGCAGCTTTCATGATGCAGGTGCAATCGTGGCTCGTATCGAAATTCCGGGATGTCTTGGATGAGTGCGATTACAGCCTTGCAGTCAAGACGCAGCTTGTGTACCCTTCCGGTGCGCAGAGTATGATTGACGGACACCCACATCGATGGAAGGTTGTCCAAGCCATCTTGCGACTTGTCAAAGGAACCGTAGAGCAATTACAGCGAGAATACTCACGGGGTATCGAGATTACTATCTCAGGTGGCACCGGAAGATTCCCGGCGATACACTTCTCTCAAGACCTTATCAAGGAGACTCTAATAGAGCGCATAACGGAAAGTGTGTGCAGGGGTGAAGGCGGGATCTTGCCCATCAACGACTGTACAAAAGAGGAGCTCAAAGCTGTTGCGAACCTACTGGACAAACCTCGTTTCTCTAAGGATGAAATCCTAAGTGTTTCAAATGTTTTCAAAAACCGTCCAGCGGCTAGGCAAGACGTTCTTCTTCTGCGTGGGTTACTTGTGTATCGAATCCTGCTCATGGCTTTGAATAAACGATGGAATGTCCAATACGGCTTACACCCAAACCGAGACCCAGTAGCGGTACCCTATCAAGCCAAAGGCGTTCCTTCTGATCAAGCGGAGTTTGGGCATCCAGACGTCGCCATTCTACTGACTTGCTTGAGCTTCTACTACTCAGGTTTGGAGGAGATTCAGTTTGAGAAAACGCTCCGACACGTCTTGAAGTCTGATGACCCAGCCCTAGATTACGACCGATGGATACAAGAAGCCAAAACTCTCCCCGACTCGGTGCGTACGTGGGCGGCGATCAATGTCGATGACGAGATTCAACGAAAGGAGCTGTGGGATCATCTACGCTACAATATGATTGTGATTGATTGCTTTCTCAACAATTTCGTCTTCCCATATCATGCTAAGACGTTTGAACGAAAGCTCGTCAGCTCCGCCTGGGATATACCCTTGCCGCCTTCAAATATGTCGGCGGTGTCCAACAATCATTCAAACGCTCGATTGCCTTTGGTAGAGAAGTCGTTAATCAAAAGCTCGACTTCCATGACGACAGGCTTTAGTGGCACAAATGATAATCGAACCTTGTTACCCTTAAACATTGAGCAACGAGATCTAGCTGGGCTCGCTCATACCAACGCTGAGGTTTTAACGTATCTTTTGCAGCCGAGGAACAGGTTCTACGTCCTCGCTGCGGATAACCAAGGTAGGAGGTTGACTGAATACTTGTTCCTCCATTTAGTCTTCAAGCACAGCATCCGTATGATACTCGACGCCGGAGCACAAATTCTCGAACTTGACAATCAGGATTTAGTGAAAACCTGGCTTACCGTAGACACCAAAGCGGAGGCAGCTGTGTTTTTCGACAAGGAAGACAAGGCTCGAGTTCTGTTTAGGGATGGCCGCTCACAACCTTTGGTGGGTTCGCATTTCAACGATAATCTTGAAGCTTGCTTGGTTTATCTTGATGAGGCTCACACAAGAGGCACCGATTTGAAAATGCCAGCAACGGCAGTAGCCGCGCTCACACTTGGCCCTGGCCAGACTAAAGATCACACTGTACAAGGTAAGCCCTTCGTCTCTACTTCACTTTTAACCTCTATCCTCCACACACATCACCAGGCGGACGCCCCCGGCCAACTATTGGACCAATGGTAACTTGAATGAGAGAAGTCGAGATTTATAAGTTACATATGTCCCTTCCCCCAATTTCATTATCGGAAGAGCCTCGTACTTGAACCCCATGCTATTTCAAGAAAAAACTTGGTCTATTTGCGACTCTAAATAGTTCTACAGAGACCGTTGTTCTTTACTAACTTTCCATCAGCTGCTATGCGGTTACGGCTATTGGCAACTCAGCAAACGGTCGTTTTCTTTGCTCCCCCTGAAGTCCACCAGAGCATTGTCAATGTGCGAGGCAAAGGCTCCAGTGATACAATCGACTCTCACGACGTGATTTCCTGGTTGTTGGAACAGTCATGCCGCACCATCGAGCAGATACAGCCTCTGTACATCTCGCAAGGCCTTGATTTTTGCCAAAGAACATCTTCTGCAATTTCAAACTCCAACGGCGCCACTGACGTCGAGCATCGTAATCGCTATTTAAAGGTCATTGAACAGCCGGAGCACTACACGTTGGAGCATCTGTATGCGCCTCGGAAAAAGACCAAAGCATCTCCAGCTGCCTCTACCGACGTGCCTCTACTAGCCATATATGTGGACCAACTCAATTACATGAGGGACAACCTCTGTGAGACTACCGAAACGGTACAAGCACTCGCCCACCAGGAAGTCGAGCAAGAGCGTGAAGTGGCAATTGAGGTGGAGACGATACGAGAACTGAAGAAGCCCCCACCAGCGAACGCTCTTAAGCATCTCTCTCTACACGAAGATCTTAACCATTTCGCAAAACGTGGTCAGATACGTTCTCGTACAGGTGCATACGAGCACGTTTTCCTAGCAATGCGACGTACAGGTGTTGGCATACGTCTTGGAATCAATGGCAATGCAGCTCTAACAAATCTATTTGTCACTTCTGACTTCATGGGCACAATCCAAATTTCCCACGGACAGCCAAGAGACGAATACCTCCGCCCAGTGCAATGGATCCTCTGGAGCGCGGTCTCACAAGCCGCAATCATCATCAGTCCCCATGAAGCCGAAGCCCTGCTTGACGATATCCGTGACGCCAAGACTCGCTGCACGCATCTGATCAGCTACGCTGCACCTGTGACCAGGAACATGCTTGCCTTTGACACCCTCAAGTTCTACAGCGTCCCATCTCTCCCCTCGACCTGGCAAGCTCCCCACTGGCTGGTCCGGGACCTCGGCATCTTCGCCGGCCGTCTCTACTTCGACTACGCCAACTACCCACCCATCTGCGAGCGGCTCGGCCTACCACCGCCTGATGCCCCGTCCTCGGTAGTGGCGAACTTGTGGGACGAACTACCGTTTGCCGACGACGGAAAAGTTGAACATCGCAAGGAAACTGAAGTCTTCACCAAGGCGCCGCTGGAGTTCATGCAGCAGTGGCTGTCGGTCAGGAGAAAGGGGCAGGATTTTTCGCAGACACCGATGGGGTTTGTGTGTAGTGGGAAGGAGGTGAGGGAGGATGCGGTGTTTTTCGCTGGTTGAAGGGAAGGTATTGTCGGCGTAGCACACGCCTGGGGTTCTAGGGATGAGTGGAGTAACTTGAGAGATCGTGGGTGTGTGAAAGAAGACTTTAGTGTAGGAAGGTGTAATTAGGGTAGATGCCGCCTGGGTTCCGTGATAGATTCGAAAACAGACCTTTTAAATATGGCTGTCCCGTACGTACGACGAGGGAGAGATTGACAGGACGGTTACGGAGATGTATTTGCAAATGTGGTTGCGTCGTCCCCACCCTCGACAAATACTAATCTACACACTCTACCTCACTCGCTGTCTGTCTATGCTATGCTACCTTCCTCATGCCCACCACCTCGCTAAGTCGCTAAATCCATACGCTAGAAAGGTATCTACAATATCTATCCGCACCACAAACTCGCTAAATCCCTTTACACAACACCAAATTTCGTACAAATCTCCAGGATCAGATCAGACACCGTCATCGCTAGACCGAAGACGCCAGCTCGAGGGCGTGAACATCCACTCCTCCTCCTCGCCACCCTCAACATCCACCATGTTCTCATCCTCTTTGCCACCATCAACGTCTCCATGCTTGACCTCCTCGACCTCCCGCTTCACCACCATCTCCGGACCCTGATGATACTCTCCCAATACCTCACCACTAGCATCCCCCTCAACTACAACCCCGCCCTTCTCAAGTTTCGCGAGGACCTCCTTACCCGCAGGTTTTCTCTCTCCAGTGAGCGGGTCCCATACCCAGCCCACCCTCAGCCATCGCCATCGCAGGTACGCTCGAAGTTCCTTGTCAAGGGGCAGTACTCTGGCCCATTCGCCTTGCATTTGCTCGTCCTTGTCATCGTCCTTGTCACTCTGTGGAAGAGGGTCCATTTTGATTGGTAAACCTCGCAGTCTGTCGCGGCAGAAGATGCGCCAGCTATCGATTGCGTAAGCGCCGATGCCGGGTAGGTGTCCTACTTCCCACGCAACGCGTGAATCGTCGTCCGGAATCGGACCGTTACCTACTGGAATATCTTTGCCGTCATTGCGGTTTGGGTAGTGGAGACGGCGGTAGCGCTTGCCTTCTTCAGGTGGATGGGTAAGCCAGGCTTCGGCAAGCGCAATGCACTTCTTCGCTCGCTGGTTTTGTAATCCCAGATGCTGAAAGAACCCAACGACATCTTCGAGCTTCGCTTCTGCGAGAGCTTCAGGAGTAGGGTAGCGCGTCATGAGGGCGTGGTAGACAGGCATGGCGACTGTGCCGCGGGTCTTGTTGAGGAAGATGACGGCGATGAAGAGGCGGAAGGGGTCGTGCTGGAGGGATTCCTGAACAAGGCCGAAAGTGGGGGAGGCTAGGGGGGGAAAAGGAATGCAGGAGATTGGGCCTGTCTTGGGTCGTTTCTGGGGAGGTTTGGGAAAGTATCGGGAGGTTGTAGGACGTTTGGATCCGTGAGGCGCGACTGACTTGTTTAAGAACGGAGCTTCGAGTAGCTTATAGTCTGCCCCGTTTCCACGCTCGATGTGCTTAGCGCGTGGCGTTGAAGGAAAAACCGGGCTCGAGGGAGCACTGGAGAGGGGGCTGGAGCTCGAGCTGTAGCTGTAGCGGAGGGTCCTCCTTGACGCTGCCGTCGGGGTTGACTGGAAAAGACGAGATATATGGCGTGATCGTCCATAATCCGATTCAGCGTCCGCAATATCATTTGGCGTTGAATAAGGAGGGCCTGGATCTAACAGCAAACACGGCAATGAAGCTGATGAGACGCCAACAGTGTTGCGTCTGGACCTTCGCGTAGGTATAACGGGTTTCGAACGACTCGGTGTCTGATGCAGACATGACCGAGGGGAATCTTGATAAATCAATCTGCCTCTCTCCTTAGATTTAGGTGACAGGGGGGTTAAAAGGCCGAAGTTCGACCAAGTGTTTCTTGTAATTCTGCATGGAACGGACTTGGCACGTTCAACGGCCACACGCCGAGACAAGTGCCGTGACCGCTCATAGTCTGATTCAACTTCCTGCTTGATTCTAGGCGGTGTCCTGGGGAACACAGGACTCGTGGGGGCGCTTGACAAGGGGCTGCTAGAAGTGCTTGACGGAAGATATATCGTGTAGAACTGATCTGTCTTCGTAGAGCTAGGTATGACTACGCTCATCTGTTGGTGCGCTGACTCAATCTCCAAAGCTCTTGTGGCTGGCTCGCTGTCGTTCATGGACACCCCCTCATCAGCAGCGGTCATGCTCACTGAATCATCGGAGAGTGAAAACCCGATATTTTTGGGCTGGGAAGGTCCTCTGGCTTTGAATGTCCGTTGGACTTGCGCTTTCTTTTTTTGGAATCAGTCTTTTCTTCAATCACCTCAGCAGCTACGGATTTTCTCTTCTTTGTTTTCTTCGAGGTACTCTCTGCCTTTGCAAAGTTTGTTTTGTCTTCATTCATGGCTTTCCGTTCTGCTGCCATCCCCTTCAAGTCATCTCTCATTTCCTTGCTCGCTCCTTTGTACTTCCCTTGATTGTACAAGTCAATTGCATGTTCATTGATATAATCTCTTGAGGCCCGTAGTTCTGCGTCGAACGCTATCGATCTCTTCTTAGCTTCCTCTAAGTCCTTTCTGGATTTGTCTGCAGTTTGGCTATGCTCATGCGGATCTCGCTCATTGGATATGAGGAAGTTCTGATGAGCTTCCGCTTCGGACTTAGGGTCATTCGGCCCTTTCGTTGGTGGTGCTATGATATTGTTTGGACCAGCGCCATCAGAACTTAGGTTGTGGTTCGTAGCCAAAGGTTCTTGGGTTTTTGAATTATCCTTAGCTGCTTGCCTCTTGGCTTTCTTCCTCTCCCTTCTCTTGGCTTTTGGATCTGCCTTACTCTTTTCAGCCGCTACTGAAATATGCTGCGCCAAAGGTGAATCCTGCGCCTTCGGCTTGGTCTCCTGAACTGTCCTATCGACTTTAGTTCGTCTGTCTGGCCCTTGAATCCTACTTGCATGGAGCTGTGGTGTTTGTGTCTGATGTCCATTTCCCTTAGTCTTTGGCGGTTCCTCCTTTGCATCCACGGAATAAACTTGTTGATGTCCTGGGGACTGAATATCCAATATACCTTTTGTCTCGATTGATGGTAGAACTTCTGAGCTCGTAGACTTGATAACGCTGGCCGCAGAAGTCCGTTTTAATGCTTCCTTCGAATCATCTAGCTCATCCCCCAGAGCCGAGTTCTCACTGTCGTATTCCTCCTCTCCACACATTGCTCGAGCCTTGACTGTCTGCGATTTCGCCTGCGCCTTCGAAAGACTTTGAGCTCTGGCAAAGTCATACACATCTCTCTCGAACTTCCTCCGTTCCGAAGTGGTGTATTGGGAGAGAGATTGCTGGGCAAAGAATGGATGACGACGGATGAAGTGGTTCATTAACTTTGCGGCTGAAGGACTGGACTTGGTGGCGTTCGTGCTTGCTATATGGTGCGTTAGCGTAATATGAGCAAGACATGACCAACACACACTTGGAGCTTTGTCTAGTTTGGCTTGGATTTGGGGAGGCGATGTCTCGACATCCGTAAGTTTTTGGCCCACGGGAGCTAGTTGTGACCAAAAGGCCATTTCCTCTTTACTGACACCTTCAATATCGAAGTCGTCATACAAATTCGCATCGTCTTCCTCGTCAAGTAATCTATCGCTATCTGTTAAGGTCTTGAGGCGTGAGCTGCTTGGTGGGCTCATATCTTGGTCGAAATTTCCCCGAGATTGTTTGGTCTTTGGTGATTTTCGTTTAGGCGACAAAGGGCAACCATCATCACTAACATCTTCGACGTAATATCCGAAAAAATCACTTGGGGCCGAGTGGAGTGGGTTGCCACTATTTCTGCCCATCTTCTCAAGATTCCAGACTTTGGACTTGGTGCAATGTGCACTTGAACAGTTTTCGCTCAACTTATTCACCATGGTACATTGAGTTCATATAGCGGTTCCTATACCAGACAGTATTCAGAAGAAGCTCCCACGGCAGGGTACGCATCCAATTGACTTGGAAGCTGTGGTTGCTCTGGGTTTAGGGGTTGTGGGTGGAAATTATCATACTACAGCTGAAGGTCAGAGCTGCTGGATGACGCGCTGCAACACGCGCTTAATTATGCAGAGCGCGTCAAGTGTATAACTCTACCTTACGAGAAAAACAATGTGAAGATATAAATCTAACAAAGTTCTATTAATGAAGGTTCTACATTAATTGTGGTATTGCAGCTAAGAAGATACAGACCCTCTGTCAAGTGAGTAATTGCAAACAAGTGTAGAAATTGTCACTGAAATATCTATAGCCTGCTGCCTAACTTCTCTTCATACTGCAACTCACATCCATCAGAATTTCATTGGCACCCACAAAACATCATGTCTTCATCATCGCTCAAGCTTGATAGCCTGCCTATTGAGATCCTACGCCGAATTGCTACATTTTCGCCCTGCGAGGCTATACTTGCGCTGATGGAGGTTAGCAGAATTCTCCATCGATCATGCAATGATCGTCTAGTTTTCAAATCCATCATAGACTACCATAACAAACGCCGTTCTCTGAAATGGCAGGGTCCTAAATTGACGATTGAGTCTCCGACATCCTCATGGGCCCGCTACGCTCTGGCGGACTCTAAAGCTATTAAATTGCCAACCGATCCTCTCATTGACAAGTTTGTCAGCTGGGCGCCACAACTGGCGGCTTCAAACCGTAAGTTTTATGATAAGACCAAACTCTGGGGCTAGTAAACTTACCCCATAGATCCCATGGTCGACTTTCCAACCGCGTTAAGCATGTTCACTACCTTTGCTAGCTTTGAATGGGCATCGGTAGACGATAAGCAAGCGTTGGCTTTCTGTATCGGAACAGGACTCATGTCCAAGACTACAGATGACTTCTCGACCTCGCAATGTCCGCAAAGGCTAAAGCGCTATTTGCTCGAGCCCCTGTATGAGCCTGAAAATGCGCCTGAGCTATCCATTGAAAACCCTGAGATGCTATTGCAGAAGTATGTTGAAGCAATCATGGCCGTGGGCGTTTTCGCCATGTTGCTTCGGGACAATATCAGCCGGGGGTTCATACTCAGTCCGCACAGGTTTAAACATCCTGGTTTACCACCTACAGCGCTGATCGTTCCAAATGCCAAAGACATACCATTCCTCTCCATGATGGACTTACCTCTCCCTTTTGCTCTCACTACCCCTAGAGAACTTGCGACGTGCCATTTGCCCAAGATGACGAGCCGAGAGTTTCTCGAAGACGGAGAGTGGACTGGCTTTTACTCAATTTCAAGACAGATTGAGGAGCGTGTTTCTTTTGACCCGCCGATGCACGGTATTCGATTCTCGGCGAGTGCGAACGATGATTGTCCAACCATATTATACCTCCATGCCACTGGGAAGGATGGTGTAGAACCCTTTGACCTGGACGGACTAGTTGAACAGAAATCTGGGAAGGTGATGCTGACAAAGCGGTATAACCAGTTTAATATCTGGTACTGGTCCAGCATCATGACTCCATATGGAATCGTCGGTACTTGGGGATCGAGGGGCTACGGTGGCTGGGTTTGGTTATGGAAGGTCGGCTGGACCAACGACGAGTTGAATACTGATGCTGGCCCACTACTTGAGGAACCTAAACAAACGGTATTATGAATTATGCGTAGTACACTGGGCAGTTTGGGAAAAGGAAGAACGCAAGCTGGAGGATATCTCGTGAACATCTAGCCGCTCCTCATGGCGGAAGATATTCAAGAGTCAAATCTATTATCCATTTCGAGGGTATTTGCCGTAGCTAAGAATCTAACACGGAGCATGGAAAGCGAATGTATAAGGGTTATTGGACGATGAATTATCTCTAAGAAATGAAAAAAAGCGCCGATGTCAGTAACAGCCAAGGGGTATATCCATTGCGCCGGAACCTCAGATAAGATTGGGAACGAAGACCCCCAAGAGAAGTACCAGAGATGAAAGGGAGATAGTAGCCGTATTTCTGTACCCGGAGCTCTTCGTTGCCGATGTCGCAGTTGTTGATGTCGCAAAAGATGACTGTGAGTTGGATGATAGCAATGCCGAAGTCGAGCTAGTAGAGGAACCTGACGTAGATGCCGAGGAAGCTGAACCGCTTGGAGTTGATGCTGCCAAGCTGCTGGATTGGGATGTTTCCGTAACCGTAGCATTCGCAGAATGATTGAGGTACGGTGACACTCGCGCAGACGCAGGATCGGTTACGGTTGCGTCAGGCGATGGTGTAATTCTACCAGCACCCCCTCCTGTAGTCGCTTGGCTGCTCATTGCCAGGGTGGAGCTTGTTGCAGTAGCCGTAACGTCATAGCCAGACACCTCCTGGGTTACTGGATCCACAAAGCCATCTATAGTCTCTATCGCTGATCTACCGCCGGCCGGGGTGCAGTACGAGGATGACAGGGTGGGCAAAGGTGTAGCATCAGGGTTAAGATCGGTTGGATAGAGGTTGTTAGCTGTCAAACAGCTGTTGCAACTATGATTGACTATCAGCGACGGTTACAACTATCAGACGAAGGGATTATGTAGCGCACGCATATAGGTGGCTCCAATAGTCCCCATTGCAAACGCAGTCTCTGACTTTCTGTGCGTTCTGAGGCGTATCATTTGCTTCTAAGCTTGCTTGGTCCATGCCAATTATTGATAGGCATTGATCGCCAATTGTATTCGACTGAGCACAGTCCCCAGTATCATTGAGGCAAATGGAAGTATCGGCTTGCCGTATCCATAGCTGGTGTGGTTTTGGGAGTAGCTGGCGCTCATGGGCTACAGCAGCCCCGAGGAAAGTTCCAAAGATTATCGAGACATAGGTGAGAGCATGGTATTGTTGCATGTTCGCCGATGATCTGACTATAGTAATTCAATTGGACGCCAGAGGCTCTGAGGGAGCGGGTTTGTTGTTCAACTGCAAAACCGCGCTAATGGAAGGGGCAAAATAATCGAATCTAAAGATCTACCTGATAAGATGCAAGATAAGATCAGATCAGATCAGATTAGCAACAACTACTCGGTGCTATCTTTTTGGTGGTTTGCTTCCTTTTTGTCGAATACTCGGCACAATTGTGGTTTCTAATAGGTGAAGGTAGACTTTGTATGGCGTGTTTTGACTTGATAGTCAGCGCACAGCAACGTCCACGTCAGTAATCGACTACAGCACCATGTCTTCCTCTTGTGCGTCGAGGACTGAGATGATTATATTCTGCGCGTGGGCCCTACTCGCCACAGTCACGCTCGCGGCCCAAGTTTTCCTTGGATCTTCTGCTTCTGAGAGAACTAACCACGACAGACTGGGAGCCGTCGCCTCCGAGAATAGAATATGCAGCCAAATTGGGATCAACCTAATTGAAGCCGGGGGCAATGCCGCCGACGCTCTAGTCGGGACAACCTTTTGCGTGGGAGTCATAGGAATGTACCATAGTGGTATTGGTGGCGGAGGATTCGTCCTTGTTCGATCGCCCAACGGTACCTATGAAGCCATCGACTTCCGAGAAACGGCACCTGCTGCCGCTTTCGAGGACATGTACAAGAACAACGTCGAGGGCTCCGTATATGGTGGGCTTGCTAGGTGTGTTTCTAGATATTTCTTTACATAAGCTAGCTAACGAAAGCCTAGTGGAATCCCAGGAGAAGTCCGTGGTCTTGAGTACCTTCACACCCACTACGGAGTCCTTCCTTGGGCGGATGTGGTCAGGCCAGCGGTAAAGATCGCTCGGGATGGATTTGTTGTCTCTTACGATCTCCTTCGATTCATGGGCTTTGCAACCCAGGATTTCGATTTCCTCGCCAAAGACAATAATTGGGCAATTGACTTTGCTCCCAACGGGACAAGGTTGGGACTAGGAGATACCATCTATCGCCAAAGATACGCAGACACGTTGGAGAAAATAGCGGTGGAAGGCGCAGAGGCGTTCTACACCGGCTCGATGGCCGACGCAACCATAAAGGCCGTGCTGGGAACTAATGGGACTATGACAGCGGGAGATCTACGGAACTATGCCGTTGTCTCTCGACCGGCCGTGAGGATCAGCTACCATGGGTTTGACATTTATGGTTGTGGTGCCCCTGCTAGTGGAGCCGTGGCTTTGAACGTGCTGAAGACACTTGAGGGCTACGAAGACTTGGGGAACCAAGAGACGCTAAATCTTAATACCCACCGACTTGATGAAGCTATGAGGTTTGGGTACGGGAAGAGGACAGAACTTGGAGATCCAGATTTCTTGCATGGTTTGTACGATTTCGAAGCGGATATGCTTGACGCTACGTCCGCGGCGGCGATAAGAGCCAAGATCTCAGACCACCATACCCAGAATGTATCGGCCTACGATCCCAACGGTTTCGAAAGCGCTGAAACACATGGAACATCCCACATAGTCACAGCAGATTCCTCTGGATTGGCTACATCTTTGACTACTACAATCAACTTGCTATTCGGTTCGCGGGTACTGGTGCCTGAGACTGGTATCATCATGAACAATGAGATGAATGATTTCTCAATCCCACACGTAAAAAATGCTTTTGGCTATTTGCCAACTCCAGCCAACTATATCAGGCCTAACAAACGCTCTCTATCATCAATAACCCCTCTCATAGTTGAGCATTCATCAAACCACTCTTTGTTTGCGGTTCTTGGTGCCGCTGGGGGCTCTCGAATCATTACGGCCACCATTCAAAACGCTCTGGATGTTATCGATCGTAACATGACAGCGCATGAAGCCCTAGCTAGGCCGCGGCTTCATGACCAGTTGATTCCCAATCAGGTTGCCTTCGAGTGGGAATACGACAACAGCACTGTGAGGTTTATGAAAGAGCGAGGCCACAACGTTACATGGGTACCACCAGTGTACAGTAGCGCGCAGGCCCTGAAAATTTCTCCGAACGGCTCTTTCGAGGCTGCCGGTGAGCCAAGACAAAAAGACTCGGCAGGTCTCACGATATGAATAAACCTAGGCACAAGAACGTCATTTGTAGATCATCTGTCTTTGTGGCGACCCTCAGAACGAGCGGCAAATTTGATCAAGATAACGGGTTCCAGGCCGTTCTTCTGCCGAGTTTTTCTTGTTGCATAAGCTTGTAAATTGAATCCAAAGGTGGCATAGAAGTTCCCCAAAAGCGCAGGATACGGCTACTAATCTTGGCGAGCACAAATCTTTTCCGCATCAAAGAGAAGAACAAAGACAGAAACTTGACTTGAATGCACACGGTCAAAAAATGGTAATCGGTATGGAACCTGTGCAGCGCATCATATACTATCGACTTAAGCTGAGGCTTACAATGGCTACCATAAACGGATCAGTCGCCCTTTATTCAAGAGTATAAGCCCCCACCGCAGTGATTACCTCATCGCTGTATTAAAATCTATGGCCTCGGAAACTTCCTTGTCTCTTACTGATCCGGTTCTCCAGATAAAAACGCCTATGTCGCCTTCATACCCTGGAAATCGAGGATGAGACAGAAATCGTCAGCTCTCAAGTCTAGCTTGCAAGGAGGTGTACTCAATATTGCACAACTCAAGCAAAGTAGACAAACTGGTATGAACGAATTAAACATACCGAATTGGTACCACCCACTGTCACCTACATAACGACAATTTGAGAGAATCTCCAACAAATCGTCGTATGGGTCCTTCCGGGTCGCTACATCGTTATTGTCCGGCCAGTGCAGACTGGGGTCTCCTGGTAGCTCTCCAGGATCGAAAAAGCCACGCATAACAATAGCAACCGTGCAGGAACCTGCGATTTTCTGTCATTGACACGTTCTGATAATCAGGCCACTCGGACCTTGATCGTAGAAGACTAATTTTAGCGTGAATACCCACTTACCGGAGGTGAATCTGAGAGGGGTCTGAATTTTCTCAAAACGCGTTGTCGGCACGGCATCATTGCCCATATACTCTACGAGTTGCTCTGGCTTATGAGTTTCTATCATTTCTTTCCAGAACTTGTGTCTTGCGTTGAAGCAATCTGTGATCTGATAGCCTTTATCGCGACCTATCCATTCCCTGCTATTGGTACAATGATACTTCGGACTGTGGGTCGGACTTGAGACGTTGAGCGTGTGTTGCAATCGTGTCATATTCGGACTTGGCAAACCGCCCGTGGTATTGACGTCTCCCATAATCACCGCGCTAGATACTCGAGAGATGAGGAGCCAAAGAACTACGAATGTCCGCGCTATGACAGAACGAAAGGGTGAAGAAGACGCAGGATGAAGACCCATGATTGATAGCGCCTAGTCATATCCTGAGTGACAGACTTCGGAGCGAGACGTGCAAGACATATAAATATGTGTGTTTGAAACCCCCATCTCACTGGTATTGGACGAGGATAATCTTTCGGACCATCCCACGTTAGACCTATAATTAGCATGGCCAATCGAAAAAGTTGGCGTCGAGTCCGTACATCCTCTCGTATCGGCAGGACTATACAAGCTATAAGCGCTCAACGGCTGTAAGGGGTTACCCCCGAAACACCTCATATCTCGGTTCCTTAGCCGCTTATGCGCTATTGCTTTTCCTGGATTTCAAGGTTTCCCCAGATTGTTTTGCGGTTCATTTCCCTGAAGAAATCTGCTATAAGATTGTCAACATCGACAATGTCTCTTTATCTCTCCAATATAGGTTCTTGATCCCATGACTAAATCTATAGTACACGAGCTCATCGTTCACTCCCCTCATCCGCCCGATATACCCGCCGCCTACCACATCTCCTATGTACCGGCTACTCTCTCCGAAATCAATCGCTTATTTTACCCATCACCCACAATTCAGTCCCTTCTCTTTGTTAGACAAGAGACGGGCGCCGCAATATAATATCCCGGTTGTGTCTGAATAACGCATGAGTACAACTCTACCTCTTGGCTTAGCTATAGCTGGAAAAAAAGTACGGTACTATTTCTGTCATAGGATGATCCAGCCTAAATATCCCCTAGGCGCTAGTTACAGCATCGTAACCGGGTCGACATCATCTCGGGACACCTCCTATGCAGTCACACATAACATCAGTCCGCCTGCCGCTGATGATGACTTGTCACTACCAGAAAAAGAGGGCGATTACTGGAACAAGAGCTCGTCCTATATCTATTTGCCGGCACAACTTATGCTGTCTGATTAAGGCAATATCACTTATTCTATCGTGGTTCTCTCTGCACAAGCTGTATGACCCGATTCTAAGCAACTACAATATCCTGAGCCGAGAGAATCTTGGACTATCTTTACACCCGTCTCTTTTAAAACTTGCGCGGTTCTAATGAAGCGCCTGTTTTGGGACGCTGAGCTAGGTTTATTATGTGACTATAGTACTACTAGTGCATATTTCACCCGTGAATTAGGGGTGAGGTGTTCTGATTAGTAGCAAAAGAAAAATCTGAAAGCTACCTTACTTATCGATTGATGTAGCATTTTCTCTACTTGGGATTAGCTCACATGAACTGACCAAGAATAACTCGCACCACGAGAATACTCGACGTCTACGTTTCATCTTAACCCTCCACTTCTCTTGGCCCTCTTGAAAAGTACGGTCCAGCATGTCGGGTCATCAATCGCCATGAAGAGACACTGCTTGGATAGTTGGCCCAGGCATGCGACTGGAGCCTCCAGTATGAGGGTAACTAGATGGTTCAACATGGGTCATGTTCTTCCAACGAAGTGGGACATCCGTCCAAGGCTTCTAGGAGATTTGAGTGCGACGACAGCGGGATCAGCACAGTACGAAGCGAAGGAGGTGAATTTGAACATGTTGACGATGTTGACAGTGAGACGCTATAGTGGTTATGGTGATTAGCGACAGGAAGGTCAAATAAAGAAGCAATAGAAGGATTGACAGTGGAAGGAAAGAATGCGCGCTGTGTAGTGCCTCTTGGCTTGCATTAGCGTAGCTGAAGTATAAAAGGCACCGGAGGCCATACGATAAGACCTCCAGCAGTGTTTTTAGGAGTTGGATGAGTTTTCCGAAAATTACGGATTTTGAGTCTAAAAGAAGAATGTTACAATACAATGGAATGGGCTGGGGTAGTTCGTATGTCTCCCAATCTTCGCGGCAAATTGTCCTTGTTAGTTACCTTTAAGACTCAGAGCGCACGAGGTACATGTATGAAATTCTTATGCTAGGAATGAGCCTGAGCCTACCAGAATCGCCCATGTGCCCAAGACGCCGTGATCGCTACCCCAGCGAACTTAAAGAGCGCAACTGAATGTTGCTCGGCAACATATACAGAGACGTGCAATGCCAGGTCTTGTTGTTCGTCAGCTTGCGAAGATGAAGTATTTGATGCAGCGTACATATCTATCGCTAGCGACATTGAGCTGGGTAATGTGTCAACAGAGCATGTCATCCCAAGATTCATCAGGTTCACTTGCGCTGGCTACGAGAACAAGATCCCTGTAGTAAACCGCTCCCATTCGAAGGCGAGAATCCTCAAGATGAGGCTTGTGCTATCCCGAGCGAAATCTAATACCGAGAACACTGTTGAAGATCTTGAAAAACTTATCAGAGTTTTAGGTCTGCAGAGACCATGAACATAGCAAATAAGGTGACTATGTGGTCTTTGATAAATCGAGGACATCGACTATCAAAAACCCTGCGGTCGAAATCGACCTTCGACGAGTGAAAGCCTGTGTTTGAAACTAAGTCGATCATAGAGAGTCTCATCTCATAAACCAGGCATTTTGTTTATTCTGCTATTAGTATTTCTCTCGATGATTTCGATATTATTCCCTCTAGAATCGATCATAGTAACGACAAAGAACATCACAAACAGGTTGATACGATGCGAAATCAATGAAGAAATGAAAAACTTCTCAGATCATCTGTCGATACAGACAGTAATAGATCTTAGAGCCTGCGAAGAGTCAGCGCGAAGATCGCGTCGCAACTGAAAGGCAATGAATGAAGAGAAGTTCATCAATACTTTGAGAGAACAAATGTTGAAATCACTGTCGAATCAAAAGACGAAGCGTCAGCGCATAGATGAATACACGAAGCAACTGCTGAATGCACTGAAGAAGATCATCAAGATTTTCACTCTCTGAGCGAGATCACACGAAATGATCAAAGCAGAATGAACGAAGAAGTGTATGAAGATCGTCAAGAGCGTGTGACAAATGAGAAGAAGCTGTTGAATCGTCGACGACTGAACAAAGTACATTCAAGCATGTGACAAGAAGAGCAAGATTATCAGAAAACAGAAGCGCAGTGAATATCGAGAGATCATGCAGAATGTCAAGCAATTCTCAAGAGAACTGTTTCAAATCGCAAAATGAGCAAGAAATGCAGTCGCAGACACATTGACTTAAGCGACAATTTCTTCTCTGATCAAGTCAAAATGCTTCGACATCATCACGACAGCGCAGAATAAGACGAAGATGATGTTTCAGACTCACTTTTCATCATCTTCAAAGATCTTCATGCTGAATACAAAAGACTTCGAGTATTCATTCTTGATTGAAAATGACATTTCGCTGATGCATCGCAAGATTAAGAGAGTCATCTACAAAGCGATGCTCAACAAGACTTCAAAATACACAGAATATACAAATAAAATAATGCGCAAGCTTGTTGATAACGCGTCAGAATAAATATGCTTTCTCTTTGAAAAATGTTTACAGAAGAAAATATAGTCAACTCAGTTCAAGAGCGCAATCACAATAGTGATGTGAAAATCAGACAAGAAAGATTACTTCAATGCAAAAATATATAGATCAATTGTGTTACTCAACACACTGAGTAAAATATTAAAGTTCATTGTATTCAAACATCTGCAAAATATCATAGAAGTTTGCGACTCAATATTGAACATTCAGATGAGAGTTTGCAAGCACAGATCAACAAATACGATTTTGCAACTAATTACAGAAAAGATACATACTGTGTGAAGTAACATGAAAAAAAGAGTAATTTCACTGCTGAGTCTGAATAAGAAGAGTGCATTTAATAATGTGATGCACAGCAAACTCTTACACGACATGAAGAAGAGAAAGGTTTTTAGACTGCTTCTCAAGTTTGTGAAGAACTTTCTGAAAGATCAACGCATCATGATCACAATTAATGACTACACGACGATGAAATGCAGCATGAACATTGACATATCACAAGATTCTTCACTATCATCGATATTATATCTGTTCTACAATGTGAACTTGTTAGAAGCATGTGATGATATCAAGCTGAGAACTAGCTTCACAAACTTCGTGAATGATGTCAATATCTTGACATACAAAGAGTTTATAAAATGCAATTGCAGAGTTTTTAGCGAAATTTATGATAGATGCGAACAGTGATCAAAAACGCATGACATCAAATTCTTGATGACAAAGCATGAGTTAATTCACTTTATGAAAACTTCTAAATGATTCAATATGAATGTTAATGTAAAGTTGATAAAACATCAGATTGACTTGAAATCAAATATCAGAATTTTGAGAGTTCAATTGAACTTCAAACTGAAATGAGTGACTTACATGCATCATGTCAAAGCAAAACTAGTGATTAAACAAAAGATTATGCAGACAATCATTGAGTTTACTTAAGACTCATCAATGACGACGAGTAAGCAAATATACTTCACGATGATGCATTCTTTGCTTAGTCATGAAGTCATCATATGATATACATCACAAAGAATGAAAGATCATTGAAAGAGTCTGAACATCAAGCTGAAATCAATGCAAGAAAGAACATTGTGACAAATCATCAATGTTTATCATGCAACATCAACAAAGATTCTACAGATGAAAATAAACATGATGTTGATAGATATTCACTTATAAAAGCTAGATCTGTCGTTGAGTTAGAGTTGAGTTAAGTTGAAAGAAATCAACTTAACTCAATTCTGAGTTTGAGTTGAAGTTGAGTTGATCTTTCTCAATCTGAGCTTAACTTGAGATCGAGTTGAGTTGCTTGAACTCGATTTCTAAAAATAGTATACTTACTTATATGCACAGAGTTTTCATGCAAACTGAATTTGAATTCAATTTCTAAAAATAGAATAATTACTTGTATGCACGAAGTTTTCATGCAAACTGAATTTTTGCGCACTCTAATCTAGAAAGATTAGCAACAAATAGTATTGACTTTGACGTGCTAAAATGACATCAATATAGATAGTTTTAGTTAGCGTGCGCGAAAATCTCGTTTGCGCTGAAATCTCATGCATACAAGTAGTTAATCAATTGACTTTATGTTACGATTCTAGCTACGCATCTTCGTTGATAGCTATGTTGATGACTATGTTGATGACTATGTTGATGACTATCCTGAGAGCTATCGTCGATCGCTCGCCGCTAGGGCATAGACTTGTTCCGAAGTCAATTCTATTCAGGGTTAGCTTATGTTCTTCTGAGTCATATAGATAGTCGGCTCTTCTCTTCTAGATACTTTCCTTCCTTAGCATTTATATACTCGTTACATTACATTCATATGACTCGCTCTATGCTGACCTCTAACATTATATAAATGCTTCTTCGTTACAGGCGAAGTGAAATAATCTGCATCGATTCCTTCGAATGCTTCTGCTAGTAGTTCTTCAACTCTCTATCGACTTTGGTCTAGCGACTTGCGTTCGTGCAGCAGCACTCACCTTTCTCTTCTCGTGAGCTGATTTAGCGAGGATAAACAAAAGATTCGAACTCGTGCGCTGATCAGCGAGTATAAACAAACGATTGAAACCATTCGACTAGGTCAAAGATCAGCGGATTAATCGTTCATTCAGATTCGCAAGAGATTCTTCAAATTTGTTGAACAATCAAACGAGGTCAGTCATAGAACTGCGTGAAGTCTCTATCTCGAGGAGCAAACCCTCAGTGAGCCTGCTTCAATGACATCGTCAATGCGATGATCTACTCGCTCTCATCGCTCTATCCATCAGTGAACCTGATCATACGTTCACGTGCAACTAGTGAGCCTGCTACAATGGCGAGCCCAAAGTCGATCTCTTCGATGAGCAAGTCGATCAGTGAGTCTGCTTCAATGGCACTGTCAATGCGATGATCTATCTTCTCATCGTTCTATTCACCAGTGAACCTGATCATACATTCACGTGCAACTAGTGAGCCTGCTACAATGGCACCTTCCGTCAATGCGATGACCTACCTACCCACATCGCTCTACCTATCAGTGAATCGATCTGCCGACTCGTTCGCGTGCAACTAGTGAGCCTGCTTCAATGGCACTTCTACCTCGCATAGTGAGCCTGCTACAATAGGCATTTCGATTCTACACAAGGCTAAGGAAATACATTCATGCGAACATGAATCGTTGAAGAGAGGGAGTAATGTTACGATCCTAGCTACGCACCTTCGTTGATAGCTATGTTGATGACTATGTTGATGACTATGTTGATGGCTATTCTGAGAGCTATCGCCGATCGCTCGCCGCTAGGACATAGACTTGTTTCGAAGTCAATCCTATTCAGGGTTAGCTTATGTTCTTCTGAGTCATATAGATAGTCGGCCCTTTTCTTCTAGATACTTTCCTTTCTTAGCATTTATATACTCGTTACATTACACTCATATGACTCGCTCTATGCTGGTCTCTAACACTTTACATTTAAGAGGAAAAAAACTAAAGTTCTTGACAAAAGCGATAAGAAATAACTTGAATTATGCGCGAAAGCAATAGTATCACTAACAGTATGACAGTGCAAAAATTGTATTTACTATCTATTTGTTTTGCAACAGCGTTGCATTCTGATTGCATAGTAACATGACTATCTACTTCGTCATGTAATTTGAACAAGCTTTAAATGTAAACTTTTCGCTTGTGAGATAAAAAATCAACCTCATATTCTTCGCTTGAATGATTACACGCTTTGCGTGAATTGCACAAAGATTGATGTCTGTTAAGTAATCAGTATTTGAATCGCAAAATCGATTGCAAAATCAATTGCAAAATTGATTGCAAAATTGATCGTGAAACTAATCTTTATACATCGCAACAAGTCATGCTTCTGTCATCTTCTGCAATGTCTTTATAGCTTTTGATTGAAAGCGAAGATTGACTTCAATCAATTCATGACACACTTCGTGAATCACACGCTGAAACGACAGCTTTGAAATAAGTAAGTCGATTGTTCTTTGATATCGACGAATTTCACGAAGTATCACAGTTTCTTTGCAATATTTTCGCATTTTCTTGAGCTTGATAAGATCACTTTTTATGATGACATTGATAACACAAGCTGACTCAATGAGTCAAACATTCTAACATATGATCAGCGTCTTTGAAATCACTTTTGCAATCATTTTTGCAATCTAGTAAGACTCAAAACTTACTCTGATGAGCTTCATCTTTCTGTCATCAGTTCTCGACTTCACTATTGACTGTTTTCAAAACATCTTTTTGACAAATTGCTTGTTATGAGATTTTTTACTGAATGATGATGAGAATGATGACGATGAGAATGATGATGATGAGCTTGACAATGATGATTCTGAGCTGCTTGACAATCGCGATCTATTGTTTGACTCATGATCGAGATTTGATCTTGTAAGCTTGAATTTAAAATTCGCTGCAATGTTATTTCTACTTTGCAATCAGTTTTGCAATCAATTCAAGAGTAATAAGAAATGAAATACATACATAGATTCGTGCAAGTTGAAGAATTTATTTGAATTCAAAATCGATTTCAAAATCTCATCAGTTGCAAAATCAAAGATGCTGAGTAGCATTTTGTTGTTAGAACTAAGCTCATTGTTTCTGTATTGCAATCAGTTTTGCGATCTTCTATAAACTCGTAAGATTGATACATAACTTACTGAGCTGTTGCAATCATGATTGCAGTATGTTGTTGTTGTTTGAAGATAAAAGAAGAAAAAAGTTGATGATTACACGACTTAATTAGTGTTGAAATGATGATGATCTAAATCTTAAAATCTTAAATCAAGATATCGAAGTTTAAATTTCATATCTCATCATTGCGATTGATCTTCACTATTTCATCTCATTATTTAGATCACTACATCATTACTTTTACAAGTTAACTACTGTTCTGCATTCGCAATGATGTCTACTCACAAGCGCAAGACTATTGAAGATTATTTCAACAATACACATTCAAAAAAGACTAGAACTCATGTGCAAAATAAGATAAATGATGAGAAGAAAATTGAAGATGCGAAAAACAGAGATAGAAATATTCATTTCTACTGAATCAAGCAATTCAAAAAATCGAATATCTATCTACAAGCATCGAATGATGATCGTGAGTTCTTGTTGACTGCGCATGTGAATAGCAAATGAAATCAACGATATTTTTTGCAATCTTTTTTGCAATCAAATATTAATAAATTCATAGAATTGCGAAAGAAAATACAGTGAATCATGTAAGAACACGTCTCGATGTCGCAAGTCTCAATCAAGATTCTTTGATACTAAGCGCTTGTTTTGATACAAGTGTGAAGAGTTCTCAATGAGAGAAGCTCTCTGACATCAATGACGTTCAGACGAAAGAACGATATCAGATAAATGACTTGCTTCTGAGCGAAAAGTTCAAGACGATGACAAACGAAAAGATAATGAATGACTCGAATGTCATCAAAGAAGCATTGACAGTGAAGATTCTTCGACAGTTTCAGAATTTCTGAAAAGACGTAGCGCGTCGTCTTATTGTGTAAGTTTTTGACAGTTCTTTTTGTAATTTTGTTTACAACATGATTATTATTTCTTTTACTATTTGAACTTTGCTCTTGATTTTGCTCTTGATGTTGCAATTAATTTTGCAATTAATTTTGCAATTAATTTTGCAATTAATTTTGCAATTAATTTTGCAATTAATTTTGCAATTAATTTCGCGACTTGTATTTCAATATTTATACTAACATTGTGATATATAGAAAAGCAGAGAGCGATCAGTATCGTCGAGTCTTCTTCAGAAATTGTCATATCTCTCGAGATTGCAAATTGACATCAAAGCGCTTTCGAGAATCATTCATCACATCTGAGAAAACTCTATGACGTGTAGTATGATCGAGAAGAAAGACGATTAAGAACAAGTCATGTAAGTGAATTGTGCTATCAGATCAGACTGAGAATTGATTGACAAATTTTGACTACGACAAGTTTGAATGAACATCAAATATTTCACACAAATTGACACGTGAAATCTGAAAAGTAATATTCAAAACTAAGAAGCTCAGTAATCTTTTTGATTCTCTTAATACTCATATCTTAGAAATCAAGCGTTTCTAAATCAACGATCTAGCTAGTTTCGCAGCCACAAGCTGATAGATAAAATCATTTATTGCATGCAGCATTACAGCATACTCTTATGTAATGAATAAATAGCAGAAGTGAACAGAAGAATTAAACATTCTTTTCGCATAATTTTGTGCAACGATCAACGGTTATTTTGTACTTCAGTTCATCTCTGTATAATTATTTCATTGTATTCGTAATAAGCTTCTTAGTCAATCATGATGTTTGAAATCTATTAAAATGTGCTAGTTTTTAGAATAATTAACAGTTAATTTAAAAGATAAGAATCAATCAGTCACAAGTCAACAGTGACGCACGATTTGCATTGATTTTCAAACTCTAAGCTTAATAATGCTTGAAAGATCAAACTTGTTTTTAATTCTTTTTGCAACTCTCTTAGCAATTCTTTTTGCGACTCTTTTTGCAGTCTTTTTTTCGTTTAACTTACTTATCATGTCACTTTCTTGAAACAGAACATCGAAATTGCAAGCAAGTATGAACAGTTTATTCAGTTCTATAAATATATCTTCAGAGAATCTTGACAACAGCGAGCATGATAGTGCTCGATCTTCTTCTTCTAACGTTGCTTCTGTCGTGCTCGTTGAACTGCAGTCGTTACACGATGAACAATATATGCTATACGATCATGAGCAAGAATATCAACATATATTTCTGAATTGATGAAAGCAAACTCAATATGCGATGCAAGTAGAACGAAAAGTATCAGACTATCATCATTCAAAGTGAATCTCACAGTCATGAACAGATGAGATATGAAATAACTTCTATCAGACAGCTTTAGTCGAAAGCGAAAGACTCAAACTCATTTGTCGTTTGTGTTTGTATGTCTACGAGCATTCTAACAATAGAAGCATCGATAACAGCATCATGAAACATCATCTGAATAGCAAAGATTGTGATAGACGCACAAACTTAGCAACTAAGATCACGAACGTTTGAGACATTCGTAACTTTGTTAGAGTTAAAGCTTTAATAAGTTGCTTCTTAGCTGCAGATTGCAAAATAGATTGCAAAACAGATTGCAAAAGAGATTGCAAAAGATTAACAAATCACAGCATCACGCTTTTCATCAAGAATATACTTCAGAAGTCTTTGCATTACAACTTCAAAAGACTTTCGTCACTTTGAATATCTTTCATGTCACTATTAACAATGTTCAATTTCGATGAGCATTTGAAATGACATGATCAAGCATTACTCTGTCGCACAGAATCAAACTTACGATCTATCTCAAGAATTGAACAACTGTTGTTCGAGTCAACATACTCAAGAATTTATCAACGAATTCTAAAATCTTCATTAGTCTAGATAAATGAAGTAGTTCTAATAGATTATCTTTTCTAGTTATCATGAGATTTTACTACATTGAGTTCTGAAAGTATCAAAAAGTCTTGTTGAGCTTTGAACAAATCGAAAACAAGTATATCGAAAGCAATCTAAGCAGTATTACTGAACAAATATTGCAAGAACTTAATATTCAAGATCGAGTTATGACTGTAATCACAGGCAACGTCAGCAATAACAACGTCATGATGACTGCATTAAACGAAACTTTGCAAACATTCTCAACTATTTCACATTTATCATGTTTAGCACATGTAATTCAGTTAACTGTTAAACAGTTATTCAAATCGCTGACGTTAAGTCTTGAGAATGAGAATGAGAAAGAGTATTGAATATTCAAGATTAGTCTTCAAAGCATGTTTATACAAGAGAGTCTATTTCGAACATTGTTCAAGATAATTAATAATTTTTATTTATCATGTTAGTTTGCTCTGCTATTATTTTCGCAATCGATTTTGCAATCGATTTTGCAATCGCGATCGAAAATACAGAGTACACTTTTATTCATGACATTATAGTAATCTTTAATTAGATTCGAAAGCTTTCTGTTTATATGAACGAAAGTTCTCAGAAAATAGAGAACTTTCACAAGTCTCAACGCAATTTTGAACTTCGTCTCAAGATGATACAAGACGTTAAAATTCGCTGAAATTTCATCTGTCTCATGCTTTTGAGAGCACTTCGTCTTCAAGCCTTCATCAAGAGTTATATTTCTACTCACGAAAATGAAAATACTACTCTTCAAAAGCTATCTCTCAATAATGAAGAATGAACACATGTTCAATATCTTGTAGAACTACTCAAATCATTCGCGATATTCACTGATTTACTTAAACGTAATCGCGAACTCAGCATCAATGCAATTTACATCATTTATGATGTTTTGTTTTCTCATATCAAAGATCATATAACAGCTCTGAAGAGAAAGCAGCGTTCTTGAAAGCGTTCGCTTTTGAAAGTCTTAACGCAAGCTTGAATCAAATTATTCGAATATTACACAGATGTCAGTCATGATCGAAAGCTAATGTACAATCTCGAAAATATTATAGATTCTCATCAGAAACTAAATCTATACGAGCGATTTACATGACAAGACAGCGACTATAAACAAAGATACAAACGAGAGTTTATAGATTATTATGCTAGACACTACGCTCTCGACTCAACTACATTGCAAGATCAACTTCAAGAAAGAATCTTGTAACAATCATCTTTCATTGCAGATATAGTTGCTAGACGAAATTTCAGACGTCACAATTTGTCATCACTTGTTTTAACTAACGAAGCGAAACGATATTTGAATCAGAGTTAGTTTTTCTTCTCTTTGTTTCATTCGTTGCACAATTAATGTTGTCTCATAATTTCTTTGCAATTAATTTTGCAATTAATTTTGCAATTGATTTTGCAATCGATTTCGCAGTCACATAGTTTGAAATATCAAATTCTAATAAGCTTTAGACACTGTTCAAGACATCGATCTCATTAAGTTCTGAAGAAATCATCTCGAAGACTTTGTTCATTTAAGCAGAATGACTCGAGATATTTTAGCAATTTCAGTTATCTCGACAGATGTTGAACGACTTTTCAATTTGAGACGAGATGTATTATCTTATCGTCGCAGCTCTCTTGTTGTCAACATCATATTGAATATCATGATGATTAAGCATGCAGATGCTGTGAAGTTGAAAGCAGAATTCAAGTCTCACGAGTTTATCAAAGAGAAAAGAGCTTTCAATGCACAGAAACAAGAAAAGAACAAAGATTTAGTCTTCATCATCGACGTTAATGAAGATTTAGAGTATATCAGCGATGCATCATCAGATGATGATGTTGATGATAACGAGCATGATAAGTAATGTTATATTGTTCATCATCAAACATTTAATTAACAATATCAGAGCTAAAGAATGATGATACAATTGATGTTGATCTTTTCATATCATCTTCGTAATCTAGATTCTCAAACTTCAAAGAACTCTCGTTATCTACGTTATCTAATACAGCAAGATCTACGACAGCAAGATTTACGACAACTTCACTTTTGAATGCTCGATTTTCAGCGTCTGCTCATTTTGATCGAGTTACATCACACTTGACTGAGAGAAACAGATTGAAGAAGAACAATCAATCATTATGAAAGATAATGAATCAAAGAAATTTGATGAAATTCGTTGCAGTCTCTAAATTGAATGAAGAATTCAGATCGTCATCTTTAGCATTGAAAAAAGAACAGCGCAAGATGACTTCTTCTTTGAAGTCAAGTTCTGTTGTAACACGTAAACATAGCTTTGAGATGACTAATTTCGAGAAGAAATCATCATCTAAGAGTAAAGCTAAATTGAATGCATTGTCTGAGCAAAAAAGACAAGAAGACATCAATAGAAAGCTCATGTAAATAGTTTTGCAATTCATTTTGCAATTCATTTTGCAATTCATTTTGCAATCTACTATTTTCATGAAATTACTTGCGCATTTTTCAAGCAGTTTAGTTAGAAACAGTGACTGAGATCTGAGTCAACGATAGAGAAGTCGAAGACATTTCTCTACATACATATAAATTTCTTTTCGACATGTGAATAAAGATCATTCATACACACACATTTTAAAGTTTCATAATTTCATTCTACTAGTACTTATTTCAAATAAGTAAAATGTCTAGACATGTCGTTGAGTTTGAGTCAACTCGTCAAGTTGATCAAGTTGAGTCGAGAATTGAACTCAATTCGATCGAGTTGAGTTGACTCTTCTCAACTCAACTCAACACTGTAACTCAATCTGAGTTGAGTTGAGCAACTCGAATTCGACGACAGATTTAATAAAAGCTGATACAAAGATTGATAATAAATATGAACTTTTGAAAATCAAATGAAGTTATCGAGATGACAGTGCGTTGAATTCGCAACAACTTGATACTCAAAAGAGATTGAAAATCAAAGCTGTGCAAAACATCTTTACAGCTAAAGCGAAAGTGAATGAAAGAAACATTCAAGCAGACAAAGATGAATTGAAATCATCTTTACATAATGATTTTCTGATCAGAGTCATTGAAGATAGCAATAGTTGCAAACAAGAAAATGTTAATAAGACAACACAATCTCAACATATTCACATTGAAGCAAAGAGTTTACTTGAATGATAGTGATAGCAGAGATGATGTTACAGCAATTGTGATGAGAATGAACTGAGAGTTAAATAAGAGACTGAAAGAATCGACTTTAGTCATCACTTATCATGATGAGCTGAAAGAGTTAATCGCGAGAGCGAAACATCTCATAGACGTAGCGACAGCGAATCAAGAGTGTCATGAAAAGACATACAAAGTATACAGTGACAGTCAGATCTTTCTGAAAACAGTGAAAGTCATGACATCAACAAAAGATCAGACACGTCTGCAACAAGTTCAGATTGCACATGAAAACATTCAATTTCAAGAAGTCACGTTGAAGTTACATTGAATGACAGAATACACAGAAATGTTTGAAAATGAAGCAGCAAACAAGATGATTGACAATGCACATGAGTTGTCTCTATTGCTGATTGAGCATCAACGCATTGAGATGATGACGTGACTGACGCTCATACAGAAACAGATCAGACAGACATGAAGAATAGTCTGAAGAAAGAAATTCAACGCAGCTCATTTTTGATATCTGACATCAAAGATGACTCATCAGCATCTGCATCTACACAGAGATTATGCGAAGTCTCACAACGCACTATTGACGCAGCTATGCACAAGAAAAATTGACTTCAATCAATTTCTACATGAGAGATGAGTATTTAATGTCACTATGACAATGTGCAAGTGTGACAGAGATCAAATGTTGATCAAGCACATTCTATTAACATGTTCTAAATGAAAGATAGAATGAAAGATGATGCAATGCAAAGAGAACATCACGAACTTGAGAAAGCTTTTAGAAATCATGAGCGTGATGACAACAATCATTTGAATGATACTCTTGACAAGCATACTGAATCAATTTCAGACTGTGACGTCATTGAAGAATCAGATGAAAGAGAGAGAAAGTAGAGAGAAAACAAGCTCATAGAGTTCTTGCATTGAGAACAGTTACAGTATAAAGTGCAGAGAAAAGCGATAGTAGATATAAAAAGAGCGCTACGCTAGCGCAGCGCTCGCTACATTATATAGAATCTCGCATAGATTCATAATGAGTGTTGAATCGAGTAAGAATTCAAAAAAAAAAAAATCGATCATAGTGTAGAAGTCGAAGAAGCTTACTGCAAATGATTGATAGACGTGATAATTTCATGTGATGATGTTGAGAAACATTCTTTTTACTGCTGTTTCTTCAAAGAGATCTCACAGTCTTTTTGTGTTACACTTGTCTGCAATCTGATCGCAGCATATTGTCTCGAAGATGCTGCGCGATTTAATACTTCATCTGATCTCTCAAATTTCAGAATCAGAAGCTGTGCTTCTGTTACGAGCGTACCAAGGCTGTACAAGGCTGAAGCCCTAATCAATTCGCAGTGAACGCTAGCGAGTTCCCTGCGTAATGATTAGGGCTAACCAGCGAGCTAGCCAGGTTTGGCCCAGATAT
>JAABUZ0100001879.1_pt1 | contig 37432 bp, 35 predicted proteins | sample 5562091 | NCBI WGS metagenome assembly JAABUZ01 (sample SAMN12813069, study PRJNA571459) | rock metagenome | isolation source: Antarctica rocks | place: Antarctica: Victoria Land, Linnaeus Terrace sud | collected 2015-12-21 | reverse complement strand
GTTACTTCAAGCTGAAGCGGGAAGAAGTCTTTGCGACCCTCTACGCGGGCCTGCTCATTATCGCCCTCGTCACCGGCTTTTACCTCTACTACAGCCACACGCATAAACCCATGCCAGTGGTTAAGTATACCAAGAACAAAAGAGGCACTCCATGACCGCTACTGCTCCGCGCCGCGTCGTTCTGCTGGAAACCGATGAGCGTGCCGGCCTTGTCGCCGCCCTGTCCGCCGTCTGCGCGGCGCAGGACGTTTCGCTCGACCTTGTCACCGGCCCCGGCCATGTGCTGATTACCTTTGATACCGACGAGCCGACGCTTGCCGCACTGCTGCCCAAACTCGAAGCCGTCGGCGGCGTCGTTTCGGCGACGCCTTATACGGTGCTTTAGGAACCCCTCCCGCTCGTTCCTCGCTCCCTCCCCTGTTAGGGAAGGGCTTTCAGAGAAGAACGGAGAGGGAACATTCCCTTTTCTGACCCCGCATTTGCTGCTGCCCTATATTTCGCCCTTCCCTAACAGGGGAGGGAGCGAGGAACGAGCGGGAGGGGTCCTACCGAACCCAAACCACCGCCTCCTGCGTTATAGTCTTCAAAACCCATTTCGCTGAGGAGAACTACCATGCGCCCTTTGCTGCCCGCCCTCTTATGCCTGTCGCTGCTCGCCTTTCCCGCAGCGAACTTCGCCGCTCCTACTGCGCCCATCAGCGATCCTGTCTCGCCCAATAACCTGCGCCCGGACATTCTCTACACCCATCGCGGCGAGTTTGTCCAGGTCAGCCCCATGCGCCCGCTGACCCTGAACGCTCACGTCGAGCAATTCGCGTATGACCCGCTTGGTCTTGAAATCGCCTTTGTCGGTTCGGAGCCGCAGGGCGAGAACACGCTCCACTTCGTCAAGACCGTAGACGCTCGCACCGGGCACGAACTCAGTCGCCTGACTCTGACTGCCTCCGCCGGCCAGGCTGCAAGCTTTCGGCTGCTTGGTTTCAGCGCCAGCGGAAAGTACCTGCTGCTGGAACAGCTCACGTCCGACCCGGCGCAGCCTGACGCTTTGGTTGACGAGTACCTGCGGTGGGATTTAAGCGCCAATCCGCCCATTGCCCACATAATTGATCCTCGTTCCGCCCTGCCGCCGGGGGCCGTAACGGACGACACAGATGCTGAGGACGCTTCCGCCTCGCCTGATGGCCGCCGGATGGAGTTTCGGCAGGTGTATCACACGGTTGATGCCGAGGGAAAGACGAACGCGGTAAAAACCGCTTTCTTTCTTTATGACCCTGAGCGGGACACGTTCAAGCCTCTGAACCTGCCGCCGGGCATTAGTAGTGTTTACTCTTGGACCGATAATACTCACTTAAAAATCTATCAGGATGGTGAGCGAAAGCAGTTTGATGTTATCGCGGGCGAAATCAGCCTACGTCCTGCCGCTGCCAATATAGACAAGCCTGCCGTCTCCAAGCAGTATCCTGACTTGTCACTGGACACGCAAAACCCGAAGCAGCAGGACGCCAAAGGAAGTGATGGCTACATTGACTCCTATTTGATCTGGATACGGCGAACACCATTCGGCGGCAAGCCAATGGGAGCCGCCGTCGCCGGGCTGATGCCGCAGCCTGCCGTTGCTGCGTATCCCGGCAGTGACGACCCGACGGCGATGTGGTCTCCAACGGGCAAGCAAGTCGCGTTCATTGCAAATCACGATCTGTATGTCAGCGATCTTGTCACTGCGTCCGGGGCGATGCCGAGAGAGAAAATGGCTGCTGGCCTGCCGTTAGATTGTGGCGACGAGCGAGTACTAGCGATGTCGGACTTGAAGCAAATCGGGTTGGCTCTGGTTCAGTATGCACAGGATTTTGACGAGCATTATCCGCCGACGGAGAACATCGAAAAGACGCTTGCCCCCTACCTCAAAACAACTGACGTGTTCAGCGTCGGCAGCACCCGCTGGATTTATCACGGCGCGTCGAATGTCTCGCTGGCGACCATTGAATCCCCCGCAGACACGGTTCAAGCGACAATGGACCTCCCCTGCGCCCATCTGGTGCTGTTCTTTGATGGTCATGTCAAAGCATTCCCCAAGCAGGAGACCGGGCCGTGAGCGCCGAACAAGCCTGGCATGAGTGAACTCCAATTTGTCGTGGGCGTGGATGTCGGAACGGGCAGTGCGCGGGCGGGGCTGTTTGACCTGCATGGGCGGCGGCGGGCCATTGCGGCGGAGCCGATCCAGATGTGGCAGCCGAAACCGGAGTGGGCGGAGCAATCGTCGGACGACATCTGGAACGCGGTCGGCAAAGTCGTCCGGCAGGTCATTCAAGACAGCGGCGTGACGCCGAAGCAGGTGGTTGGTCTGGGGTTCGACGCGACGTGTTCGCTGGTCGTGCTGGATAAAGACAGCAAAGCGCTAACCGTGTCGGAGAGTGGAGAGGCTGCCTGCAACGTCGTTGTCTGGATGGACCACCGGGCGATTGCCGAGACGGAAGCCATTAACGCGGGCGGTTATGACGTGCTGCGCTATGTCGGCGGTCGGCTCTCGCCGGAGATGGAAATTCCCAAGCTGCTCTGGCTGAAATCCCATCTGCCGCAGACGTGGGCAGACGCCGGCAAGTTCTTAGACCTGGCGGACTTTCTGACCTACCAAAGCACCGGCTCTGACGTGCGCTCGCTCTGCACGAACGTCTGCAAATGGACGTATCTCGGCAAAGAAGGCCGCTGGGACGCGGCGTTTCTCGAAGCTGCCGGCCTCGGCGACTTATTAGACGGCGGGCGCATTGGACAAGACATCCGCTCGATGGGCGAACCGATTGGCCCGCTGACGCCCGAAGCCGCCGCGCATCTTGGGCTGACGCCGCAGACAGTTGTCGGCATCGGGATTATTGATGCCCACGCGGGCGGATTGGGCGTTCTCGGCGCGGACGGCGACTGGAACAGCGCTCTCGCGCTGATCGGCGGCACGTCCACCTGCCACATGGCGGTCTCGCGGGAGCCGCGCTTCATTCCCGGCGTCTGGGGTCCCTACTTCAGCGCGATGGTTCCCGGCTTCTGGCTGACCGAAGGCGGCCAATCAGCGACCGGGGTACTGATTGACTACACGCTGCTAAACCATGCCGCCGCGCCGGAGCTACAGCGTTTAGCCGAACAATCCGGCCTCAGCATCTATGAGATTGTCAACGGTGAAGTCGAGCGGCTGGCTGCCGAGGCCGGCCTCACCCACCCTTGCCTGCTGACCCGTGACCTGCACGTTTTCGACGGGCATTTGGGCAACCGCTCACCCCTGGCCGATCCCCGCGCCCGCGGCCTTATAGACGGCCTTAGTTTGGATACGTCCCTTGCGTCCCTCGCACTGCTGTATCTGGCAACCGTGCAGGGCATCGCCTACGGCACGCGGGCGATTTTGGCAGCCTTGAACGCGCAGGGCTACGCTATCACGCGCCTCTATGCTACTGGCGGCGGCGCTAAAAACCCGCTCTGGGTGCAGCAGCACGCCGACATTACCGGCGCGGCGATTTTCCTGCCCGAAGAACCCGAAGCCGTCCTGCTCGGCGCAGCTTTGCTTGGCGCAGTCGCGTCCGGCGCGTATGCCGACATCCCCGCCGCCATGCACTCCATGTGCCGCTCCGCGTCCGTCATCTTGCCCAACCCGGACACGGCACAGTATCATGCAGCCAAGTTTGGGGTTTACCAGGAGCTATATGCCCAGCAGAAAGCGCGGCGGGAAAAGATGCAGGGGTACGCTTGAGGAGACGAGTGACTTTAGTCACTCGTCTCCTATTTCTTCATCATATTCACAAAATTGCCTGCATCTCGACACAGTCCAGCCAAACTCCGCTGCGGAAGCCGACTTCGCGCTGGATGCCAATGACTTCGTAGCCGCACTTGCGGCACATGGCGATGGAGGCGGCGTTGTCCGACCAGATGCGGGCGAGAATGACGTGGTGGCTCACTCGGCGGGCTTCTTCGAGAAGCGCCCGCATCAGCGTGGTTCCGAGGCCCCGGCCCTGCGAACTGGGCGCAAGGTACAGGGAGGATTCGGCGGTGTGGGCGTACAAAGGCACGTCATACCAAAGCGACAAAGACGCATAGCCGGTTAGCTCCGCGCCGGTGTCGGCGACTAAGATGGGGTAGCGCGGGTCTTGATGCGCCTGCCACCAGGCCCGGCGGTCATCCACGGACAGCGGCGCAAGATGGCTGGTAAACGCCGTGCCGGTCACGGCGGCGTTGTAGATGGCGGTCAGCGCGGCTAAATCGCTCTCGCGGGCGGGCCGGATTGTCGGAGCGTCAGAGTTTGAGTCCATTGCCTTGCGTGATAATCAAAAAAACTTCCCAAAAGACCACCAGCAGGTAGACCAGGCAGCCGACGGTGACGATGATACGCGAAATCCGAATGTTCTTAATGGAATAGCCTTCGCAGGCCAGCACGACAATGGCGACGAGGCCGAACTTGTAGAACGCAAAACCTTTCTGGCCGTAGTGGGCGTAGATAAAGTTCGCCGGGCCGTTCGCTTCAATGCCGCCGAGGTGGAAGATGTAGCCCGTCAAAAACAAATCAAACATATTCAGCAGCAGGAAGCCGAGGTACTCCTGCGCCAGCAAAACGTCGCGCTTGAAAAACACTGTCGCTTATCCCTATCCAATTTGCCGTGCTGATTTGCCGTGCTGATTTTCAGGCTGCCGACAGCATTTCGCGGGCGTGCTGCACCACCGCCTCGGAGCGGCGGCTGCCGCCGAGCATCCGGGCAATCTCGTCAATGCGCCCCTCGGAATCCAGCGGCGCGACCGACACCGTTGTTCGCCCGTCATGCACCTGCTTTTCAATAAAGAAGTGTGCTCCGGCGCGGGACGCGATCTGCGGCAAGTGCGTGATGCAGAGTATTTGGGCGTCCTTTGCCAGCGCTTCCAGCTTGTCCCCGATGGTCTGGGCGGTGCGCCCGCCGACACCGACATCAATCTCGTCAAAAATCATCGTCGGAATGGTGCCGGACTTCGCCAGCACGGACTTCATCGCCAGCATGATCCGGGACATTTCGCCGCCGGACGCGATCTTTGCCAGAGGCCGCAGCGGCTCGCCGGGGTTCGGCGACAGCAAAAACTCGATCTTATCCGCGCCTTTACCGGACACGGCCTGCGGCTCAATCGACACTTCGAACTTTGTCGCCGTCATGCCGAGGTCGGTCAGCTCACGGGTGATGCCGGCCGCGAATTTCACGGCGGCTTTGCGCCGGACTGCGGTCAGCTTTCCAGCGGCGGCGTTCAGCTTGCCTTCGGCGCTTGCGATTGCTGCAGTCAGCTCTTCTTCGCGGGCTTCGGAGTTTTCTAAAGTATCCAGCTTCGCGGTCAGGTTCGCTGCGTAGGCGATAATCTCGGTGACGGTTTCTCCATACTTGCGCTTGAGCGTCCGAATAAGATCGAGGCGCGTCTCGATCTCTTCCAAACGCTCCGGGTTCGACTCGACCGTTTCCTGGTAGACGCGCAGGCCGCGTGCGGCGTCTTCTGCATAGACTACCGCGCTTTGCAGCATTTCAATCAGAGGCGCCAGATTTTCATCCAAACCCGCCGCATGTTCGACAGCGGCCAGAGAAGTGTTCAGGGCATCCAAAGCGCCTCCAGCGCCGCGCTCCCCACCGGACAATGCCGTGTAGGCTTCGGACGCCGCCGCGCTCAGTTTTTCGCTGGAAGCAAGGCGAGTGCGGTCTGCGGCAAGCTCGGATTCTTCGTCCGGCTGCAAGCTTGCCTGGGCCAGCTCTTCCTGCTGAAAGCGGTACAAGTCCAGCATCCGGGCACGCTCCCGTGCATCCGTTCGCAGCTTTTCCCGCTCCCGCTTCAAGGCGTTCGCCTCGCTCGCCAGGTCCGCCACTTGCTGACGCAGTGCCAGCGCGTCCTTGCCGCCCCAGTTGTCCAAAATATCAACATGGCGGTCGGCGGCAAGCAGCGACTGATGCTCATGCTGCCCGTGTACGTCCACCAAGCCCTCGGCGATCTCTTTCAGGACTGCTACCGGCATGAGACGCCCGTTAATGCGGCACTGCGACTTGCCGCTGCCCCGCGCCAGCTCGCGCGTCACCAGCAGCGTATCTTCCTCGTCGCCGTCTTCGCCGCTCAGGCCGGCGTCCGCCAGCTTTTGGCGCATCTCAGCAGGCGCGTTTTTGAGGTCGAAGACGGCTTCCACCGTCGCTTTGCCCGCGCCGGTGCGGACCAAATCATGCCCAGCCCGCTCGCCGAGGGCAAGCCCGAGCGCGTCAATAATAATGGACTTCCCCGCCCCGGTTTCGCCGGTCAGGATATTCAGCCCCGCGCCGAATGACAGGTCTAAATGGTCAATCAGCGCAAAGTTCGTGACATGGAGTTCAACAAGCATGGGTGTTTTCATTATACCCAACAGAATGACGCGACAGGTGGAGTTGAAGGCGCTGGTCTGCCCCTTCAACATAGTCAGGCTGTCCGCCCCGTCGTAGGAGCAACGGATTAGATCGCATTCTACAAGGGACTTAGCGGCCTCTCAGCGTGGGCGGCGCGATGACCTGAAGGCCCGCCGCCCGCGCAACCTCCCCCGCCAGAGCATCCGCCTTCGCACGGCGGCTATAGAAGCCTAGCCTGATGTCTTCTTTCCCAGCACCTGAGAAAGCTAGACAGACTACACATGGCCCTCTACCACACTCGCGCACATATACGCCCGTGAGGTCGCGGCATGAACCAGACCGCACCACAGGTCGCAACATCCCACCTGTGCGAAGGCGGTAGGTCATCCTCTCTTTGTTCAGCACGACGTACTGGACAACGGGAAGCATCAGCAGCAGAGGCAAGGCGAACGCGAACACCAGTACCGCGTTCATAATAAAAACCGGCTTATTATTGTCCGCGTTTGCGTCGGGCGAGAATGCGGAGACTAGGAACAGCGTTGGCATACCGAACGCCATGATCACCAACCCTAGCGGCGGACGCGAGCGGAAGACCATCTCCGGCTCATGGCTTGGCCTTCTGAAACTGCCATCGCGCATCTCCCAGCCCAAGAAAGCTATGAAAAGAAATACCAAGCCGAACGCAGCCGTGAGAAGTCCCATTGCCAATGTTCCTCAACCCTTTCATAGACAGCCAAGCCAGATGCGATTTAACTTTGTGTTCTGCCTCAACATACACAGTACCCCTATAGGTGTCAGCGGCACCGAGCGAAAACAGGTAAGTGAAAAGCACTGAGAGGCCACCACAACACAGTCGTTCTGCGCGGGTTCTTCTAAAGACAGCTTCATCCTCATCATAACGGACTAACATCATAACGATTTGCTCCCGTCACTACCCGACAGATAGCCAACCTGCTGATATAAAAAGCCTTAGTACAGGGTTTCGCCCCAGTGGAGCTTGTTTTGCAGCTTTGTATAGAAGTCCGCACCGCCGACGGACAGGAAGCGGGCGTGGTGCGGGGCGCGGCTGATGTGGATTTCGTCGCCGGCCTGCAAGGGGAAGCCGAGCTGGCCGTCAATCGTGACCCGGACCATGTCGTGCGGGTCGCGCTCGACAACTACGGTGACTTTGGACTCCGGCGGAATCAGAAGGGCGCGAGCGGTCAGCGTGTGCGGGCAGATAGGGACGACCAGCAGCGTTTGCAGGCTCGGATGCACCAGCGGCCCGCCCGCCGACAGCGAGTAAGCCGTGGAGCCGGTGGGCGTGGCGACAATGATGCCGTCGGCGGCATAGGTGGTAACATACTTGCCGTCAATAGACGTTCGCAGATGCAGCACACGGGACAGCGGGCCGTTGGCGGCGACGACTTCGTTCAGCGCCAGACCGGAGTCTTGCAGCGTTCCGTCGCGGTGGGTCTCGCACCAGAGCATCATGCGCTCTTCTTCGGCGTAGTTGCCGTCCAGCAGGGCGTCGAGTGCGGGCGACAAGTCTTCCGGGGCCACAGCGGTCAGAAAGCCGAACCGGCCTACATGCACTGGAAGCATCGGCGTCCCGCGCGGGGCGCACATCCGGGCGGTGGCAAGGATGGTGCCGTCGCCGCCCAGTACCAGCACGGCGTCGGACTCCGCAACGGCGTCATCGGGCAGGCCACGCCCGTCCAGCCCCAGCGCTTCCGCAACGCGGGTTTGCAGGTTGACCGTCATGCCGCGCGGGCGCAGGTAGGCGTCGGCTGCCGCCGCGACTTCCAGCGCCGCCGGCTTGTCGGCGTTCGCCATGATGCCGAGAGACCGTATCCGTGAGTTCATAGTAGTTCAAGTCTAGACAAAGTTACTTGGCAGTGAAGCGCCCTAAGTTTTGACGTGCCTCGGCAAGCTGCGGGTTTAGCGCGAGGGCCTTCTTGTAGGCAGCAATTGCCAGCGGCTTCTTTCCGAGCAGCTCATACAGAACCCCAATGTTGTTTTGCACCTGAGCATTCGTCGGGCTGAGATGGGCGGCCTGCTTGAAGGCTGCCAGCGCTTTAGGATACTGCTTCAGGTTCTTGTACGCAACGCCGCGCTGGTTCTGGATCGCGGCATCGGTCGGACGGGCCTGCGCGGCCAGGTTATACTGGGCCAGGGCGCTGACGTACTGCCGCTGGGTCATGTACGAGTCGGCCAGCGCGACACGGGTGTCCGTGTCGTCCGGGCTAAGAGCAAGCGCCTGAAGCCGGGACTGGTTGGCATCGGCATAGTCTTTCTGCTTGGCATAAGCATCGCCAAGCCGGCTGTAAAACGGAGCGGCCTGGGCGTTTTGGGTCAGCTTGGGAGCGCCGGCGGAGAGCAGAGACGCCGCCTCGGCATTGTCTCCCATGTCTGCCAGCAGCACGCCGAGGGCGGTCTGAATCTGGACGTTGTTTGGGTCTTTCTGAAGGGCGCTGCGGTAGGAAGTCTCGGCGTCGGCGTTCAGACCTGCCTGCTGCTGCAAAACGCCTTTGTTGTACAATGGAACTGCGTTTTGGGGCTGAAGGGTGGACGCCGTGTCAAACTCTTTGATCGCCTGCGGGTGGTCGCCCTTCGCCGCATACGACTCACCGAGGGCAAAGTAGGCATCATATTCGGCTGCCGGGTCGAGCTTCGGGTCGGCCTGCGGGCCGAGCGCTTTCGTGAGGCTTGCAATCGCCGGGTCGTACTGGCCGCTTCTCGCGTACAGCTCGCCTGCGCTCAAATAAGCGGACGCATCTTTTGGATTGAGATCGGCGGACTTTTGCAAAGCTGCGGCGGCATCGGCGCTGCGCCCGGCCTTCTGCAAAAAGAAGCCATAGTTTTTGTAAACTCCGGCATCGGCGTTGCCCCCTGCCGTCAGCTCGGAAAATAGCGCCAATGACTCGTCAGTCCGGCCCGCCTGGCCCAGCACGGTCGCCAAGTTGAACTTGACTCGCGCCGGGTCCGGGCCGCCGGCAACAGGATGCGCGAGGACATACTGGTACTGCGCTGCCGCCGCGTCATATTGATTGGTCTGGCGCAGGGCGTTCCCTAAATTGTTGCGGGCATTCAGATTGCTCGGATCAAGCTGCACCGTTGTTTGCAGCTCCGGCACGGCAGCCGTTGGGTTGCCCTGAGACAGGTACAGATAGCCCAGCAGATTGTGTACGGTGGCGTTGTTCTGGTAGCCCGGCAGCTTTTCGACCGCCTGCAGCTCGGTAATTGTCGAAGCGGTCTTCGCCGGGTCGGAAGTGCGCGTGGCGGCATTGAAGTCGTTGACTGCCTGATTGTATTGAGCAAGGCTTGGGTCTGCGGCAGGCTTGGCCTGTCCGGCGGCGCTGTGCAGGCCATAGCCCGCAAAAGCAGCCACAAAAAAGAAGATTGCAGCGCAGCGAGAAGGAAAAGTTTTCATGATCGCATGATCTCCAATAGAACCGAGGGAACAGGATTTGTCCTATTATAGCACAAACTATCATTAAGTAAAATTACTTGCGCCGCCTCTTGACAGAAGCCCGCGTCTTTTTGTATACTCTTTTCATCGCAGGCAGTCCGGCGAACGGAACAGAGACGTTCCTGTATGCGGCCTTTTCTGGAAGACTCTTCGGCATGAGTTTCCCGAAAAGCCCGTTTCAGGGGCGTTTTTTTGCGTCACCGCCCGTAATACCCAAGCAAATCAGTTATCAAGCAAACACTGATTACCAAGCAACCACTAAGGAGACCGAAGCTTTTCATGGCTAAAACAGCTCAGGACGTTCTAACCCTCATTAAAGACAACGATGTCAAGTTTGTTGACATCAAATTTGTGGACGTACCCGGCACCTGGCAGCATTTTACGCTGCCCGCGCACCGGTTTGAAGAAGAAGTTTTCACGGTCGGCCTGCCGTTCGACGGATCTTCCGTTCGCGGCTTCCAGACCATTGACGAATCCGACATGCTGCTGGTCCCCGATGCCGACACCGCCGTGCTGGACCCGTTCACCGAAAACACGACGCTGTCCATTATCGCCGATGTGGAAGACCCGATTACCCGCGAGAAGTACCCCCGCGACCCGCGCAATATCGCCAAAAAAGCGGAAGCCTATCTTCAGTCCACCGGCATCGCCGATGTCGCGTACTTCGGGCCGGAAGCCGAGTTCTACGTGTTCAACGACATTCGTTACGGCCAGTCCGCGAATGCCGGCTTTTACGCGATTGACTCCGACGAAGCCGCCTGGAACTCAGGCCGCGACGAAAAGCCCAATCTCGGCTACAAGATGCGAACCAAAGAAGGCTACTTCCCCGTCCCGCCGTCCGACACGCTCAGTGACCTGCGCTCCGAGATGGTTTTGACTCTGCTGGAAGCCGGGATTGAAGTGGACGTGCATCACCATGAAGTCGGCAACGCCGGGCAGTGCGAAATCGGCATCAAATACGACTCACTGGTCAGCATGGCCGACAAGCTTTTGATGCACAAGTACGTCGTCAAGAACACCGCCGCCCAGAACGGCTACACGGCGACATTCATGCCGAAGCCGATTTTCCAGGACAACGGCTCCGGGATGCACACCAGCGTTTCCATGTGGAAAGGCGGCACGAACCTCTTTTATGATGCGTCGGGCTACGGCGGCCTGTCCGAAACGGCGGTTTACTATATCGGCGGCATTTTGAAGCACGCCCGCACCCTACTGGCCTTCGGCGCGGCGTCCACAAACTCCTACAAGCGCCTGGTGCCGGGCTATGAAGCGCCGATTAACCTGGTGTATTCCGCCCGCAACCGCTCTGCCGCCGTGCGTATCCCGATTGCCGGCTCACCCAAATCCAAGCGCGTCGAGTTCCGCGCCCCCGACCCGACGGCGAATCCGTACCTGCTGTTCGCCGCGATGGCGATGGCCGGAATTGACGGCATCCAAAACAAAATCCAGCCGCCACCTCCGGTCGACAAAGACATCTACGAGCTGGCTGCGGAAGAAAAAGCCGGCATCGCCCAGACGCCCGGCACGCTGTCCGAGTCTTTGGACGCTTTAGAGGCCGACCACGAGTTCCTGCTGCAAGGCGATGTGTTCACCAAGTCTTTGATCGAGACCTACATTGACTATAAGCGTGTCCGCGAAGTCGAAGGCGTCGCCCTCCGGCCACATCCCTACGAGTTCTTTCTGTACTACGACGCCTAATTACCAATCGTCAACGGCTTCTCTCCTCCCCCACCCGGCCCGCTTCCTTTGCTTATCCCCAGGCAAAGGAAGCGGGCTTTTTTCCGTAAGTCAGGTACAATGAGAAATGCCTTCAACCGCGCAAACTTATCGTGACGCGGCAAAAAAGAACTTGCTGCGAGCGCAGGAAAGTTTTGATGACGAAGATTATTTTCTGGCACACTACCTTTTTGGGTTGGCGGTTGAGTGTCATCTTCGCGCTTATCTGCGGCGGGCAACAAATGTTTTTGACTCAGGGCATGACTTGCGAGACCTTGCAAATGAGTCCGGGTTTTACGACATTGTGCCAAAGGATCAAGCAGATGAATTTGCGAGAAAGTTCGCCACGCTCAATCTACGCTGGCGCAGCAACCACCGCTACTATTCGGAGCGTCAGTTTTTGGACTATTATGACGGAAATCAAAGCTGAATTCAATGTGCCTGGAAATCGCTGGAAAAATCTGGGACGCACGGTACAAAATCTGGCTTACGACATTGTTAATCAAGGAGAAGCAAAATGGGACAGCAAGTAACTCATGTTCTACAGCAGGCATTTCAAGGAATGAATGTCGAATTGTACGAGATGTCAAGTGGGCGTCTTTCAGGAACCGTGATCTGGGATGGTTTTGATGGGAAGGAGCAGGGGGACCGGCAGCACCTGATCCGTGAAGTTCTCAAAGAAGCATTAGGAGCGCAGGCGCGGGAAGTCAGTGTACTACTAGCCTATACACCGCGTGAGATGAGGCTGATGCAGGCAGCGTAACTACGGTTCCGCCCAGAAGCCGTACCTTGCCCGCTTCCTTTGCTTATCCCCAGGCAAAGGAAGCGGGCTTTTTCTTTAACTTCGGGTATGATGGTGTCATGCCTAACTTGTCTCACTTCTCATTGCCGCTGCTCTTATTAGTCTTCGCGGTCGCGGCGGCGGCGGTTTGGATCGCCGGAATTTTTCTGTCGGACACGACGGACGCGCTTGATGACCGGCTGCATCTGGGCGAAGCGCTGGGCGGGCTGATCCTGCTGGCGCTCACGACGAACCTGCCGGAAATCGCGATTACGGTGACGGCCGCGCTGCATCACAATATTGGGGTAGCCATCGGCAATATCTTGGGCGGCATTGCCCTTCAAACCGTCGTGCTGGCCGCGCTGGATGTCGGCGTTCCCGGCAAGCGCCCACTGACCTGGCAGGCGGCGTCGCTGGTGCTGGTGCTGGAAGGGGTGCTGGTGACCGCCGTGCTGGTGGTGACCATGATGGGAACGCAGCTTCCCCGCACGCTGATTTTGTTTCGGCTGACCCCGGAAGACCTGGCGCTTGCGGGCATTTGGCTGGCGGGCCTGTGGCTTTTGAAGAAGGCGCGGACGGACCTTCCCTGGCAGAACAAAGGCGATGCGCCCGGCGGGGAAGAAACCGCCGACATGAAGTCGCGCAAAAAGAAAGCGGACGAAAAAAATAAAAGTAAAAGCACGGCGCGGCTTGCCGCCGTGTTCGGCGTGGCGGCGCTGGTCACGCTGGCGGCAGGATACGCCCTGGAACAAAGCAGCACTGGCATTGCCAACCACCTGCACATGACCGGCGTCTTGTTTGCAGCGACGTTTTTAGCGGCGGCGACCTCGCTGCCGGAATTGTCTACGGGAACGGCGTCCATTAAGCTCGGCGATTACAGCCTGGCGATTTCCGACATCTTTGGCGGCAATGCGTTCCTGCCGGTGCTGTTCCTCGTGGCGACGGTGCTATCGGGAGAGGCTGTGCTGCCGCAGGCACAGAAGACTGATATTTATCTCGCCGGCCTCGGCATCCTGCTGACGGCGGTGTATGTGTACGGACTCGTTTTTCGGCCTGGTCGCTTATTTCTGCGAATGGGTGTTGACTCGCTGGTCGTGCTGATCTTATACGTCGTCGGTGTGGCCGGATTGTTTGCGATCTCCGGCACGCGCTGACACGCTGCCGGGGTTTTTCACAACCCCGGCGCTTCACTGCTTACTTTAAATTGACGACAGAAAATGCACCTGAGTTTGTGCGGGGTCGGGCGCGTCAATCTGAATGGCGGCGACGGTGCCGCCCGCGTCACGGGCGACTTGGATTTGGGTCGGTGCGGGAATTGTGTGCGAGATGGTGTCGTCGGCACTCTGCCCAGCAATGACCGTAATGCTGCCAGCGTCACTGCCTTTGGTGTTCATCTGAATGCCGAGCAGTGGCAGCTCGGGGATGACCGGCGAGTCCGACATGCCGTTGCCGCTGACCGTCACGCTGACCAGACCTTGCTCAAACTGGCGGCTCAATTCGTCCAAAAATCCGCCCCACTGCTCCTGCGGCAGTTGCTGTGTGTCCATCGTGTGTCTCCTTGTGCTTATCGGGTTCCGGGGTCGCTGATTTCTTTCGCGTGACCCCGGAAGACTTGGCGCTGGCAGAACAGAGGAATTGCGGCTCTGGAGGCTGCTAACCTCCGCGGCCGTCGTGCAGCTTCATCGTTTCGTCCAGCCAGTCAAAGACGACTTGATCTTTGTAAGCTAAAGCACCCGAATGGCAATGATTCTCGGCTCCATCTTCGCTGGTGAAGCGGATGAGTTGCTTCGGAGCTTGCAAAGCATCGTAGATTTGCTGCGGCTGGCCGAGGAAAAATATGTCCTCCTCCGCCTCCATAACCAAGCAGGGGCACTGAATTTGTCCGGCAATGCCGTTCATCGTGTACTGCTTAGTTTCTGTCATGAACTCGGAAAGACTCGAAACTCCAAACGTCCAGATACCCTGTGTTACAGCCCAGCGCAGCCCCGTGTTGTTCTGCATGGCTTTGTAGGTGATCTCCTCGAACTGCAATGGGTCACCTGCATCCAGAGCAGCGACAGCCTCTTTCGGCAGTAAGTGCCGAAAGGCCTCATGCAAGTCCCACACACCGTCGAAGAAGATAGCGGCGCGAAACCTATGCTCGAAAGCCACAGCGCGAGCAGCGAAATAGCCGCCTAGACTCATGCCTATGAGCGCGAGGTTGTCGCCGTCTACATCCGACCTAGTTAGGGCGTAGTCCACAGCAGGGGTCACCACTTTCTCCCAGTCATGTCGGAAGGGAAGCTTCTGTTCGCGAACAGGAGCACCCTGTCCAGGGCCGTCGAAGGTCAGACAGTTATAGCCGCGCCGCACTGCCGGGGCAGCATTAAAATAGAACATCTCCTCGGCGCTCGAGTCGTAGCCACCAGTGAATATAAGGGTGGGACGCGGCTCTCCCGAATTGTCTACCTTATAGAAATATCCAGTGAGCGTAGTCCCTTCATAGGGAATCAGCACCGGCTCCCAGGTTGGGCCGGTAAGCCTCGCCCCTTCGGCATACGCCATTTGCGACGCTCTGGATTCCGAGAGGATGCGCGGGTCTTCGGGATTGCCATGAAGATAGAATTCGGCCATCCGGAAGTAGGTAGATGCACGCAAATAGCCTTCGCGTGCACTTTCCAGGTGACCGGCGCTCAGGCTGGCATCGACTCGCCCCAAAAGTCGGTGTCCCAGCTTGTTCCATTCAATGAACCAGCTCTCGAAGTCACCTTCCGTGATCTTTCCAGCGGTAGCCATCATTTCGCCCAAATCTGCGCCTCCGTAGTACATAAAGCCCAGGTTACGCACGAACTCAAACGCAAACGAATTATCCTTGAATGCAACCTTCATTTTTTTCTCCTACCATTGTGGTCTGTCTAGTGGATTAAACTTCGGTGTTGACGCGGATTACCAAGCTTTTTCCAACTAGCCTTTTATCCCCACGCCAAATTTCGCCCAAACGCGGCAGGCGCATACTTGGGCGCTTTGCGTTCTTTGACAGCGCCCTGTCCTTGACACCGCCTGTGAAATTGCGGTAAATTCGTCTTATGCCCACTGCCGCGTTTACGAACTTAGGCTGCAAAGTCAACCAGTATGAGACCGAGCGGCTGGCGGAAAGCTTTGAAGCGCTTGGCTTCACGCTGACCGACTTCCGCTCGCCCGCCGATGTGTATGTCATCAATACCTGCTCCGTCACCGCTGACGCCGACCGCAAATCCCGGCAGGTCGCCCGCCGCGCCGCCCGCCAGAAGGACGGCGCAAGAGTTGTCTTAACCGGCTGCTTCGCGCAGATGGCGCTGGATACCGGCGAAGCGGTTGACGGCGCGGCTCTGCTGGTGCCGAACTCGGAGAAAATGCGTACCGCCGCGCACACGCTGGCGGCGTTCCCCGATTTGATCCAGTATTCGTCATCGCCCGCAAGCACCTCACCCGACGCACAAGTGCGTCACCCTCTCCTTAGCAAGGAGAGGGTCGGAACGCAGTTCCGGGGTGAGGTTCCTCAGCTTGCAGTCTTCCCGGAAGCCGCGCCGGGCGGGCTGATTTCGCCGGAGTCGCTGGTCAGCCGGCCCGCGCACCGGACGCGGGCCACGCTAAAAATCCAAGATGGCTGCACCTACTTTTGCGGCTTCTGCTCGATTCCCTACACCCGGAACGTCATGGCGAGCCGCCCCTTTGCCGACGTTCTGGCGGAAGCCCGGCAGATGGCGGCGGCAGGCGCGAAAGAAGTGGTCGTTACCGGCGTCTGCGTCGGCGCGTATGGCCCGAATACTGGCAGCGGCGGCCCGGTTCTGACCGACGTTCTGGCCCAGGTCGCCGACATTCCCGGCATCGAGCGGGTTCGCTTGTCGTCGGTGCAGCCCGTCGAAATTCCCGATGACTTGATCGTAGCAATGGCGTCCCATCCCAGCATTGCGCCGCACCTGCATTTATCGCTCCAAAGCGGAGACGACACGATCCTCAAAGCCATGAACCGGCCTTATGACACGGCGTTCTTTGCCGAGATTGTGACCAAGCTCCGCGCCGTCATGCCGCGCATCGGTTTGACCACAGATTTGATCGTCGGCTACCCCGGCGAGACTCGCGCGTTATTCGAAAACACGCTGGCATTTGCCAAGAAGATGCAGTTCGCCCGGACGCACGTTTTCCGGTACTCGCCCCGGCAGCGGACGGCAGCGGAGCAGCTGAAAGACGATGTGTCGTATGAAGAAAAAGAGCGGCGGCACCGTGAGCTGACCGCCGTTTGCGTCGCGTCGCAGGAAGCGTTCGCGGCAGGCGATCTCGGCAAAACCGTAGACGTTTTGGTGGAAGCCAAAGGCGCACAGGACAGCTGGCTGTCGGGGTACACCGGAAACTACGTTCGTGTCCAATTTGCGGCCCCGGCGTCTCTGAGAGGCCAGATTGTTCCCGTGAGGCTGACGGATATTCTGCCCGGCGGCGATGCGTTTGGCGTTTTGGAGGCGAGCTAATGGGGGATACGATTTTCGGGAAAATTATTCGCCGCGAAATCCCCGCCGACATTGTCTATGAAGATGACGCCGTGCTGGCGTTTCGAGACGTCACGCCGCAGGCTCCCACACATATTGTGATCATTCCCAAGCGTCCCCTGGCGAACTTGCTGGACACAGAGCCGGATGATACTCTGCTCTTAGGCCAGCTCATGCAGGCGGCGGTCCATGTCGCCCGGACGCTTGGCTTGGACGAAAGCGGGTTCCGCGTTGTTGTCAATGTCGGTCCCGATGGCGGGCAGTCGGTAGACCATCTGCATTTGCATCTTCTCGGCGGCCGTCCCTTGAACTGGCCTCCCGGATGACCGCGGTTCCGCGCATATGGCTCCGGCTGTTCGCCCTGCTGCTGGGAACGGCCTTTCTCGCGTTCTGGTCTCTCGGCAGTCTGCCGTTGATTGACGTAGACGAACCCGTCTACGGGCAGGTCGGCAAAGAGATGGCCCATGCGGGCCTTGCGAACTGGCTGTCGCCCCGCTACGGCGGTCAGCTCTGGTTCGACAAGCCGCCGCTCTTTTACTGGCTGACCGCCCTGTCCATGCGCCTGTTTGGTGTTTCCGAGTTTGCCGCCCGCCTGCCGTCGGCTCTGCTGTCGGTTGTTTTGGTCGGCGTCACTTACGCGCTGGCTCGCCGCGCCTACCCCGCTATCCCGAAGACCGCGCTCTGGGCCGGGTTCGTGCTGGCAACCAGCGTGCAGTTCTTCACGCTGGCCCGCGCCGCCGTGACGGACATGACGCTGGCATTCTGCCTCACGCTCGCGCTCTACGGCCTGTACGTTTGGGTGCAGACCAATCAAGGCCGCTGGATCGCGCTTGCCGGGCTGATGACGGGCCTCGGAATGCTGACCAAAGGCCCGGTCGCGCTGGTTTTAATCGGCGTCCAGACTTTGGCCTACCTGCTGCTAACTCATCAGGCCAAGCGCCTCCTGTCCCCGGCCCTTTGGCTCGGCTTCGCGCTGTGTTTGGCTGTCGGTCTGCCCTGGTTTGGGCTGATGATCCATCTGCACGGCCAATTATTCATTAACGGCTTTTTGGAAGCCAACAACGTCACCCGGTACTTGCAGGCCGAGCATCGGGAAACCAGCCCGTTCTGGTTCTTCCTGCCAGTCCTGCTCGGCGGCTTCTTTCCGTGGTCGCTGATGCTGCCCACCGCACTAATTTTAGCCTGGCATCAGGGCAAAACAGCTTACCAAGTCCAGGCCGCCGACAATCCAACGCTCTTTCTGGGCCTCTGGCTTGCGCTCGTGTTCGTGTTCTTCTCGGCGTCGCAAAGCAAGCTCGTTACCTATATCTTTCCACTCTATCCCGCCGCCGCCGTGCTTGCGGGCTGCCGGCTGACAAAATTGCCTGAAACATCGGCGCATTTCAACCCTCTTTGGATTTATGCCGCGCTGAATGCCGCGCTCGGCATTGCGCTCTCGAAACTTGGCCCCAAGTACGGCGTGGCCCCGGTGACGCTGACCTTCTGGTTCCTGACTCTGACGACGGCGGCAGTCACCGCGCTTCTCGCCCGGCGTCGGTACTGGGTCTGGCTTGTTCCCGGAACCGCGACCGCCTTGTTTCTGCTGACCGCCTGGTGTTCGCCAACTTGGCTGGTACGCGAAGCGGACATTTCGGAGCGGCAAATCGGCATTCTCGCTTCGCTGACGACGCCGCCTGACGGCATTATTCACGCGCTGGGACTAAAGCACCCCAGCCTGCGGTATTATACGACATGGCCCGTCGTCTACACCGACGACCATCCGGCAGCCGCACGGGACATTCAGCAGCACCCCGGCGTCGTGTACGCCCTGCGCCCCAAAGCGCTGGACGAGCTGCGAACTAGATACGGCGTGACGCATTTTGAGACGCTTCAGCAAAACGCCCAAACCGTGCTGATCCGTGCGACTGGGCATTGAGGATGCCACGGATTGAAATCCGAGGCTAGGAAAAGCACACTGCCTTCCAGGTCTGCCCTCCGGGTAGCCAGTGCTGACCAGTGCAGTCCAGGGGATGGAAGACAAAGAGCAAGAGAAGCCTTCTGATGCTCATTCTTAACGTCGCTTCGACGGTGTGCACTTTCCAGCCTCGGATTTCAATCCGTGGCAAATGCCGTTTAACGAGGATGCAGGCATGGTAGACACAAAACCGACAGACAGCAAAAACCGCACGCGGCAACGCTTGCTGTTTTCTCTACTTGCCGTCGCTGTCATCTCGGCATTAGCCATTATAACAGCGCCGAAGCCTGCCGCGCCGGAGTATCGGCGCTACGTTGGCCCGCCGCTCCCGGACGGTTCGCGGCTGACATTTTTGTACCCATCCGGCGTAAGCCAGTTTTTAGTCTCGCCTGGCAATGCTCCCGTGAGAGCGTGGATTGTTCAGGATGTGCAGATGGTTAAGCCGCTTGGGCTGCGGGAAGCAATTCTGTGGCGACTGCAGTTTTGGCAACGAGCGCACCCGACAGACGATTTAGCGGTAGGCGTACTGGTGACAAAAGTACCTTCAGGTGTCGCATTTGCGAGTGGACGCTTTACAAGGAAGCGTGTTCAGCAAACACTTAAGGGCCAGAGGGACATTTATGTAGAGGATGTTTCTGTCGCCAACGCTAAGGCAAAAGTGCAATACGATTTTGAGTACCAGTATCTTGCTTCCTCCACGCCTCCTGTCGCGTTTGCGAAGCATGAAGCGATAATCACGAACAGTTTTCAAGTTCTGCCGCCAGGGGCAGCGGTTCCTACCCCCTAGAAATAGTGGAAGCAGGCTTATGACAGACACACCACAAGTAGGCGAAACGACGGCGACGCTGCCGAGTCTCTCGTTTGTGTTCCCGATGTATAACGAAATCGGCAACATCGAGACCTGCGTCCGCGAGGCGCTGCGGGTCGGGTACAAAATCACGAACAATTTAGAGATTGTCGTGGTGGATGATGCGTCCTCCGACGGCTGCGGGGCTTTAGCGGACACGCTGGCATTGGCGCACCCGGAGCTGAAAGTTATTCATCATAAAAAAAACCGGAAGCTGGGCGGGTCGCTGCGGACGGGCTTTGCGGCGGCGACGAAAGACTGGGTACTGTATATTGACAGTGACCTGCCGATCCAGATGGATGACGCCCTGACGGCGATCCCGCTGACGCAGGATGCCGACATGGTGATCGGCAACCGGCAGGGACGCGCCGAAGGGCCGAAGCGCGAGATTATGTCGTTTGTTTATAACCGGCTGATTCGCGTGCTATTTGGCCTCAGCGTTCGGGATGTCAATTTCGCGTTTAAGCTGTTCCGCCGAGCGATTTTGGAGCAGATTACGCTGCAATCGGAAGGATCGTTTATTGACGCCGAGCTGCTGATTGAGACGCACAATGCCGGGTTCACGATTGCGGAAATCCCGCTGCGCTATTACGAGCGCACGGCGGGCGTGTCCACGCTGGCATCGGGCGGCATCGTCGTCAAAATCTTGAGAGAAATGGCGGATTACCGCCGCGCAGCCAAGAAGCGCCCCGCCCGCCCAGTCACCCATTCGCGCCCGGCCCGCCCGTGAGTGCGAAAATTATCGTTCACGCCGACGATTTTGGCCTGCACCCGGCAATCAACGCAGGCATTGAAGCCGCCCACCGGGACGGGCTGGTCTCGTCGGCAAGTTTGATGCCGCGGGGTTCGGCGTTCGGCGACGCCCTTCGCCGTGTTCAATCCCTGCCGAAACTGGATTTGGGCCTGCATTTTACGCTGGTCGGCGTTTCTTCCCTGCCGCCGACGCTCGGCGCGTTTCTGTCGGCCTATGGACGCGGCCAGATGCCGGCCTCGCGGATTGAAGCGCACCTGCATCGTCAGTGGGAGGCCGTCAAGACGCTGCCGATCAGCCACATTGACTCGCATCAGCATTTGCACGCCCTGCCCGGCGTCATGCGTATCGTCTGCCGCTTTGCCGCGCAGCGCGGCATTCCCGCCATTCGCCTGCCGGTAGATGGTCCGCCCTTTGCGCCGGTTCCGCCGGGCCGCCGCGCACAGGCCGCCGCGCTCGCCGTTATGGCGCGTTTGTCCCGCCGGTACATCACGGCTTATGGCCTGCGTACCTCCGACCACTTCTCCGGCATGGCCGTCTCCGGCCACCTGACGGGGGCTATTCTTGGCGCTTATCTGCAAAATGCCCGCCCCGGCTTGACCGAAATTGTCTGCCATCCCGGAACCGACAACCGCGCTTTGTCCCAAGTCTTCGATTGGGGCTACGACTGGCAGGGTGAGCTTGCCGCCCTTTGCTCCGTCGAAGCTCGCACAGCGCTTATCAATGCCAACACCGAAATTATTGGGTGGAGCGCTTCTGCTTAATGCTCTCTTAACATTGCGCTGGTACAATGAGGCGCGTCGCGGAATCACCTGCGGCGATGGAACCGAAAGGACATACCATGAAAGCTTCTTTTTTGACCAGCCGCTTCGCAGCCGCGCGGGCGATCATCGCCGGCACGGCACTTTTGCTTGCTGCCGCCTCAGCGGGGCAGGCCCAGTCGTTCACGTCTACCATCTTCGCGAAAGGCGCTAATGTCAGCGGCACCGGGCCGGATTCGATCACCATTGGCGGCGGCCATGTCTTTGTTGAGTACGGCAATGGAACCAGTTCCACTGCGCCGCTCGGCACCGGGGGCGCATCCACCATCGCCGAGTATGATTATTCGGGCAATGCCGTCGCCACGTTCAGCGCCCTCGGCAGCGTAGACGGCCTGCGCTACAATCCGTCCAGCAACCTGCTGTATGTTCTGCAAAACCAGGATGGAAACCCGGCGCTGGAAACCATTGACCCGACGAACGGCATGACGACCAAGTACGCTTATCCGACCGGGTTCTCGTCCAATCCCGGACGCGGTTTTGACGATGCCACGTTCACCGGCGGCAAGACGTTCCTCAGCTATACCAACCCAAAGGGTGTTGTCGGCGCTCCCGTGATTTACTCAGCGACACTCGGCAATGGCATGGTCAACTTAGGCAGCCCGGTCCTGTCCTACGGCGACAGCGGCACGAACACCGCAAACGGCACAACCACAGATGGGTCGGCTTTTCAGAATGACCCCGACTCGCTCGACCAAACCCCCAACGGCAGCCTGCTGCAGACCAGCGGCGATGACGGCGCTCTCACCACCGTCACCAATCCGGGAACCGCCGGCCAGTCAGTCCGCTTTGTCAGCCTTGTCGACGGCGCAGGCAGCAATCTCAGCGGCCTGGACGACACGGTGTTCGCCCCCAGCGCGGCCAGCAGCCTGCTGGTGGCCGATACCAAAAACAACACGATCTACAAAGTGACCGGGCCGTTCCAGGCCGGCGGCGCGTACTCGTCCATCGGCAGCACGAACTCGCTTGATTCAGTGGATTTGACGACCGGCCTCGCCACATCCATCAGCGATGGACTGTTCCTGCCCGGTTCCAGCCCGCACGGCCTTGGCTTCCTGCCCGCTGCTGTCCCTGAAGCCTCGACCACCGTCTCGTTTGGCTTGCTGCTCATGCTGGGTCTCGGCGGCCTCGCGGCGGCTCGGAAGAAAAAGAACGCGGCGGTCTGACCTCGCTGTCCGTCAAGAAAGGCAGGCACGGAAGAAGAAAGGGCGACGAATGGAAAGAAAGGGCGGCCACGGGGGCCGCCCCTACGCAATCGTCGCCAAAATCGTAGGGGCAGGCCCCCGTGCCTGCCCTCTTTATCCGTGCCTGCCCTTTCTTCTTCCGTGTCTGCCCTTTCTTCTTCCAAAACCTATATGCAATTGCCCTTCTTTGCTTGTGTCGGCACTTGACAAGCAGGCATGGTTTCGTGTTATACTAAGCGCAGAGCAAGCTCAATACTAAAATCAATCGCGTCCACGGAAGGATCAACGGCATGGAACAACGGAATGTTGCACAAAGATTTGCGATTAAGCAGCAATTTGTCGCAGCCGGCAGCCAGCCGGAGCTTTGGCTGGCCGCACTGCTGCTCTGGGTTTTGATTTCGGCGGGCCGCAGCCTCGGCACCCCTTGGGCGCAGGCGGCGGGAACCGAAGCTCTGCGCTGGGGAGGCGGAATCGGGCTGGCGCTCACGCTGGCCTGGCTCGGACGCCGAACTGAAACCGCCGCGCAGTTTTTGGTCACGCTGACCGGCGCGATGGCCCTGTTCGGGATTCTCGGCAGCGAGAACGGCGTGGACACGGGCCTTGTCGGTCCGTACCACGATCACCAGCTTTATGGAAGCGTTCTGCTTCTTTTGCTGCCGTTCGCTGCGGCCTCCTCCCTCTCCGCGAAATCCCAGTCCTGGCGCTGGGGAGCGCTGGCGGCGCTGACTGCCGGAACCCTCTGCCTGCTTCTCAGCCAGACCCGCAGCGCCTGGATCGGCCTGGCCGCTGCGTCCGCCGTCTTCGGCTGGCTCTGGCTGAGCCGCCCGGCTAACCGGCCCCGGCAGTGGCGGGTCGTTCTCGTTCCCCTCGCGCTTCTGCTTCTTGGCCTGCTGTGCGTGTGGCTGCTGGCCGGGCCTGCGCCGCAGCAGGAGGCAATGACCCGCCGGGCGGCGACGCTGACGACGCTGGCCCAGGACGAAAGCTGGCAAAGCCGGCTTGGCCTCTGGCGCGGCACGGCGAGGATGGTCGCCGCCTCCCCCGCGCTCGGCCTCGGACTGGGGCGCTACCCCGGCAGCCAGTGGCGCTGGACCCACTCCGGGGACTTTCTTTCTCCCACAGCCCGCCCTTCGCTTTCCAATGAAGCCCATAGTTTTTATGGACAAACGACCGCCGAAATCGGGTTGATCGGTCTTGCATTCTACTTTGCGGCCCTGGCCGCGTTTGCTGCTCAGGGGTTGCGGCGGCTGCGGATGAGCCGCCGCCGCTCACGTCTCAGCCGGCAAAATGCGCTGCTGATCGCCGTCCTCAGCGCCCTAGCCGGGCAGGGCGTGGATGCGCTGGCAAGTCCGTCGTGGCAGTTCCCGGAAGTTTCTTTCTTCTTCTGGGCGGTTCTTGGGCTGGGGCTGGCCGCGCTGCGCCGGGACGAAGAGCCGGCTCTCGTCACGCTTCCGGTCAAGCCTGCTTTGATGCGCCGTTTCGGTCAATTCGCGCTGTCCGGCAGTCTGGCCGTAATTTTGACCGCTCAAATTTTGCCTATTGGCCTGCTGACCCCTGTAGAAGCGTATGACCATCTCGCCACAAATGTTTATCAAAGCGTGTCGCTCAATCCAATTGCATGTGCGTCCGGCAACGGAAGCTGCTTCTCTCTCATTGCGGTATATTCCGATGGAAATCACGATGTTACCTTTGATACCGGCGGGGCCTCGCGCTCTCCCGCCAGCTTCATCTGCGTCAACACTTTTGGCACTTCCCATCCTTGTGCTTCTACTTTCGGCAGCGGTCCCACTCGAAACAATTTGACAGTAAGCAGTAAAGAGATAGGTCAACCACTGAAAATTACCGGGTCGTTTGAGGATGGTTCTTATACTTCTATGCCAGGCACAGGAAAATACACCGCGCATCAGACGACAATAACATTCACGCCTTAGAAAAGTTGCTGATTGCCTTGTTTTCAGCGGTGAACAATCCGGGTAATAACGCCTGTGCCTCAAATGGGCAGGCATTAGAAATGAAACACCAATGTTCACACGAATCGACAAGCTGCAGGTAGACCTGCCGAAGAACACTTCGCCAGACCCGGCGGCGGCGGCGGCGGTACAGGAACTCATGGGCGGTCGCTTCGGCGAGATGTCCACGCTCAACAACTACATGCACCAATCGTTTGGAATGCGCGGGCGCAGCGATATTATTCCGTTTTACGACCTGGTCGCAAGCATCACGGCAGAAGAGTTCGGGCATGTCGAGGTGGTCTCGGCGGCGATTAATCTCCTGCAAAATGGCGGGGAGCCGGACGATGCGACGCCGGTTGACTCGCCTCTCAAAGACTTGAACGGCGGCAACGGGATACGCCATCAGTTTATCAACAACGGCAACAGCGCTCTGGTCGCAAACTCGATGGGAGCGCCCTGGTCGGGCGACTACGTCTTTAACAGCGGCAATCTGGTTCTGGACATGCTGCACAACTTCTTTCTCGAAAGCGGCGCACGCATGGGCAAGCTGCGCGTCTACGAAAGCAGCACCCACCCGGTCGTCAAGCGGCTGACCGGCTACCTGCTGGTGCGCGGCGGCGTTCATCAGCTGGCTTACGCCGTGGCGCTGTCCAAAATTACCGGCGTGGACGTTCCCAAGATGCTGCCGATCCCGGACATCCGCACAGACAAAATTCCGGAGTGCCGCGAGTTTATCGAAAAGGGCCTGCACCGGTCCCTGTACCGCTTCAGCGCGGACGACTACCAGCACATCGGCGCGGTCTTCAACGGAACCCACCCGGAAGACGGCCAGCCGCTGGAAGTGCGCGAAGGCACCATCCCCGGCCATCCACTGGCCGACCTGCCGCCCGCCCCGGCTTCCGGCATTCCCAGCTTCGACATGGGCGAGCTGAAAGAAATGACCGCCCGCTTGATGAAGAACATGTAGTGACTTCGCTCGGCAGGCCCGGCGCAACTTGCGCCGGGCTTTTTTCTTGCCGCCGAAATCGGGTAACATAGTGCCATTCTTATTACAGGACACCAATTTGCCCACGGACAAGACTTTTTATATTACGACGCCGATTTACTACGTCAACGGTGTTCCTCATGTCGGCTCGGCCACGACAACGCTGCTCTGCGACGCCCTGGTCCGGTTTCACCGGCTGCGCGGGGACAAGACGTTCTTTCTGACCGGCACGGACGAGAACGCGCCCAAAGTCGCCGCTGCCGCCGCGAAAGACGGCATGGACACGCTCAAATTTGCCGACAGCGTCTCGCAGCGATTTCGGGACTGCTGGAAGTACCTGCATATTTCCTATGACGACTTTATCCGAACCACCGAGCCGCGCCATGTCGCGGTCGTGACCGAAGTGTTCCAGCGCTTGCAGGCGCAGGGCGATATTTACGCCGGCAAATATGAAGGCTGGTACTCGGTCAGCGACGAGACATTCTTTCTGGATTCGGAAGTGGAAAACGGGCGGGCCAAAGAAAATGGGGCCATTGTCGAGCGTGTCACCGAAGATAACTACTACTTTCGCTTGTCCGCGTACAGCGACCGCCTGCTTGCCCACATTGAAAGCTACCCGGAGTTCTTGCAGCCGGACACGCGCCGCAACGAAGTGCTGGCGTTCATCAAAGGCGGCCTGCGCGACGTTGTCATTTCCCGCCGCAACGCCGGCTGGGGCATCCCCGTGCCGGAAGACCCCACCCAGGTCATTTATGTCTGGTTCGACGCCGTCATCAACTATCTGACCGCGACAGGCTGGCCGGACAACGCCGCCTGGGACACGCTCTGGCCCGCCGATGTCCATTTGGTCGGCAAAGAGATTTACACGCGCTTTCATGCGACTTTGTGGCCCGCGATGCTGATGGGTCTGGACCTGCCGCTGCCGCATACGGTTCTGGGCCACGGCTGGTGGCTGATCGGCGGCGAAAAAGGCTCAAAATCTAAAGGCAATATCCCGACGCCCCAAGAGGTAGTCGAGTATCTCGTTGAGCGGAGCGGCGCGGACACCGAAGTCGCCAAAGACGCCCTGCGCTACTATTTACTGCGCGATATTTCGTTCACATCCGACGCCGAGTTTTCTTCAGATAACCTGGTGGAAAAACGCTACAATCCCGATCTGTGCAACAAGCTGGGCAATCTCCTGAACCGAACGCTGAAGATGCTGGCCCAATACGAAAATGGCGTCGTGCCAGGCGGCAGCGCCGAGCGGACTGTGGACGGGCCGCTGGCGTCCCTGTCCCGCGAAACGACGCAGGACGTGGAACGCGCCATGCTGGCGCTTGACCCCGGCGGCGCACTCGCGGCCATCTGGAAGCTGATTGAAGCCGGCAACGGCGACATTGATACGACCGCCCCGTGGAAGCTGCACAAGGCCGGGGACACGCAGGGCGTTTCCGACGCGCTCTATGCCGCGCTCGAAACAACGCGCATTGTCAGCGTCTATTTGACGCCGTTCCTGCCCCATGTCGCGGGCGTTATTCGCCGCCAGCTTGGCCTGAGCCATGCGCCCCTGACCGACTGGAACGCCGAGACCCGCTGGGGCGGCCTCCCCGCCGGCACGCGCACGGAAGAAGCCCAGCCGATTTTCCCGCGCATTGACACAAAAAAGAACGCCGTACTCAAGAAAGAACCACCGCCAAAGATGGAAGAAAATACCCCTCCCGCACCGCCTAATCTCGCGGAACTCACTGCCGCCGCGCCTGCCGCGCCGACAATCACCATTGAAGACTTTGCCAAAGTGCAGCTGAAAATTGGCGAAATCAAGACCGCCGACCGGGTGGAAGGCGCGACCAAGCTGCTGCGCCTCACCGTAGACATCGGCGAAGAAGCGCCGCGCCAAATCCTTGCCGGCATCGCCGAGTCTTATGCCCCCGAAACGCTGCCCGGACGCAAGATCGTCGTCGTCGCCAACCTTCCCCCCCGCAAGCTGCGCGGCTTCGAGTCCCAGGGAATGCTGATGGCCGCCACCGATGCCGAAGGCCACGCCATTCTGCTCCACCCCGCCGACCCCGACGCCGTCCTCCCCGGCGCACAGGTGCGTTAAAAGAGAAATTGCTGACCAATGACCCGTATTCTGCTGACACGCCATGGGGAAACCGAATGGAACGTGATCGGGCGTGTTCAGGGCTGGACCGATACGGCCATGAACGCAAAAGGCGAAGCGCAGGCACGGGCGCTGGCAAAGCGGCTGTGCGATACTCCGATTGCTGCTGTTTATTCCAGCGATTCGAAACGTGCCGTTCAAACCGCCATGCCGACGGCAGAGCAGCATGGCCTCGCGGTTCAGCGTCTGCCGGAGCTGCGCGAGAAAGGCTTCGGCGTCTGGGAAGGGCTGACGAAAGCCGATCTGGAACGGGATTATGCCGATTTATGGCATCGCTACCATGTCCTGCACGAGCTGGACAGCGCCATTCCGAACGGGGAGACCTACACTCAGGTTTATGACCGGATGCGAAACGCTTTGTGCGGGATTTTGGACACCCATTCGGGCGCGGACGAGACGGTTCTCGTTACCGGGCATGGCGGCTCCGCCCGCGCCCTGGTTCTGATTGCTTTGCAGGCACCGCTTTCAACGCTTCAGCGCCTGGGTCTGGACAATACATCTTTGAGCCGCCTGGACTTCCAGGGCGTCGCGGAAGGGCGCGTTGTCTTTTTGAATGACACCAGCCATTTAGCGGGGCCTGCGGCATGAGCGGCTTCGTGCTGGGCCTCGACGGCGGCGGAACACAGACCCGCGCCTTGCTGGCGGACTTGACGGGCGAAATCGTCGGAGTCGGCACGGCGGGCGCGTGCAATCTCGCGGCCGTTTCACCGCCCGAAGCGCTTGCCGCCGCGCTTGCCGCCGCCGCCGCCGCTTTAAGGCAGGCGGAACAGCCGCGTGTCGATGTACTGTCTGTCTGCGCGGGTGTCGCGGGCGTCTCTTATGCTGACCGCCGGGCACAGTTTCTTCGCAGCCTCCAAGACGCTTTTTCAAATGCGCGAATTACTGTCGAACCCGACTATGCTATCGCGCTCATGGGCGCGACCGGCGGCGGGCCTGGCGTGATTGTTATTGCGGGAACCGGATCAGCGGCCTACGGCGAGAACGCGGCAGGAGAAGCGCACCGCGCGGGCGCTTACGGCTACTTAATTGATGACGGCGGCAGCGGCTACGGCGTAGGCCGGGCGGCCCTTGCCGCTGTTTTGCAGGCCGCCGACGGCACGGGACCGCAAACCACGCTGACGGAACGGATTTTAGCGGGTTTGGGTCTTATATCACTCAGCGAAGTTGTTCCCGGCGTCTACGGCGGCAGTCTCAGCCGCGTGACGATTGCGGGCCTGTCACGGATCGTCGCCGAAGCCGCGTCCGAAGAAGCTGACGCCGTTGCTCGCGCCATTCTTCTACGTGCCGGCGGGACGCTCGCGCAGCTTGTTCACGGCGTCACGCAGCGCCTTTTTACTGAGGCGGACACTCCTGTCCCGGTCGTGCAGATCGGCGGCCTGTGGAATGCCGGGGACACGCTGACCGACGTGTTCGCCCGCTCCCTGCGCCGGTTCGCCCCGGCCGCCGTGGTCACGCCTCCGCTGCATTCGCCGGTCGAAGGCGCAGTGCAGCGGGCTTTGGCGCAGATTGACGACACGCAAAAAAGTTCGCGTCCCTAAAAAAGTTCGCGTCCCTCTTGACATCCGCCGCGGCCGCCGGGTATATTCTCCACAGTAAAAGCGAACTCCTGACGGAAGCCTATCTCTGGGGGTGTAGCTCAATTGGTTAGAGCGCTGCCCTGTCACGGCAGAGGCCGCGAGTTCAAGTCTCGTCATCCCCGCTTTTACAAACTCAAAACGCTCTCGCCCGTGATAAAGCGGGAGAGAGCGTTTTTTGTGTCTGCATACTTTGAGACTGAGTGGGGTAAACCGCAACCACTGATGCTTCCCGCCAACACAAGTCACGCTTCTTCGCTCCCCCGCCGCTCCCTGCGTGCCGACTTGACGCTGGCACTGATGCCGACCGTCACGGTCCTGATCGTGTTCGCTCTGGTCGAAGCGTGGAGCCGTCAGCGCCTGCTGTTTGCTTCGCTCGCTTCCAGCGTGTTCCTGATCTATCTTGATCCCAAGCACGAAACCAACAGCGTCCGTACTCTTGTCTTTGCACAAGGACTAGCCGCCATCGTCGGCTTCGCGGCCCATGCCCTGCTGGGACCGAGTTTCTGGACCGCCGGCGGCGCGATGGTCGTCGTCATTTTCGTCATGATCCTGGCCCGCGCCATGCACCCGCCCGCCGTTGCCACGGCACTGTCGTTCGCGCTGGGCGCGGGGTCCGGGCGAGGCTTGATCCTGTTCGGCGTCTGCATGGGATTGATTGTCCTGCTCGTGTTCGCGCAGCGGGCCGTCGTGCGCCTGCTGTTCCAAAAGAAAGTAGAAAATGCTTAAAGAAAGTAGAAAATGCTTAATCTGAGGGCCGAAGACTGGGTTCAGGAACTGGTGCAATGGCTCCGGCTCGGCGTTGAAATGCTGGGCGCATTCATTGTCGCGCTCGGCGTCCTGCTGGCCGCCATTTTGTTTGCGCGGGCGCTTATCAAGCGCCAGACAGCGAATTTCAATGCCATCCGCCTGACCCTCGCCCGTTACCTCGCGCTGGCGCTGGAGTTTCAGCTTGGAGCCGATATTCTTTCCACCGCAGTCGCGCCAAGCTGGACCGAAATCGGCAAGCTGGGCGCGATTGCGATTATCCGCACCGTGCTGAACTACTTCTTAGGCAAGGAAATGAAGGAGGAGCAGGAAGGGGAACGCGCCGATGCCGATAAGTCTGTGGTAAAAAGAGCATTAGGCCAGTAAGAGCGAGGCAGTGTAAAGAACGCCAAAGATCAAGTGGGCTTGAAAAATCAGATGGTAATTGATCGTGCGGTAGGCTTTCACCAAAAGCGGTGCGGGCAGCAGCGCCAGCAGGCTCCAAAACGGCAGAAAATGGAGCAGAACGCCCAGCACCACAAAAACCAGCGGACCGAACAGCAAGACCCCATACACGGCAAGAGCGGCGGGCTGGGGCAGCAGATTTGCGACGGTCCACACCCCAGCCGCCCGGTCATCCGGCCCATTTTGCATGTTGCCCGCGTGCAAAGCGCTGTCCATGAGCAGCGACAGTGGAACGGCGTACAGCGCGACCAGAAGCCCCTGATGCACCGAAAGCGAATGCACCTGTACGCCATAAGCCCCCAAAGTAATGCACCCGCCGAACGCCACGGTCAGCAGCACATCACCCATCGCATACTTTTTCAGGCACGCCGGGTACAGCACCGCGCAGGCAAAACCAATCAGCGCCAGCGGAACAACGAAGCTTGCGTCGCGGCGCAGAAAAAATGCCCCGCAAACGGCGGCCCCGCCGAACAGCGCCGCGCTAAAGCCCAGCACCTGCCGCTGTGTCATCAGCCGCCCTGTCAGAACGCCGCTGCCGTGTTCCGGCTTCGTGTCTACCCCCTGCACGAAATCAAAGTAATCGTTGATGACGTTCGCTCCGAAGTTCGCCAGCACCGCGCCCGCCACCACTAAGGCGAGCGCCAGGGCGTCAAACGCGCCATGCCCGCCGGCGGCATACCCGCGTGCCGCGAGCGCCGTCCCGAGCAGCGCCGGAACCACACTGCCCGGCGCGGACCAAGCGCGTGTCGCCTGATAAAGAACCCGAAGCGTCATGCCGCTTAGTTCCCGCCCCGCCGCCCAAAATCCTGCCCTGCCGCCATGCCACACGTAGCATAGTAAATTATAGCAATAGATAAAGAAAACTTATTAAATGTGCTATAATAAGAATGCCCACCCGTGGAGACCTCGAAAGAGGCAGTCGGGCAGCCGGGGTTCCAAGAAATTGGAATAGCCATTGAGCCGGGAAGCGGAGCGATCCGTAACAAATCATCACCGCCAGGCGGGTTGCTACGGCCCATTGAACGAAAAGGACGAGGCTTTATGCCCCGTCCTTTTCTGCTGTCGGAACCATGTGTTGAAACACACGGCTAATCAGCCTTCGGCTAAGAAGTACCGCTTCGCGGCACTCGAAATGGTCTTCTATTCCTAGCCCCGCGAAGCGGTGCTTTGTAGCGTCTTCGCTGAATAGCCGTGCCCTTCAGGGCATGGTCCTGTTGCCGTTCAGCAACCTCGGATGTCGTTTGGCTTCATCAAAATCATCTTGTTTATGGAACGGCCATACTTTCAGGTCGCCCGGCTTGTAGCGTTTTGGACTACGCCGAGCTGCTACGTTTGCGATGACAACATATCCAGCTATGGTCACTCCCCACGCAATACCAGGACTGTGAAATACGTTGGCTAGAACCAATGCAATCAAAGATGTAGCAACAACGTAAAATGGGTTAGGAAGCCCATCCATTCCAGGCCAGATGTATTCGTTCTCAGACTGCAAAAACAATATCCAACGCGCTACTTCGTGACGAGGAGCGGCCTCAATGTCATAGGTCTCCTCGAAGATTGCATCGAAGATACGGTCTTGTCCGCTAAAGGACAGCGGTTTGAGTGCTGCATCGAACTGGTTGTCTGTAATGCGTCCAATCGCTAAATGCCGCAGCAATACAGCCATTTGGTTTCGTGCTTCCCGGTCAACCATGCCTATATCCTCCTGACGCTATTTTACCTCACTTGACACTCTCCCGCCACGGCAGTATACTAAAGCAGCACTTCCAAGATAAACTTACGAGTTAGGCACAAAGACACCAATGGCGCTGGACGAGAAATATTCTTTTCACGAGATTGAACGCAAATGGCAGGCGAAGTGGGACGCGGCAGACTTGTATCATGCCGAGATTGACCCGGACAAGCCGAAGTATTACGGACTGGAGATGTTCCCCTACCCTTCGGGGTCGGGGCTGTCGGTGGGGCATTTCAAGAACTACGCGCCGACTGATGCCTTCCTGCGGCTGAAGTCCATGCAGGGCTACAATGTCCTGCACCCAATGGGCTGGGATGCATTTGGACTGCCCGCCGAGAATGAAGCGCTGAAGCGTAAAGTCAATCCAGGGCCAATGGTACGGGAATTCGCTGCTAACTACAAGCGTCAGATTAACTTAATCGGCATGGCGTATGACTGGGACCGCGAAATCAATTCCAGTGACCCGGCCTACTACAAATGGACGCAGTGGATTTTCCTGCTGCTGCACAAGCAAGGGCTGGCCTACCGGCAGAACGCGCCGGTCAACTGGGACCCCGTCGAAAAGACGGTGCTGGCGAACGAAGAAGTGGTCAACGGGCGCGGCTGGCGCTCTGGGGCGCTGGTTGAGAAACGGTATATCCCGCAGTGGTACTTGAAGGTCACGGCCTATGCCAAGCGTTTGCTGTCAGGTCTGGACGCGCTCGACTGGCCGGAAGGGGTCAAGCAGCAGCAGCGCAACTGGATCGGGCGCAGTGAAGGCGCGGAAGTGACGTTTGCGGTTTCTGGTACTCAGGACGCGGCCATTACGGTCTTTACGACCCGGCCTGATACCCTTTGGGGCGCGACGTTCCTGGTGCTGGCCCCGGAGAATCCGTTTGTGGATGTGCTGACGACGGACGCGCAGCGCGAAGCAGTCAGCGCGTATGCCGCGCGGGCGGGGCGCGAAACGGAGATGGACCGGCAGGTGGAAGGACGCGAAAAGACTGGCGTCTTTACCGGCGCGTATGCCGAGAATCCGGTGAACGGCGAACTCGTTCCGATCTGGATTGCCGATTATGTGCTGATGGGCTACGGCACGGGCGCGATTATGGCGGTTCCGGCGCACGACCAAAGAGACTTTGACTTTGCCCGCAAGTTCGGCCTGCCGATTTTGCCGGTGTATCAGGAACCCGGCGAAGAAGTCAGCGGCGACACGATGACGGCGGCGACAACCGACAAAGGCGTCTTAGTCAATTCCGGGCTGTTTGACGGGCTGGCGTATTCCAAAGAAACAGTGAAGAAAGTCGCGGCCTGGCTGGAAGAAAATGGAACAGGCAAGCCCGTCGTCACGTATCGGTTCCGGGACTGGCTGGTTTCGCGTCAGCGCTACTGGGGCGTTCCCATCCCGATTATCCACTGCCCCGTTCATGGCGAGGTTGCTGTTCCCGACGACCAGCTGCCCGTGCTGCTGCCGCCGGTGGAAAATTACCAGCCGACCGGGACGGGCGAAGGACCGCTGGCGGCGATTGAGGAATTTGTTGAAACGAACTGTCCGATCTGCGGCGAATCTGCCAAGCGCGAGACGGACACGATGGCGGGAACGGCCTGCTCGTCGTGGTACTTCCTGCGCTTTGCGGACCCGAACGATGCCGACGCGCCGTTTTCCCGCGAGGCTGTGGATTACTGGCTGCCCGTAGATACTTATGTCGGCGGGGCGGAACATGCGGTCAGCCATCTGCTCTATTCGCGCTTCTGGACCAAAGTGCTGCACGATGCCGGATTGATCGGCTTTGACGAGCCGTACCGGCGCTACCGCAATCAAGGCATGATGCTGGCCTATACGCCGGGCCGGAGACCGTCGGCGGACGAAGACGCGGGCGAGACCGACGGGGACGAAAAGACTGCTGACGAGAAGATTGACGACTGGAAAGCCGTTAAGCCCGAAGAGCTGCCGCGCTTTGATCCGAGCGAAATTGTTTACCGCTGGGCGAAGATGTCCAAATCGTCCGGCAACGTCGTGACGCCGGACGAAGCCGCCGAGCGGTTCGGCGCGGACAGCCTGCGCGTCTACGAAATGTTTGTCGCGCCGTTTGACGAAACGGTGCAGTGGAGCGAGGAAGGCATTCGCGGCTCGTCCAAGTTCCTCGCCCGCGTCTACCGCCTGGTGTTCCAGTGGAGCGAAGGATGGGCCCCGGACTGGCGGCAAAGCGTCGGTGCGGCGTCCGGCAAAGAGCGCGACCTGCGGCGCAAGACGCACCAAACCCTGTTCCGCATTTCCGATGATCTGGAAAACTTCCGCTTCAACACGGCAGTCGCGGGGCTGATGGAATGGACCAACGCGATGTACGAAATCGCGAACGCGCTGCCGTCCGGCACGCGGTCGGCGGCTTTGGACGAAGCCATTGAATACTTCATATTGGCGCTTGCGCCCTTCGCGCCGCATCTTGCCGATGAGCTTTGGACGGTGGGCCTCGGCCAATCCGGTTTCCTGTACCACCACGCTTGGCCGCAGGCGGACCCGGAAGTCGCCAGGAACGACGAGATTACGCTGGTGGTTCAGGTCAACGGCAAAGTCCGCGACAAGCTGACTGCCCCTGCCGATTTGGGTCAAGAGGCGCTGCAGGCGCTGGCGCTTGCCAGCCCGAAAGTGCAGGAAGCGCTGGGCGTGAACGTGCCGAAGAAAGTCATCGTCGTTCCTGGCAAGCTAGTGAATGTTGTCATTTAGTCAGGAAACCGGCACTGGAAGTGCCGGTTCCGATCCGTTATCTCAATTATCGCTCACGGAGGAAACACTCATGCAGGATGCTCGTGTTCGCGCCGCACTGCTTGTCATCTGCCTGGCTTGCCTGCTCGGCAGCGGCTTCGTATTGCTGAAAGGCCGCCAGGCCGCTCCGCCGCCGATTTTGTTCACGTCCCCGCCGTCGGCAGCAGGCTCGGCTGTCCCTGTCGTCACTGCGGCGGATGCGCCGAAACATTCCAAACGGCTCTATGTGGATGTCGCGGGCGCGGTTCGCCGCCCCTCGCTGTATCTCCTGCCGCCGGACAGCCGGATCATGCAGGCGGTTCTGGCGGCAGGCGGCCCAACGGCGGCGGCGGACATGGACGCCGTTAATCTGGCCCAGCCGGTGACGGACGGAGAGAAAGTCTTTGTTCCGAAACGCGGCACAGCCCCGGTTCCAGCGCCGCCGTCTCTGTCTCTCTCGACGCCGGCGGCATCCGCGAGAGTGCCTCTCCTGCCGTTGGTTTCCTCCGCCGCTAAGTCCGGCAAAACCGGAGGCGGCAGTCGTTCCGGGAAAATCAGTGCGGGGTCGGGGGAGCAGATCGGCCTCAACACGGCGACGCTGGAACAATTGGAGCGGCTGCCCGGCGTCGGGCCAAGCATGGCGGCGCGGATACTCGCCTACCGGCAGCAGTGCGGCGGCTTTGCCAAGATTGAGGACCTCACGCTCGTCACCGGCATCGGCCCCAAGAAGTACGCCAAAATCGCCCCGTTTGTGACGCTGTGACGGCGGCAGAAGCAAGTAAGGTATACTAAAGGCTATGGAGGGCTGAGAATGTCAGTGACGGCGATTTCCCCAATTGACGGGCGGTATGAGGCGCAGACGGCGCAGCTGAGCGCCGAGTTCTCCGAGTTCGCTTTGATTAAGTACCGGGTGCGCGTCGAAGTGGAATGGCTTTTGTTTCTGTCGGAGCGGCCTGAAATCGGGGAAGTGCGGCCTTTCACGGTCACGGAAACGGTTCTACTGCGGGATTTGGCGGCAGCGTTTGACCCGGCTGAGGCCGAGCGCGTCCGGCAGATCGAGCAGACGACGCGCCACGACGTTAAAGCCGTCGAGTATTACTTGCAGGAGCAGCTTCGGGACACGACGCTTGCCGATGTCATCCCGTTTATCCATTTTTGCTGCACGTCGGAAGACATCAACAATCTCGCCTATGCCCAGATGCTTCAGCAGGGAATGACCCGGCACTGGCTGCCGCAAGCTCGGCAGATGGTTGATCAGGTCGCGCAGATCGCGCAGGACACTCGCGCCGTCGCCATGCTATCCCGGACTCACGGCCAGCCGGCCAGCCCGACAACGCTGGGCAAAGAACTCGCCGTCTTCGTTCACCGCTGGCGGCGGCAGCTAACGCAGATTGAAGCGATAAAGTATCTCGGCAAGTTCAGCGGTACGGTCGGCAATTACCACACGCATTCTATCGCGTATCCCCATTTGGATTGGGAAGCGCTGTCGCGGACGTTTGTCGAGCGGCTTGGCCTCACCTGGAATCCGCTGACAACGCAGATTGAATCGCACGACTCTATTGCCGAGCTTTGCCATGCGCTGGCGCGGTTCAACACGATCTTGCTGGGGTTCGACCAGGACATCTGGACCTATATCTCGCTTGGCTACTTCAAGCAGCGGGCCGTGGCCGGGGAAGTCGGCTCGTCCACCATGCCCCACAAAGTCAACCCGATCAACTTCGAGAACTCGGAAGCGAACTTAGGCGTCAGCAATGCGCTTTTGGTTCATCTGGCGGGCAAGCTGCCGGTGTCACGCCTCCAGCGGGATTTGACGGACTCGTCCGCCCTGCGTAATCTCGGAACCGCAATCGCCTATTCGTTTATTGCCCTGCAGGCGACCCGGCGGGGACTCGGAGTTCTGGATGTCAACCCCTCGGCAATCGCGCGGGACCTAGACCCCGCCTGGGAAGTGCTGGCGGAGCCGATCCAGACGGTCATGCGGCGCGTTTCCATGCCGGGGGCCTATGAGCGGCTCAAAGAGCTGACACGCGGCTCGGGCATCACGCAGGCCGGCATTCAGGCGTTTATTGCAGATTTAGACTTGCCCGACGCTGACAAGCAGCGCCTGCTGGCCTTGACCCCGGCGGGTTATACAGGCCTAGCGGAGCAGCTTGTTCGCCATATTGAAGCGAAAGAATAGAAGCGCCCAGCAAATAGCCGTGGTATAATGGAAACTGAAGGATTAATTTTAGGATTAACTATGGCGCAGGTAAAAGTTTATGTCACGCTCAAGCCATCCCTGCTGGACGCGCAGGGCAAGGTCGTTCAGGGCGCATTGCAGCAGCTTGGCTACGGCGGCGTGGAAGAAGTGCGAATCGGCAAATATGTCGAAATGAAAGTAGAAGACGGCCCGGAACTCGACGCCGACGTGCGCGAGATGTGCGCGAAGCTGCTGGCAAACCCCGTCATTGAAGATTTCCGGTACGAGATTGAAGATTATCGTTATGAGGTGATCGCGTGAAGTTCGGCGTCATCAAGTTTCCCGGCGCAAACTGCGACCAAGATGCGTATTACACGATCAAAGACGTGCTGGAACAGCCTGTCGAGTATTTGTGGCATCAGGATGCTGATCTGAAAGGCGTGGACTGCGTGGTCGTTCCCGGCGGCTTTTCGTATGGAGACTACCTGCGCTGCGGCGCGATTGCCCGGTTTTCGCCCGCCATGGCGGCGACGCAGGATTTCGCGGCCTCCGGCGGGCTGGTGCTTGGCATCTGCAACGGCT
>JAABUZ0100001877.1_pt1 | contig 37451 bp, 32 predicted proteins | sample 5562091 | NCBI WGS metagenome assembly JAABUZ01 (sample SAMN12813069, study PRJNA571459) | rock metagenome | isolation source: Antarctica rocks | place: Antarctica: Victoria Land, Linnaeus Terrace sud | collected 2015-12-21 | reverse complement strand
GCGGAGAAACTGGGATTCGTGCCGATCGGCACGCGCGTGGACCTCATTCCTGCGCTAAAGGAGTCACTCGATTAAGTGTTTCTCTAAAACGGGGTACTAGGACCGCTGTCGTCTCAAAAAACGGTCGTTTGGCGGGGCGCTGGGGAAGATTCTAATCGGCATGTACAAGAGAGTTTGGCATTCTGCGCTATGCTGAAAATGAGATGAAATTCTTTTATCTGCACGTGATGGCCCGCCATCAGCTACTGACCCAGCCCGCGCTCCACGCGCAGTTGCGACCGTGTGGTGACGTTGCCTTGCTTCCCGCTCATCCCGACGGGGGGCCGGCATCCATGCTTTATCTCTCTGGTGCGTAAGAACTAGCTGCACCGGTGCTTGACCTCCCGTATACCGGGAGGTTCTTTTTTTGTCGTGCCGCCGTCATAGCGCCGCGTTGGTCTCACGCAGAGCCTCCCAACACTTTTTGGAGGCGACGTGCGAGATAGACCATCGATAGAAAGGCACCATCGTGAGATTGACCCTCAGCCAATACCGAACTCTGCTTACCACCTACCTGGCCCCACAATGGCAACACCTGATTGTGCTTGCGGCGCTTCTCTTCGGCGGCACTGCCCTGCAGATCGTGAGCCCGCAAATACTCCGCTACTTCATCGATGCTGCCCAACGAGGAAGTAGCGATCGCCTCCTCTTCAGCGCGGGAGCTCTCTTCATGGCTGCGGCTCTTCTGCAGCAGGTGCTGAGTGTGGCAGACAGCGCCACCAGTCAGCGTGTCGGTTGGTCAGCGACGAACGCCCTGCGTGAGGACCTGATGGGCCACATGCTCGGGCTGCCCATGTCATTCCACACGGCTCACACCACAGGCGAACTGATTGAGCGCATCGACGGTGATGCGACCCTCCTCGCGAACTTCTTCTCCGCGTTTGTGATTCAGGTCCTGGGTAGCTGCGTTCTGTTGGTGGGCGTCCTCATCGCGCTCTTCCACGTCAGCTGGGTCATTGGGAGTGTCATGTTGGTCTTCGCGCTAACAACACTCAGTGTTCTGGCGTGGCTGCGAGGCATCGCACGGAACGATTGGGCGGCCGGGAGGCAGAGCAGCGCTGAACTCGCCGGGTTCCTTGAAGAGCAGCTCTCTGGCCGGGAAGACATCCGTTCAAGTGATGCCGTTCCGTTCTCAATGGAACAACTGCAGGCCATCATGTACACGTTGAAACTCAACTACCGTCGAGCAAATGTGAGAGGACACATCACGGCCGTCGTCACGCAAGGCTCGTTGACGGTTGGCGTGGTGCTGGGCATTGGAATCGGCGCCTACCTGTATGTTCACGGCTCCATCTCACTCGGCACCGTCTACATGACCAGCTACTACGGATATCTGCTCGCTCAGCCTCTCGGACTTCTCTCGAACCAGATCGGGGACTTCCAACAGGCGTCGGCGAGCCTCGAGCGCATCGTCAGCATTCTCTCGCAGACCGCAGAGGATCTTAGCACCGGGACATTGGTCATGCCGGATGCCGCACCCGACATCGGCTTCCATCACGTCTCATTCGGCTATCAGCCCTCAGAGCCGGTTGTTCGGGATCTCACCTTCGACATCGCAGCTGGTTCAACCCTCGGCATACTTGGCCGAACTGGCAGCGGCAAGACCACCATCACCCGCCTTCTGTTCCGGCTCTACCATCCGCAGCAGGGCACAATCAGCGTTTCCGGCATTCCCCTTGGGGAGATCCGGTTGCCCGAGTTGCGCAGCCATGTTGGTCTTGTGACGCAAGACATCGACCTCTTCGAGGCCTCCGTACGAGACAACCTCACGTTCTTCGATGACGGCATTCCTGATACGGTCATTCTGCAAGCCATCAAGGACCTTGGGTTGCTGGACTGGTACCGACGACTTCCAGAGGGCATCAGTACACTGCTTCGGGGGAGCAGCACGCTTTCCAGCGGTGAGGCGCAACTCCTGGCCCTGATCCGCGTGTTCCTGAAGAACCCAACGGTCGTGATCCTGGATGAAGCATCGTCGCGACTCGATCCTGCCACCGAGCGTCTCCTCGAAACCGCACTTGATCGTCTACTGGCCGGCCGCACCAGTATTGTTATCGCCCATCACCTTCCCACTGTTCGACGCTGCAAGGACATCGTGATCCTCTCTGAGGGGAGGATCGTCGAGCAGGGACGCCTCGCCGAACTCGAAGCGAATCCACAGTCTCACTTCTCCCGACTGCTCCGCACTGCGCAGGAAGGAGTCGTGGCATGAATAAGCGTACCCTTTGTGCTCTTCATCTCACGTGGGCCGTGATCCGTGGGTATCGTCGCCTCGTCTTCCTGAACGCCGCGCTCTGGTTCGTTTACTTCCTGGTTCCACTCCTCTCGGGCCTGCTGCTCCAGGTCGTTTTTAACGACCTCGCTCGACCGCATCCGTCCGAAGTTTTGGTCTGGGAGTTCCTGGCACTCATGATCGCGGTCTCTGTCGCGGGATACCTCTCGACGTACCCCCGAATCGTCATCGACAATGTCGTCCAATTCGGTGTCGCGGCACGTCTTCGCGCCAACATGCTCGGTTATCTCCTGCGACGGCCCGGTGCAGAGGCCCTTCCAAGCTCGCCCGGCGAGGCAGTAAGCCGGTTCCGGGACGATGTCGGACTCGTTACTGGCTTCCTCTTTTTTCCGATGCTGCTTACCGGCGGCCTCGGATTTGGCATCGTCGCCTTCGTCATCATGGCCCGGATTGATGCCTTCATCACGCTGGTAGTGGTGGCGCCGCTGCTCGGCATTGTGGTCGGAACCCAGGTGCTAGCCACCCGACTGCAGAGTTACCGCAGTACTGCTCGTGAAGCCACCGGCCAGGTAACTGGCTACTTGGGGGAGGTTCTGGGCGCTACGCTTGCCGTCAAAGTTGCGGGGGCTGAACCAAGCGTTCTCAGGCGTTTCACCCTGCTCAATGCTGAGCGAAAGGGGGCCGCAATCCGCGATCAGGTCCTTGCCCAAGTGCTGGACGGGGCGTACACCAGCACGGCCCAACTCGGGACCGGGCTCATGCTGCTACTCGCCGCGCATGCCATGCGGGAGCATCGATTCACCGTGGGAGATTTCGCCCTGTTTGTGAGCTATCTGGAATGGCTCACGGCGATTCCTCTGTTCCTCGGTCGGTTTCTGAGTGGAAGTGCCACCCTTGCTGTCTCCTTCGGGCGCATGGAAGAGCTGATGGAGGGTGCGCCCGAACAGGCGCTGATTCGGGAGACGCCAGCGTATCCCACGGCGCAACCCGACACGGTTCGAGCGATGGTACGGGCGCCACTGGAGCAATTGACGGCCACAGGGTTGACGTACCACTATCCGGGGGCCGACAGGGGAATCGACGATGTGAGCCTTACGATTGCCCGGGGGGAACTCGTTGTCATTACCGGTCGATTCGGCTCCGGAAAGTCAACACTCCTACGAGTACTTCTTGGGCTCCTTCCCCGAGAAGCAGGTGAGGTTCGCTGGAACGGTGAACCACTCGAGGATCTGGCGCACGTCATGATCCCGCCGCGAGTCGCCTACACGTCGCAAGTACCGCGGCTATTCAGCGGAACGCTGCGTCAGAACATCCTCCTGGGCTTGCCGACAGATTCCGCACAGGTTGTTGAGGCAGTGCAGGTTGCGACCCTGGAGCCAGACGTCTCGTCCATGACAAGGGGGCTGGATACAGAGGTTGGACGGCGAGGAGTACAGCTCTCTGGTGGTCAAGTGCAAAGAACAGCCGTTGCCCGAATGCTGATACGGTCTCCTGATCTTCTCGTCCTTGATGACGTGTCAAGCGCGCTCGACGCAGGGACCGAACGGATCCTCTGGCAGCAACTTCTTGATAAGAGGCGCGAGACGGTTCTTGCCGTCTCGCATCGCAGGATGACCCTCGAGCGCGCCAATCGCGTCATCGTTCTTCAGGCGGGACGTGTGGCTGCTACGGGGCCCCTTTCGAAAGTGTTGAAGGAGTCAGGAGAGGCGCGTGCTATTTACGAGGATGCGGGTACGTAACACGCGGCATTGACTCGGAGTATCTCGTGGTTGCCAAGCGGATAGCCGCGCGGCCACTGACCGGGAGCAGGTCAGCCGGTTTGCGTCTCAAAACTCGTTAGCACTCCATCCAGCTAGGTTTTGAGATGACCGACCGAGTCTCACTTAACGAAGGTTTTCTGAGACTGCCTCGTATTCCGAGGACCTATAAGGGAGAGAGCGCGTCGTAAAGGTTCTCGTAGTCAAAGGACTACAGTATTGCCCGAAGTCATTGAGCCACCAAGCGGATGGAGCGCGTTCGGCCCACCGGCGATTGGTAGCTCATCTTTATCGGTTACCGCTGTAGTGGTCCTTCACGGCTGAACTGTCGACCGGCGATCAGGTACGCTAAACCTACGTACGAGGGGCACTTATGAAACTCGGGCTGATCCTGTCCACTATAGAGTTGCGGGGTGGCAGCGGCATCCTGCGCTTCACCCACTTTCGATGAACCTCGGTTTCACCGGCCTGATCTGGTACTGGAAGGGTCCGGCGCCCTGGTACTTCGTCACGGTACCGGACGAGGAGTGCCTCGAGCTGGAAGAGGCGTCCACGTTCGTGAGCTATGGCTGGGGCATGATCCCAGTCACGGCTCAGATTGGGGGAACCCGGTGGGCAACGTCGCTGTTCCCCAAGGATGGACGGTACATAGTGCCGGTGAAGGCGACAGTGCGCAAGGCCGAAGGGCTCAAGGAAGGAGACATGGTGACGATCCGCCTGGTGGTTGATGTCTGACCAGTCCATGAACCATTCCGCCCTAGATCTGCCTCCTCACAAATTCATCCAGGAATAACGCAATTGGAAGTCCGCACGAACGTGTTCCAGATTGGGTTCGTCACGTGAAGGAGTGATTGATGGTGACCCTGCGCCCAACCGGGTCATTGATCAGAATGCACAAGAGATACTCCTCACATCAGATGAGTACCACCGACGCGTCGATCTAATCCGATCTGCACTATCGTGAGGTTTTCAGATCCATAGGCCAAGGGCAAAGACAACGCCGAAGAGGAGCGTGAGTTGCCCAGTGCGCTTGAGCATCACGTTCAACGCCGGTCCTTCGCCGATCGCTACTCCCCGCACACTTCTGACGGCCAGCGGCAGGGTGACCCAGGGGAGCAAGACGAGCGGAGAGCGGTGCAAAGCGAGCCAGATGACCGGCAGCATGAGGTAGGCGCCTAGCACCAATACCGCGTACTGGAGGCGGGTTGCTCGTCGCCCCATTCGCACCGCCAGGGTCATCTTCCCCACCAGCCGGTCAGTGTCGATATCGCGCAGGTTGTTGACTACCAGAATGGCCGTGATAAGAAAGCCAACCGGGATGCTGGCAAGGACGGGTGCCGTGCCCACGTTCAGCGTCTGCAGGTAAGCGCTGCCCACCACTCCAACGGGGCCGAAGAAGACGAAGGTGAAGACATCGCCCAGACCGTGATACCCGAGCGGCCAGGGACCGCCGGTGTACAGAACCCCGCTGGCGATCGAGAGTACACCGACGACCAGAATAAGCCAGCCACCGACCCAGATCAGATAGAGCCCCAGCAGGGCGGCAATGCCGAAGAGGACGGCGGCGCCGATCAGCGCCTCACGCGGGGACACCGCCCCACTCAGCACTAGCCGGCGCGGCCCCAGTCGGTCCGGGCTGTCGGCGCCGGATCGGTAATCGAACGCGTCGTTGGCGACGTTGGCCCCAATCTGAATGAGCATGGCGGCGACCAGCGCGGCAACGAAGGCGAGAGGGTGCTCAAGGTGCAGTGGGCGGCTCGCCGCCGTACCCACCAGGACCGCGACGGCGGAGGCGGACAGGGAAGCGAAGCGGACGCCTGCCCACCACGCCCGAAATCGAGAGACCGGAGAGGGCATGGGTGTGGCGGCACCATCTGAACCTGCGTGGCGATGACGAGCGTCGGCATGAAGCGGATCTCCCTGAGCTACTTCATTCTCCTTTGACGGACGTGCGCCCGGTACTTGCGGTCCAAGCATTTCCTATTCCAAGCGTAGCAGGCGATCCCTCTCTTACCCGCCAGCTCCGCCCCGCGCTTAACTAGAACCTGACCTACTACCCAGCAGCCCCCGCTCGGTGATGAGCGATCGAAAGTCGAGTGCCAGGTCTCCGCCTTTTCTACCGAAAATGAATATACGTCAGACACTCGTTCGGCGATGCGGGGAACGGCGTGTCGGGTCAGGCCGCCATCCCAGCCGTTCCGCCCCACATATGAATGGCCTTCACAGCGCATGCTGCACAGACACAAGGCGGAACATGGGATGATAATGGGGTCGGTGACACTTTTGGATTGAGTCTTTGGCTTGCAAGGAGATGACCATCAACTCGGTAAAACTAATTGCAGCTCTTCTCGTCGCGATTGTGCTGGTGGTATTCGGGGCGCAGAATACCCAGGCAGTAACCTTTCACTTCCTGATGTTCAAGGCGCCATCCACACCCATGGTGTTCGCTCTGTTCTTGGCAGCTCTGCTGGGAGCGCTCCTGGGCTGGATTGTTTCGGCCCCGGCCCGTTTCCGACGCATGCGTGAACGCCGTGGGCTCCAGGATCAGGTGGCCGCGCACCAGCGAGAGGCAACACCGGCGACCGACGCGGAGCCGTCGCAGCCTCGCTGACCTGCGCCTGCAGAGAACGGCCCGCCCTCGTTGGAATGATGATTCCAACGAGGGCGGGCTTAAGCGTTCCGACTCTATGCATGTACCTGTGCCGCCGCCGCACGGTCGTTCCCGTAGGCAACGACCGCGCAACCGGTGGCCTGCTCAATGGCGACCTGGGAAAAGTCGCCAAGCGTCCGGCTTCCGGCCAGGCAGCCGGTGCCGCCGGTACAAATCGGTCCGATATGGTTGGGATTGTGCGTGGCGATGGCCTGACCGATGGTCGGTCCGGCGACGTTCCCCCCGGCATTGGCCGTGCCGTCCTGCGTTTCAGCGAAGAACACCGACCAGGCGGTGTTCGGCCCGCCAAAGGTGGGTCCGGAAGTGATGTTATTTGTAAACTTCTGGGTCGAGGAGCCGTACCAGACGAGGTCCACGTGGCCAGTGCCGGTGGCGGCGATCCAAGGGAAGATCGAGGCATGCAGCCCACAGGTGGTGGTCGGTGCCTCCGCGTCGCAGTCGGGAGTTCCGTAGTTGTAGCTCACCTGGGTCGGCGGCCCTGTGCCGTCCGTCCTGCCGTTCCAGGTGAGGCCATGGTCGGTCGAGAGCCGCCGCTGGGGCAGCACCACGAGGCGACCTGTGCCTCTATAGCAGTTTGGCGCCGGACACCAGCAGCACCCCGGCCAGGCTGAGGCGGAGGAGTTGCTCGGGAAAGCCGATAGCCAGCCGGCTGCCGAGTAGGACACCGGGGACGGAGCCGAGCAGCAGGGAGAGCGCCATGGGGACATTGACGTTGCCGGCGGCAAACTGGGCGATGCTGGCCGCGCTGACCAGAATCGAGGCGTGGAACACGTCCGTTCCCACCACATCTTTGGACTGCCAGCGGGGATAGAGAAAGAGCAGGGACACAATGATCAGCGTGCCACTGCCCACTGAGGTGAGGCCGACTAGAAAGCCGACCACCGCGCCGACCATGGGCAGAATCCAGGGATAGCGCTCGCCCATCGCCTGGGCCTCGCCGCGCCAGTCGCCGATTCCCCGTCGATGCGCCAGTTGCACCAGGAAGGGCTTGGCGACCATCACCGCCGCCACCGCGATCAGGACCCAAGCGATAGCGTGTAGCAGAAACTGATTGATCAGCGCGGGATTGGACCGCTTGATGGCGCTTATTAAGCTCACCCCGGCGATGGTGGAGGGGACGCTGCCGGCCGCCAGCAGGAATGCGGTTCGCCGGTTCACGGTGTGCTGCCGGTAGTGCGCCGCCCCCCCGACGATCTTGGTAACCGCCCCATAGGCCAGATCGGTCCCCACCGCAATCAACGGTTTGACGCCCATGATCAGAATCATCACCGGCGTCATCAGCGATCCCCCGCCCATGCCGGTGAGGCCGATCAGAAACCCGATGATGAGGCCGATGAGCGTAAAGCGAAGATCCACCATGCCGTCCCCTGTCATTTGTAACGACTGTTAGTTTGACCCATTGTGCCAGAGAAGCAACACCAGAACAATCCCGCTGCACGGTCAGAAAGAAAGTGTTCAGATGTTACGGGTCAGAGCGGATAGTTGTCCGGTAGAGGGTCGGCCGGTGCGGCAGCGCCGCCCAGGCGCTCGAACACATCGTCGCGCCCATCGCCGCTGTCCTCTCCCCGGCTGGAGGCCGTCGCCGTGAAGTTCTCGAACGCCTGATCGCACTTCGCCAGAATCTCGAGCACGCGCGTCGAGCCCTCGGCTTCGAAGTAGTCGCGCTCCTCGATCTGCCCATACCAGCGGTGCAGACGCCCCAACTCGCTGTCTAGCTTGTCGACATCGGGGAAACTGAAGTCGTCCGCGTCGACCTCGTGCAACACCTCGCGCAGAAAGCGCACGGAGGCGTGATGGACCTCGCGGTACTCCACCACGCGGTCCTCCTGGAAACGCTGCACCAGCTCCACCACGCGCTCAGCGGCAAAGTGCGGCGAGATCACCAGATCGGCCGTTCCCTCAAACTCCGCAATCCGCGCCACCATGGTCCTCATACGGTCCTCCAGCTCGGCGCGTCGAGGCAAGAGCGCGCAGCCGTCGCGCAGGTAGACCGCCCCCAGCTTCTTCAGTTCGCGCCACACCGAGGCGCGCTTCCGCGACGGCTGCGACGGCACCGTATAGATCAACAGCAACCATTCCCGCGTCATTCCGTGTCCCTTCCGGGCATTCTACTCGTGGCGGCGGCCAGAGTGGCGCCACGCAGAACGCTCCTCCCAGTGCGTTCAGGCGCGAACAGGTTGGTGAGGACGCGCCTGCACCGCTTCAGCGACCCCAGTATCAACCGCAGAAATTCAGGCACAACGTGAGACAATGTCGCGATCAGCCATCACGCCCCGCCAAGTAAAAAAGCCCCGCCAGTGCGAGCAAAAGCCCGGACGGCGGGGAGCGTTGAGACTTATTGTATCTGCGCCACCCTTTACAGCGCGCAGCGTCGCGAGGCAGACGTGAGCAGGAGTCGGACGATGCGCGCGGTGTTCTGCTCGACTATGATGGGATCGCCACAGCGGTCCAGGGTCAGTCCCTGTGGGCTGGCCAGCCCCACCAGCACGCGGCGAGGCGCGGCATGGGGAGCGATCACCCACAGCCCACCATCACCCAGCGAGGTAACCCAGATACGCCCCGAGCGATCGACGGCGACGTCGTCCGGCGTCGAGAACGTGCCTCGGTGCGATACACGGCCACTCGGCGTGATGACCACCAGCGTCCCCAGATGCTCATCGGGGACCAGGACATTCCCGTGTGTATCAAGCTTGGCATCGACCGGGCGCCCCAACCCCTGGGCCAGGATATGAACCGTCCGACTGCGCAGGCCGATCTTCAGTACCGTCCCACGGGGTGAGTCGGGAACCAGGATGGCGCCGGTGTGCGCATCGTACCCAATGGCGTCTACCCCCTCCTGTCCTGCCACCGGGACCAGGTTGGAGACCACGCTGATCGCGCCATGCCGGCCAATCATATCGATCTGGTCGCGTCCCTGTTCCGCCACCAGGAACGATCCGTTGCGGAGTGCCACCAGCCCCTCGGGCACGGAAAGGCCACTCACCACCGTGACCACATGCCCGCTTTCAAGTCGATCGATCGTGCCACTGGCCAGATCTCCCCACACCAACCGCCCCTTCGCATCGACGGTAATGTCGTCCGGTTGACCGCCGACCGTCGCCAGAATCTGCAGGCTCCCCGCTGCGCGCGCCGTGGACGGGCGCTGGGGAACCAGTTGGATCATCGCCACCATGAGCACGATAAGGAGCAGCTTTGAGGCTCGATACATTGTTCCCCTTCTCCCTGCTATGCCGACGTGGCGGATAATGGTGCAGATCTGCCCCTGTATTGTGGCATCAGTGACCATTGGCCTGAATGCTCCAGATGATCCCCGTACCGAAGTCGGCCACCAGGAGCGCTCCACCCGGCGCCACGACGACCGCCAGCGGATGGGCCAGGCCGGTGGCAAAGTCGGAGACGACGATGCGCCGGCCGGCGAAGTGGACGCGTCTGACCCGCTGGCCGGTGCCCAAACCATTAACGCTGTCGCCCCACTCCGCGACGAAGGCATCTCCCCGGTAACTCGTGGGGAAGGTGCGGCCGGTGTAGAAAGCCAGGCCATCGGCCGAGGCGTGTGACTCGAACGAAGCGACCGGACCGATGGTGCCGCTGCAGTTGCTGCCACCGCCGTTCCCCCAGCAGGTGGGCCAGCCGTACTTGCCACCCTGCACGATGCGGTTCAACTCATCCGGCACGGTGTTGCCATAGTCGTCCCGACCGTTGTCGGTGGCATACAGTTGCGCCGTGCCGGGCCGAAAGGCGAGGCCATAGGGGTTACGCAGCCCGTCCGCATAGACCTGCGCGTGGCTGCCGTCGAGATGGAAGCGCATGATAGTCGCACTGCGCGCGTCAAGCTCGCTACAGGCGTTGCAGGTCGATCCCACTCCCAGATACAGCCAGCCACCCCCGAATGCCATGCCGTCGTTCTGGTGCTTGCCGGTCGGCAGTCCGCGAACGATCACCCGTGAGCGAAAGGAGCGATACCCGCTGATGGGGGTGAGCGTCGACACCTCGCCGGTGGAGGAGACGTACAGCACGCCTCCGTGCCACGCCAACCCCAGCGGCGTCCCGGGAACTGAGGCGATGGTGGTCCGTCTCGCGCCGCCGACGGCCACAATCAGTCCATTCTCCTGGGCCACATAGAGCCGTCGATCGGGCCCAAAGGCGAGAGCTGTGGGGGTCGTCAGGCCGCTGGCATAGATGCCGGCGTGGAAACCGGACGGTACCTGTGGCGCCGTCTGCGCCTGGATCGGACTGGAGGTGAGCAGGTACCCGGCCACCAGGGACACTGCTCCCATCCAGTGCAGGGCTATCCCTGCTGAAACGTTGATACGATTCATTTACTTCAGTGCTTTGGCGTGACGCGCCGCTTTGACGGCGGCCTGCAGTGAGGTGATGTACGCCCCACTGGTATCGGTCGCGCCGGAGATGGTATCGATACTGGCGCTCTGGGCATTCAGCGTCTCCTGCTTCAACATCGGAATGGCGTGGCTCTGAATGTCCGCCGAGCGCCCGGTGTGGGACTCCGCCACCACTTTGACGCCGGTGATCTTCTTACTTTTTACCACGATCGAGACCTGAATCGGGCCCCACTGCTGCATTTGCTCCAGGGACCCTTTGTAGGTCTTCGCCTTGGCCACGGCCACGACTTTTTCCGGGACGGCCGCTTGGGCGGTGTTCCAGACGTGGCCAATGGGGAGTGCCGCCATGACAACGGCAGTGAGTGGGCAGATCGATCGCTTGACAATAGTTGATTTCATGCTAGTTCCTTTCGGGGAGAAGGGGTGAAAATTTTGCTGTTGTGCTGCTTGGGGATCAGATGTCGACGCCTTGCCGGCGCCTTCGGTCAACTCAGGCACGGTGCACGCCGAGGGCAATCGCGCCGATGTACCCGCCGCGACCATCGCGCTTCAGGGTGAGCGTCGACTGCCTGCCGCCGTTCTGGTAGATGCCGTCGCTGCTATTAAAGGTGTCTCGCGCCGCCGCACGCGACCGGTAGGCACCGGTCTGATAGACCTTGCTGGTGAGCGTATCTGGGAAGTAGAGCTGACCGGTGTGAACGACATGGCCCACCACCTGGCCGCCCAGATGGACCTTGACGTGGATGTGGACGGTTCGGCCACGATACCAGCCGGGGTACACGGTCTGGAACTCGCAATACCCTTTGGCGTTGGTCAACTGAATCCCGCGTAGGAAGGTAGCCTTGTCGGTGGGGCCGGCGCCTCCTCCGGGCGGGCCACCGGCGCTCGCGCTCTGGAACCCCGCATAGACACCTCCGGCATCGCAGTGCCAGATGTCCACGGCAGCGTTTTTGATCGGCTTGCAGGTGGCCGCGTCGATCACCCTGAAGCGAAGCTGGAGCGGGGTACCCGGCTTATGCTCCACCAGGTTGCCGCGAATCTTTTCCTTCGCAATGTAGTACGGCCCCTCGGTCTGCTCGGGCGCCAGCAGGCAGGTCCCGGCGGGCGATACCGTCTGGCTCGGCGCCGCGAACACCGCTGCGCGACTCTTCCAGGCGCCGGTCACCAGGGCGGAGAGGCCCAGGCCGCCGGCCTTAAGAACGGTCCTTCGACTCACCCGGAGCCGTGGCCCGGTCAGCCCGGTGCGGTGTGCGAGGCGGAACGCGACGGCGGTGGTCGTCAGGGGCAGGAGAGCGGCGGCAGTTGGCCGTTTCATGACTACTTCCTTTCAAATGTGCGGTGACGGTTTAGTAAGCAAAGCTCTCGTTATGGATGTACCTTTGAGGTACGCCGGCGCGGTGGACATGGGATTCCACCGCGCTGGACATGGCGGGCGGTCCGCAGACGTAGACCTCGCGCTCGGCCAGGTCGGGTATCAGTTCGCGCAGGTGATCGGGCGACATGAGCCGCTCGCCACCCGGTGCCCGATGGTCTCCCGTGACGTAGCAAAGCCTGACGCCGCGTTCCTGGGCGATCGCCTCCAGCTCCTCGCGGAAGACCACCTCTGTGTGGTCTACCACGCGATAGATCAGCACCAGGTCGCCGCTCATCTCCTCCAGCAGGGAGCGGATGGGCGTGATGCCCACCCCGCCGGCAATCAGGGCAACCCGGTCGCGGCGGCGAACGGCGTCGGTGAAGAGGCCAAAGGGGCCCACGCCGACCACTCGGGTGCCGGGGCGAATCTCTCTGATACGGCTGGTGAAGTCACCCAGGCTTTTAATCGTGATGCGCAGCGACTGGCCGTCGGGTGCGGCGGAGAGTGAGAAGGGATGCGACTGCCACACCAGCTTCCAGGTCACAAAGCGCCACAGGAAGAACTGTCCGGCGCGCGCGCCCATCTGGTCCAGATGGCGCCCGGTAATCCGCAGCGAGACCACGCTCGGGCTTTCTACGTTCACCTCGGCCACGCGCAGTTGGTAGCGAAAGGCCAGGAGGGTCGGTTGGGCAAAGCGGAAGAGAATAACCAGGACCAGTGTCACCACATACAGCGCGGTCCAGTAGGCGGCAGCGGCGGAGTTCGTAATGAATTCGTTGCCAGTGGGGATTTCATGCAACCAGGTCAGGAAGATGCCCGCATAGGCGGTGAGGTGAACTAGGTACCAGGTCTCGTAGCGCAAACGGCGGCGGACGATCACGATCGAGCTGACGGCGACCAGGACGATCAGCACGGTTCCAATGCCCGCCTGGATCATATCGGGGTAGGTGCCGAACAGGCTCGACACCTGGCTGGGGATCGAGATTCGATCCAGCATTGCATAGCCGATGGTGATCAACACCACGTGGGCCAGCACCAGATAGAGGCATAGCTTGCCGTTAATCCGATGCCAGATGGTCAGTCGATCGTAGCCGACCAATTTCTCGATCCGGCGTAGACGGGCCAGTAGCAGGACCTGGATGAGCAGGAGATAGGCGCCGAGCAGCCCGGTGATCCGGCCCAGGCTGGTGATTAGATCCGCCATGCCATGCACACCCGACACACCGCCGCCGCGCAACCAGAGCACCACGATGAACGCCGCATTGGCGATCACGATGGCCGCCGCGATCGCCCCGACCGTCAGGCTGCGATACTTGGGGAGCCGCGCGTTGGCTGGAGGTGTAGCGCCGCGCCCGTTCATACGGTTCGGCCTCGCCTGGTTCAATCGAATCATCTCGCTGTCCTGTTGGACACTGGCCTCGCCGGGTCGCCCGCGCGTTCCGCGCTTCGTTGAGTCGTGGCTAGAGTGGACACTACCGTGCTCGAACGGAAACCATGTTCCGCACGGACTGGCGCGCCGCCTGGTTGCGCACCGGAGCGGCAACCGTCACGTGCGCCGGGGCATAGTGGGCGCGAATGTCGCACTTCTCAGCCTCGGCGAGGGGACGGTCAATCGAGCAGCGTCGCGCCTGCTTGATTTGCTTCCTTATATAAGCGACCTGCACCGTAGAGGTTTGCCGGTCGATCCGCACGCCGGCGGTGGGAATGGCCAGCACGGTTCCCCGCAGCCAGCGCAGCCGGACGCCGATGAACTCACCGTGGCCACTTACCGCATCGGCCCAGACCCAGTCGACCAGTCCGACCGACTGGCCATCGGCATCCACGACCCGAAAGCCATGGAACTGATACAGCGCGTCGTCCAGGAGCGTGTCCTGCCGCGGATACTCCGTTCCTTCTTGTTTCAAGACCTGTTCGTTCATGGTGTCACCAGCCTTTGCATCTGTCTCGTGGAGCGCGAAGCGCGCCGTGTTTGCTTAGTACTCTTTCAGCGTAGCGAGGTGATATGACGCTTCCATGGCAGAAAAATGACGGTTCCATGACGGGGCGCTGAATGCCCGTTGTGATGCCGATGGTGGTCTGTGGGATGAGGAGGGAGAGGGCATGCAGCGACTGCGTACCGACCGTGCGTCTATGTAACCACAGTGGATATAATAGCGAATACAATTGGCACTCGCCGCCCACGGCGGGACATGCCCGGACGGAGGTACGTCGTTGACAGCGCACCGCTTCGCTGAACCACCCCCGTCGCCCACTCCGGTATCTGGCGGGGTGCGGCGTTTACTGCGCGGCGGCACCGCCGGCAACGCCCGATTGACGGCGCTGGTCGGGTTGGTACTGCTGGTGCTCCTTGCTGTCGAGGGATTCACCGTGCTGAATGTCCGGGCACTCTTTCTCCCGCACGCCTTTGTCGGCTTTCTGGTCATTCCGCCCATCGGGCTCAAGCTGGCCAGTACGGGCTATCGCTTCATCTCCTATTACCTCGGCAATGCACAGTATCGCGCGGCCGGTCCTCCGCATCCGTTGCCACGCATCCTGGCGCCCTTCCTGGTTGCCGCCACCATCCTGCTGTTCGCCAGCGGCGTTATTCTGGTCATCTCGCCACCCGGAGAGGAAGCAGCATGGCGGCAAGTGCATTCGCTGTCGTTCTTCATGTGGTTCGGGCTGATGTCCGCTCACGTCCTGACCTACACGCTCCGCGCGGTATCTCTCTCCCGTGCGGACGGCGGGCGCGGCCGCGTTCAACGAGTGGCAGGTGTCTTCGACCGACGGATGCTCGTGGCCGGCAGCATACTCCTCGGGTTGGCTCTGGCGATCGCGTTCCTCCCGCAGGACACCACCTGGGCGAACTGGCTGGGCACCTTCCGGCGCGATCATTGAGCAGTGCCCTTCCGCATCCATTTTGGAGCCGGGCGCTAACTCAGGACTGTGTAGCCATGCCCGGCTAGCTGAGATCGACCAGATCAAATACCTTCGGTAATAACGGTTGCTGGCCTATTCGCACTGATCTCATCTTGCTCGCGCCGCTTGGATGGCGCGTCGCCCTTGTCGTAGCCAGCGACAAGCAGGATCACCTTGCTGCCGTAGGCGTGGCAATAGACGCGCAGTAGGACATCCTCCTCGGCCCTGGTCCGAAGTTCATCAGCTGGCAACAGGCCGAGGTTATGCAACACCTCCTGGACACTATGGCGCAGCCGAAACTCAAAGAGGCCTTTGCTGATGGGCTTGCCATATTCCGTGCCGCACACTCCGACTCCCTCCTGTTAGAGGATGTGGAACATTGCGACTCCGAGAGCCCGGGCCTTGCTCCGGTCGAGATCGTCTCGGAGCCAATCGCGCACGGGTTGGCGACCGTCACGGTCACGATATAACTCAAGGCGGTATCAAGGCTCAGTCATTGCCACTCAGGATAGCGACAGGGGAGCTTGGGGTCGCTCCGATGGAGACAAACGGCTACGGGACCCACCTACTGACGGCATTTTCGTCGAAAGCTGTCGCTATGCAGTTGTACCAACGGGTGGTCTGCATCGAGCGATGGCGGGCCTGGTAGGTTCGCCATCCGGAGAAGAGGGACCATGGCGGTAAGCAAGTTTGGCGCCGTCCCTCCACCAGCGGGTACCCTCAGTACAGAGTTGTTTGCACTAACGATGGGACCTATCGATGGTGACTTTTACTGGTGTTCCAGGGGTAGGTTGAATGGTTGGGCATGGGGAGGCACCTCCAGAGTGAAGACAGGCCACGCATCCTCGTGAAATTCCAGCAATGAGATGGAGCAAGTCAGTGGACCGGGAATACAATCCGGAGGCCGTACAGCAGGCGATTAATATTGTTGGCTTGCCGCCCAACGTGGATATTCGGCCATGGAACGAGGATGATTTCCCCGCCATTCAGCGCCTCTCTCGCGCTGAAGGCTGGTCAACGCCGATCGACCGTCCAACGGATGCCGTCCGGGGCTGGTATGGCTCGTGGCCCGCACTTGTCGCCGTGGTCGATGGCTCGGTAGTCGGATTCGTCCGAGCCGTGAGCGATTGCGCGGTCACTACCTACATCGCTGAACTTCTCGTCATCCCGGAGTGGCAAGGCTATCGATTGGGCGTCGCATTGCTCGCCGTGACTCAGTATCTTTGTCCAGGCACGCGCCTTGACTTGTTAGCAACTGACCAGAGCCGAACCTTTTACGACCGGGTCGGATTTCGTCCGTTCTCAGGCTATCGAAGAAGTTGGGCTGAATTCGAAGCTCTATGTAGCCATCTATCAGGCTGAATGTGAAGAACCGCTAGCAGCGATGAACGTTACCTTACACCAGCTACGCGCTTTCGAAGCCGTGATCCGGCTCGGGAGCCAGACGGTGGTCGCTGCAATTGGGCCTGCGCCCCGCGACGGCTTCGACGCAGGTCGTCGATCTGGAACGCTTACTGGGGCTGGATCTGTTTGAACGCATACGCTGAGGGCGGTATGGCAGCGTCCCGGCGGGATCGTACCGTATGCCCGGGCAGATCGAGCAGGGCGTTGCTCCGATACTTCCAACGCATAGAGCGTCACCTGGCGGCTATGAACGGTGTGACTGGTTCAAATGGCTTGGCGGTATCCGAAGAATTCGTGGTCCTGATTGTAGCCGCCGTAGCCGCCGCCGATGTCGTGGAAGTTGGCGACGAACTCAATGCCGTTGATCCATTTGACCTGTTTGAAGCCGAGTTCGATCTCATTACGCAGGCGTAGCGGTGCGCCGTGGCCGAACGACAGCGGCTCGCCGTTCATGTCGTAGGCGAGCATCGTGAGGTGGTGATGCATGTGCTCGATTGAGTGGGCGTCGTAGTAGGCGCCGCCATCGGCCCCCTCCCCGAGGGAGTAGAACACCACCCACTTGACTTCTGGGGAAGGTTGGACCAGGTCAATGATGCTTTGCATGGACACGCCACCCCACTTGGCTACCCCGGACCAGCCCTGGATGCAGTAGTGCTGGGTGATCTGCTCGTGGTTGGGCAGCCGGCGGAGTTCATCGAGGGTCAACGCGACGGGATTGGCGACCAGCCCGGTTATGCGCAAGGTGTAGTCGGCGAACCCGCCCTCGGCCAGGCCGTGGTATGCAGCGGAGTCCGGATAGCGACCGTTGTGCCAGAAGTATGGGGAGATATCACCCTCGGTGTATTGGCCCGGTTTAGGATCGATGTATTCGAACAGTCGCTCGGTTGGACCGAGCAGGGCGGAGCCGACGCGTTGGATCAGTCGGGGTCGCCGCAGGGTGAGCGGAGTGGCCGCCACCCACCCCACGATGACTACGCCCATCCAGGCCGCGAACAGCCAGAACCCGAGCCAGCTACTATCGTCGCGTCCGGACGTAATGTGGTTGAGGTTGGCCAGTGCGCCGGTGGTGGCCACCAGGGAGACGTGGATGATGATGAACAGCACGAACCACACCCACACCAGGAAGTGCAGCGATCGTGCAACCTGGATACTGAGGATCGTGCTGACCGGCTTGATTCGCGCCGAGAGTGCAGGTGACATTCCCAGCCCGGTGAGCAGGGCGAGCGGGGCGGCGATAAACACGGTGATGAAGTAGGCAATCAGTTGCAGGCCGTTGTAAGCGACCCATCCATTGTCGAGTGGCCAGCTCAGCGACAGATACTGGATCAGCGCCGAGGCCGCGTTCGGGAACACGTTGAAGGTGGTGGGAACGAGCCGATGCCAGTGCGGAGTCGTGAACAACAGGACATAGAACACCAGACCGTTGAGCAGCCACAGGGTATCGACACCCAGGTGCCACCAGCGGGCCAGGCCGATCGAGTGGCGCAGACCGGGCAAGCCGATCTGGCGGGGAAGGCTGATCGAGTCCTGCTTGGCGGTCCACAAGGGGTCGGGCGGAACCGGCTTCTGGATGCGGAACCAGTCCCGGCCGGGAGTGCAGTGCCGCGTCCAGTACAGCCGGGGATGGTCGGAGAGAATCTGCAGGCCGGATCGCAAGATGAAGATCATCAGGAACAGATTGAAGAAGTGCTGCCATCGGGCCCACACGGGAATCCCGAGGGTGCCAGGCGATCCGTTGGTCATGGTGCCGGGGTAGCGGGCGATGAACTCCTGCATCGCAGGCATCTGACGCAGGCCTTTCGCGACGGCCACTGCGACCAGCAGCAGGACGAACCCGAGAGGCAACAGCCACAGTAGGTTAAACCACTTGCTGCCCAGCCGGACGCGTGGAGTTACCCCGGTTTCCTCGGGCACCGATCCGGCCCACGTGGCCACGTCGACGGTGTCCTCGCCACGGGTCAACCCGGCCCGAACATCTGGCACTGCGACAGGCGTGCCGTCGTTTTCGGTCATTTACAGTCTCCTGTGGGGACACTTAGGTTGTATCACATCCCGAGAACCATGCTCACCGGCGCTATTCGGCCAAAGACACTGCATGCTGGCGTCAATGAGGCTTTGGCGAGCGTACTATTGTCGGTGCCGTTTGGGTTGGCAGGTGTTCAAACATGGATCATTCTCTCTGCCAGTAGCCTCGTGGAACTGGCTAAGAGAACCAGTCACCGGGAGCACCGCACACTCTGACGGAGATGGGCCGCCCTGGTACTAGACCGCGACGTACGCACCGGTGCTGGAATGGACTTGCCGTCTTCTACAACTCCGTTGCTCGTTCACGAGCGAGATACTGGAAGGCTTGCGGGAGGACTCGAATCCCCGCAGTCAGCCTGAGATTGCCGATGCGTCGGTGCCGGCGGCTCGTGCCTCTCCAGCTCGAAGTCTGTTCCCAGCGAGTCGAGCATGGCAGTGCTCTGGCACGCGCCACTGACTTGTACGCGGAAGATCGTTCGGGGAAGGTGTTGCAAACGTACACCAAGGTCGCCTGGCGCCTGGTGCGGTGGTGTTGTGCTTCCCCACGGACTCAGGCGAGATGAGGCTACCCTCGAAGAGCAAGTTCATTCGAATGGGAGGAGGCATACTTAACCCGATCAGCAGTCCGCTGACCCGATAATCAACTCTCCGCTGGACCCGGGCAACTTTCTACCAGCCAGAGAGAACGTTCTACCATGCAGTCGGTCGAGGAAGCCCCCCCGCTACCCTAGAGACGCCGCGAGTGCTGCTACTCGCTCAGACCGATGCCCCGCTGGACGGTGACGGCTTGCCTGTTGGCCTGCATTCGGTTGCCTTGGTAATCCTCACGGAGCAGGTGCAAGTCGACGCCGTCGATACCATCGCGTACTTCCTCAAGCAGGGAGTCGTGCCGAAGGTGATTTCGGGGGACAGCCCGCACACCGTTGGGGCAGTAGCCGCACGCGTGGGTATGCCGGATGCGGACCGTCCTGCTGACGAACGGGACTTACCCGATGACCTGGACGCCCTCGGCCGGATCCTCGACGAGCGAGCGGTCTTCGGTCGGGTGACACCCCACCAGAAACAGTCAGTTGAAGCAACTCGATATCGGTTCCTACTCCGGCAGCCGCCGCGCATCCAGCGCGACGCCAGCATTCACCGACACGCCAGGACCGAACGCCTGGCTGTGTCAACCTAGCCTGGCCCCGGTGTGACGGTCTGATCTGGCCCCGACGTCGCCGACCCAAGGTGGGTCATGCACGTGGTGCTGAGCTGTCGTGGTGGGACGGGAGGCGCGGCGCAACAAGGGATTCGGCACCGCGGTGTGGACGTCTCCGTGGGGCGTCCTGGCCTACGGGAGGCCGGGATTGGCACTGGTTGTTTTGTCTGTTGTCGAGCAGTGGTTGGATGCGTCCGCGCCGTGCTGGCGGGCGCGGAGGTGACCGAGGCGACGGCCGTGCAGGTCGGGGAGTTCATCAACCGCGCCCCCAAGCACCGAACGCGACTGAGTCGCTCCCCCGGAGCGATGGTGCGGGTCGCCGGCTACGCGGGATCTGGTCGCGCTATCGCGGGGTCAACACACAGAACTCATGGCCATCGGGATCGGCCATGACCACCCAGCTGACCTCGCCCTGGCCGATGTCGATGCGAGTCGCCCCGAGGGAGACGAGACGGTCGACCTCCGCTTGCTGATCACCGTGGACGGGTGGAGCAATGTCGAAATGCAGCCGGTTCTTCCCGGTCTTCGGCATCAGTGGCGGACCGCCCCAGGTGATCTTCGGACCGCCGCGCGGCGAGCGAATCGCGGTCTCTTGGTCCTGATCCCAGACCAGCGGCCACCCCAGCGCTTCGCTCCAGAAGTACCCGACCTCCTGCGAACCGGCGCACGCAAGCGCTCCAATGAATCCGCAGTCGGCGAGGAAGTTGTTGCCTGGCTCGATGACGCAGAACTCGTTGCCTTCGGGGTCTGCGAGCACAACATGTCCCTCCTCCGGGCGCTGACCAATGTCGATGTGCCGGGCGCCGAGTGCGAGCGCACTCGCCACCGTCTGCTGCTGGTCCTCGAGAGACGTGCTCGTCAGATCGAAGTGCATCTGGTTCTGGCCGACCTTCTGCTCCTGCGTTGGAAAAAACTCGATCCGGAACCCGGTGTCATCGCTCGGCAGGAGCGCAATGCCGTCCGGGGGGTCGTCGGCCATCTCCCAGCCCAAGACGCCGGCCCAGAAACGCGCGAGACGGAGCGGGTCGTTGGCATCGAAGCAGAGCGCGACGAGGTGACAAGTCATTCCGCTCCGCACCTACGATCTGTGAACTCAAAGCCGCTGACAGAGCACGTCCTCCGCGCCCATAGAGAAAGCAACGCTAGCCTTTCTTATTCATGATAGAACGAAGGGACAAGGCATCACTGTGATACAGGTGGATAACAACCCCCACCGCTCACAGGAGATGCCTTGTGTCCCAGCCTATCGACTTCCGCCTGCCCACCAGGACGGGGATACGGGATAGCTCATTACAGCGGTTATTCGGGCCGGGACGGTCCACGCCAGTCGGGGCGCCGTTGCTGTCTTAGAACGGTTGGGGCCGTCACTTTCCAGAAGTACAACATCCAAGCCCTCGAGCCCCCCACTAAAGATCAACTCTGGTAGCTCTGGATCAGTACGCATCAAATCAGGATCCCTACCGTCCTGTCATACTGTGACATGGCTCAATCTCTCGCTCTATCGACAGGCGAGCTTGCCCGCTTCGCTGCCTACGTGGACGAGCTGGCGACCGCGGACGCCTTTTCCGGCGTGATTCTGGTGGCGGCGGACGGTCTACCAGTGCTGGAGCGCGCCTGGGGACTTGCCAGTCGCGCGTACAGCGTCCCGAATCATATCGACACCCGCTTTAATCTCGGCTCCATGAACAAGATGTTTACGGCGGTGGCGATCGCACAGCTCGCCGAGGCCGGACGTATCTCCTTCGAGTCGCCCATTGGCGAGTACCTGCCTGACTACCCTGGCGATGCGGCGAGGCAAGTAATGGTCCACCATCTCCTCACTCACACTTCGGGATTGGGCTCGTACTGGAACGAGCGCTTCGAGGCGACGCGCATCAAGCTTCGTGCAGTGAACGACTTCCTGCCGCTCTTTGTCGGCGAACCCCTTCTGTTCGAACCGGGCGAACGTTTCGAGTACAGCAACTCCGGCTTCATCGTCCTCGGCGCCATCATCGAGGCGGTGGCGGGACAGGACTACTTCTCATACGTCCGTGACCACATTTACACTCCAGCCGGTATGCGCGATACTGATGCCTACGAGACGGACGCCGATGTGCCCAACCTGGCCACTGGCTACACCCGTACGACCACGAACGGCCCATCACCGAGCGGACCGCCGCGAGAGGGTCCCAGGCGGAGCAATATCCACATGCACTCGGTCAAGGGTGGTCCCGCCGGTGGAGGATTCTCGACCGTGGGTGATCTGCTGCGTTTCTCGGACGCCATGCGAAGTTACCGGCTTCTGTCTCCCGAGACCACCCAGGCGCTACTGCAGGGCAGGGTGGAGATGAAGGGGCGGCCGGGCGCTCGCTATGGCTACGGCTTCACCGTGCGGGAGCAGGGCGGTGGGCGCGTCGTCGGGCACGGCGGCGGAGGCCCGGGTATCGCTTCCTGCCTCGACATCTATCTCGACCGCCCGTTTACCGCTGTCGTGATGAGCAATTACGACCCGCCGGACATGAACCCGGTGATCGAGCGCCTGCGAGAGCTTCTCTCCCCGTCTCCCTGAGGATTCACCTCAGCGTAGGTGGTAGGTCGACCGCATTGAAGTGCGTGGCGACGCGGTCGGACAGAAAAGGATGAGGACGAATAGCCGCTCGGGTCAACATATCCACCGTTGGGAATATGCAGGTGCAGATGGAGGACAGGGGTATTCGTTCCATCGATATCGGCGCGTATAGGGTTTTCAGTCGTGAGCGCACGAGGGAGGCACCGCCTGTCAGCCCTTCGGTTGTCCTGGTGCATGGGTACATCGTCTCGGGCCGCTACATGCTGCCGCTTATGGATGAGCTGGCTCCGCACTGTCGGGTCTACGTCCCGGATCTTCCTGGCTGGGGTAAGAGCAGCAAGCCGGCACACGCTCTCCCCGTGGCCCAACTAGCCGACGTGCTGGCCGCCTGGGTAGAGTTACTCGGACTGGAGAGACCCGTATTCCTCGGCAACTCATTCGGCTGCCAGATCGTGGCGGAACTGGCGGTCCGCCATCCAGCTCTCCCGTCCGGTCTCATTCTGCTTGGGCCAACGGTGGACCCGACAGCGCGAAGCCTTTGGCAGCAACTGTTGCGACTCGCGCTGGATGCGCCGCACGAGCGGCTTTCCCTTTGGGCGCTCGAACTGGGAGATCTGGTGCGAATGGGCCTACCGCGCGCGGTGGAGACAGTTCGGATCATGTTAGGGGATCGAATTGAAGACAAACTGCCGAAGATTACCGTCCCCACGCTGGTGATGCGTGGCGGCCGCGACCCGATCGCGCCGCAGCGCTGGGGAGAGGCGGCAAGCCGTCTCCTGCCTCACGGCAGCTTGGCGGTGCTCGACGGTGCTCCCCACGCGGCGAACTTTAGCAACCCCGGACTGGTGACTACAGCGGCAATTCCATTTATCGGGAGGAGCGTATGTGCTCGATGTGATGCAAAGCCCACCGAGGTACAAGACTAGACCCTGCACTGAACTTCGGGCACTCGGTAGGGACTAGAGCAATCAGTCGATTCATTGCGGAAGTAGCCAACCGCATCGTCGATAGTGACGTGCCTGCACGCAATGACGGTCGCGCCTGAACTGATGCTATGGCGCATTGATTATCCGTCGCCGCATACGGTTAGCCTGCATGCTACGGGCAAGCTGCCGTCCCGACCACCATAGACCCGCGAGCAGCAGCGGTGCGCCACGGCCCAGTTGTGCCGGGTCCCCGTCCATCACCCCCTGGAAGACCAGGCCCATGCCCACGATGCCGGCTGCTCGTACGGTAGCAGCTCCTCGTAGGGTAGATTTTCACTTAGCGTCCGTTGGGCGCTCCGGGTCAAACTCATCGCGTGGACCGCTTCGATCCCGGAAACGGCAGCAGGACAGCCAGGACGAACACCAGCACCATCAGACCGATCACAATGAGATTGGCGACCGAAATGAGTATGAAGCCCCAGTGAAAATAATGCGCTGATCCGTTCATCGCGTTCCTCCTTTCCCATAGAAAGCAGGTCCACGACAGGGGTGGAAGTGCTCCAGCCCCATGATAGGGGTTGAACGGTGAACTATGCCGCGCACCAGGGGAACCGGTCTGGAATCCCCAACTAGACCATGGTCGGACCTCCTGGAGTAATCCCCACCACTACCAGGAAACCAAATCCTACCTTACTGATCACTGCGACCCCCATCGCCAATCTCGTATTTCCGGCATATCCTCGAAATGCGTGCGCGAGTATTCAACCGATTTCTGGATAAGGGAATGGAGTTCCGCCAGCAAGCCTGGCGCCTGTTGGCGGATACGGGTCGCCCGCTTGATGGCCTCGATAGCCAGGTGATAGCGGCTCATCCCATTGAGGATCACCATGTCAAAGGGGGTGGTCGTCGTCCCCTGCTCATTGAAACCACGGACATGGAACCGCTCCGCATTTGCTCTCCCGTGTACGAGCTCATGGATCGCGCGTTGATACCCATGGAAGGCGAAGATGACGGGTTTGTCCGCGGTGAAGAGGTCGATGAACGCTGTCTCGCTCATTCCATGCGGATGGTCGTTGGCCGGGAAGAGCGTCATGAGATCCATGACGTTGACCACGCGCACCTTCATCTCTGGGAGGTGCTCTTGCAGCCACTGGGATGCTGCCAGAGCCTCCTGGGTGGGAATGTCCCCGGCACAGGCGATGACCGCGTCCGGCTCGAATCCCTGGTCGTTGCCGGCCCAGGCCCATACCGACGCGCCACGCGCACAGTGGTCGATGGCCTCATCCATGGATAGGTACTGGAGTTGCGGCTGCTTGTCGATGACGATAAGATTCACATAATTGCGGCTGCGGAAGCAGTGATCGGCGACGGACAGCAGGCAGTTCGCATCCGGAGGTAGGTAGATCCGAGACACTGTACCGCGCTTCGACAGCATGACGTCGATCAGGCCCGGCCCCTGGTGACTGAAGCCGTTATGGTCGTTCCGCCAGCAGGTTGACGTCAGCAGCACATTGAGCGAAGAGACCGGCTCTCGCCAGGGTAACTCGACTGCTTCCTGCAGCCACTTGGCGTGCTGCACCATCATCGAAGCGGAGACCATGGCGAACGACTCATAGGTGACAAACAGTCCGTGACGGCCGGTCAAGTTGTAGCTCTCAAGCCATCCCTCGCAGTTGTGCTCGCTCAGCACTTCCATCACGCGGCCATCCGGCGAGAGATGATCGTCGATGCTGATCCGTTTCTCGACAAAGCAACGATTCTCGACCGAGAAGACATCACCCATCCGATTCGAATTTGCCTCATCGGGGGAGAAAAGCCTGAAGTTGGCCTGTGCCTTATTGCGTGTAAACGTGTCTCGGAGCATTTGCCCCAGTTGGCGAGTCGACTCGTGGTGCTCGGCCCCGTGCCGCTGGACCTCGATGGCGTAGTCGCGGAAGTCGGGTAGATCCAGATCGACGAGTAACTTGCCACCGTTCGCGTGGGGATTTGCTCCCATGCGACGCGTGCCGGTCGGCGCGAGCTCGGCAAGCTCGGGAAGGAGCGTACCGCTTTGATCGAAATGCTTATCCGGGTGGTAGCTCCTCAGCCATTCTTCCAACATGGCGAGGTGCTTCGGATCCTGCTTCACCTCCGAGAGCGGCACCTGGTGCGACCGAAAGGTTCCCTCGACAGGCAAGCCGTCCACCACTTTCGGACCGGTCCAGCCCTTGGGGGTGCGCAGGACGATGGCAGGCCAGCGGGGCCGCTCGGAGAATCCATTGGTACGCGCCTCGTGTTGAATTGCACGGATTTTTTGATAACACTGGTCGAGCGTCGCGGCAAAGAGCTGGTGGGCTCGCGCCGGATCGTCGGACTCGACAAAGTAAACCTCGTAGCCGTTCCCTTCGATGGTGGCGCGGACATCGTCGTCACTGGCCCGCGCCAGCACGGTCGGATTGCCGATCTTGTAGCCGTTGAGGTGCAAAATGGGCAGCACGGCGCCGTCGCGCGCCGGATTGAGAAAGCTAGTCCCTTTCCAGGAGCCGGCCAGCGGGCCGGTTTCCGCTTCGCCGTCACCCACGACCGCCGTAACAATGAGATCCGGATTATCGAAGGCGGCCCCGAAGGCATGCATCAGGACGTATCCCAGTTCACCGCCTTCATGAATCGATCCCGGCGTGGGGACACTGACATGGCTCGGTATGCCGCCGGGTGTCGAGAATTGTCGGAAGAGGTGACGCAGGCCTGCCACATACTCCGACATCTCTGGGTAGACTTCGGAGTATGTGCCTTCCAAATAGACGTTCGCCACGATCGCCGGTCCGCCATGACCCGGTCCGGCGAGATAGATCATATTGACATCGTGCTCCTTGATGAGCCGGTTCAAGTGGACGTAGATAAAGCTCAGTCCCGGAGACGTCCCCCAGTGACCCAGCAGCCGCGGCTTGATGTGCTCCGGCCGCAAGGGCGTGCGAAGCAGCGGATTATCGAGCAGGTAGATCTGGCCGATGGTCAGATAATTTGCCGCCTCCCAGTAGCGTTGCATCTTATCGAGCAGGTCGGGGGTTAAGGGACCCTGCACAGGCGTGTCCTGTTCGGCAGGGCCGGCGCCGTCACGTTCGACGACGCTTGAGATGGCAGTATCAAACCGATAGATGATGGTCTCCTTACTGTGCGATCAGGTGGTACGTGTGTCTGGCAATCATCAGGTCTTCATTGGTGTGCATCACCCGTATCGTAACGGGGGCGCCGTTCCGAGAGATAACCGGCGCATGCTTGGCGTTTCTCCGCCCATCGACGTCAATGCCAAGGAATCCGAGCCCGGTGCAGATCCGCTCTCGAACGGGCGCAGCATGCTGTCCGATGCCGGCGGTGAACACCATGGTGTCGAGTCCGCCGAGGGCGGCGGCGAGCGCTCCGACGTATTTGCGGGCGGTGTAGCAGAAGAGCTCGACCGCATCGGCCGCCCGCTTGTCGGATCTCTCACGGTCCAGCAGGTCGTGCATGTCCGCACTCGAGCCGGATAGTCCGAGGAGTCCAGCTTGCTGATTAACGAGTGCGTTCAATGCCGCGGCATCCAGGCCGTGTGACTGCAGCAGGTACAGCGGGACACCGGGATCGAGATCACCCGAGCGGGTGCCCATGACCAGCCCGCCGGTCGGTGTGAACCCCATCGTCGTCTCTATTCCAATTCCATCTCGTACCGCCGCCATGCTGGCGCCATTACCCAGATGCGCGATGATGGTCCGGCCCGCGGCCGCCACAGCGTCGAGCGACCGCAACTCTTGCATGATGTACTCGTAGGAAAGGCCGTGGAAGCCATAGCGCACCACGCCCGCATCCTCAACCCAGTGCGGCAAAGCGTACAGCTGGGCCACGCGAGGCATCTGCCGGTGGAAGGCGGTATCGAAGCAGGCCACCTGCGGAACCGTCGGGAACAGGCGGCTCACGGTCTCGATGGCGCCGATTGCCTGAGGGAGATGCATGGGGTCGATTGCGATCAGCTGCCGAAGCGCCGCGATAAGGTCATCGGAGATGCGCTGCGGCTTGCTGTGTTCAGCGCCTCCGTGCACGACGCGATGGCCGATTGCCTCGAACTGGAAGGCATCCTGATGCTGCAACCACACCATGAGCGCCTCAAGCGCCGTGGCATGGTCCGGCAATGGCCGGTTGCATTCGTAGAGCGGTGTGCCGCGAGAGTCGACGACGCGTATGTGGCTATCGGAGAAGCCAATTCGTTCGATTGTCGCCGAAACCTGGAGAGATTGTTCCCCGCCAATCCGGTAGATCGCTGACTTGAGACTCGAGGAGCCGGTGTTTATGGTCAGACAGTCCATCACGACTCCCCCTTCAACGCGCATCGCGAATTCGATCGAGTGCGTGCTCGGCCGCTCTCAAGTGTAATTCGTGGTGATCTACAGAGTGCCCCGGCGGTTGCGAGCTAATCGGGCGACTATCATGATAGGAAAATCGCTTTGGGCGTACGCTGAAGGGAGAACTCCGGAAAAACAGGCGCCGCGAAACTGACGTTAGTGAGCCTCGATGCTACAAGGGGGGAAATCGTGCCGGCACATCCTCTTCCCAGCGGGTACTTGCACACTCGGGGCGCCTCCATCGTCGATGGGGACGGCAATCCGGTTCGGCTGGCCGGCATCAATTGGTATGGCTTCGACTGCCCGAGTATGGTCGTGGGTGGGCTCGACCATCAGCCGCTCGATGACCTCTGCGGTCTGATCGTGCGCCTCGGCTTCAACACTGTCCGGCTTCCCTTCTGCGTCCAGCTGGTGTTGGAGAACCCTCCGATAACCGCATACCTGGACGCTGAACCCTCCCTGGCAGGCAAGGGAGCACTTGAGATCATGGATGAGGTCATCGCTGCCTGTGGCCGGCACGGACTGAAGATCATCCTCGATTGCCACCGCGGACCGGCCGGCTGGAGCACGCAGGAGAATGGACTGTGGTATTCCGACACCTACCGAGAGGATGCCTGGCTCCGGAGCTGGGAACAGGTGGTTCGTCGATCCATAGAGGACTCGACCGTGATCGGATGTGACCTGCACAATGAGCCCGGCTCACCCCCGCCGGACCCAACCGCCTGGCCGGCCAACGGCGGCTCCCTCTGGGGGCACGGTAATCCACTGTTTGGTGGCCCACCTCGCGATTGGGCCGCCGCGGCGACCCGAGCCGGAAATCGCATCCTCGCCGGCAACCCCAATCTTCTCATCCTCGTCGAGGGGGTGCGCGCCGATCCCGCCGGCCCGCCGGAGAACGGCAATGTGTACTGGCCCGGCGGCAACCTTTCCGGCGTCGCCCGCGCTGCTCTTCCCCATCGATTCACACCGACGCGAATTACGTTGAATGTGCCCGACCGTCTCGTCTACTCCGTGCACGATTACGGCCCCGACATGTACGATCAATTGCCCTGGTGTCAATTGGGGAGCACGGCATCCTCTCCCGATGCCTGCAATCGGGTGTGGGACCGCACCTGGGGTTTCATCGCCCAGCAAGAGATCGCGCCGGTCCTGATTGGCGAGTTTGGCACGCCGAACGGCCGAAAACCTGGAGACAAAACACCAGCGCGGTTTTATACCGAGATCAATCAGACCAATCCCCAGGGAAACTGGTTCGCTTACCTGATGAGGTACATCCAGGAACACAACCTGCACTGGACCTACTGGTGCCTGAATGGCACCCAGTCGAGGGCTCTGGGTCGCGATCCCACCAGACCTGACTGGTACGGGGTCCTCGATTCCACCTGGCAGGAAGTCGCCAGCGACTCTCTACTGGAAGCGCTCGAGTCGATTCAATAGTGGCTCGTGAGATGGATGAATCAGCACGCCGGAGCACTATCGATGCTTCTGGGACGAAACCTTCGATCGCCTCGACGCGTGTCTGCGCGAGTTGAAAGACTCGGAGGAAGCCGCATGGACGGCAGCACGACCGGGAACTCGACAAACTGGAGGATGAAAGTGGCGCTCATGCAGACTCTTGTGGAACGCATCTCCGCTATCACCACGATCGCGAACCAGACGGTTCTCGTCAGATGAGCAGCGGAGGATTGTCCAAAGCCCGGCTGGGACGTATGCACGACGTCATGGCCGGCTATGTCGAGCGCGGCGACGTGCCTGGTCTGGTCACGTTGGTCAGCCGAAGGGGTGAGGTGCATGCCGATGCCATCGGCACGAAGGCGGTTGGCGGCAACGACCCGATGCGGCGCGACACGATCTTCCGCATCGCCTCGATGACCAAGCCGATCACGGCCGCGGCAACCATGATTTTGGTTGAGGAGTGCATTTTGCGGCTGGACGAGCCGGTGGATCGCTGGCTACCCGAACTGGCCAATCGTCAGGTGTTGAAGCGACTCGACGGGCCGCTCGACGACACCGTGCCCGCAAAGCGGCCGATCACTGTGCGCGACCTACTCACCTTCCGCCTGGGCTTCGGCGTCATCCTGGAGCCACCGGGCACCTATCCGATTCAGCAGGCCGTGAGCGAGCAGCTCGAAGGCCAGGGGCAGGGACCACCTCAGCCGTCCGCGCCACTTGCGCCGAATGAGTGGATCCGCCGCTTGGGGACCTTGCCGCTGATGCACCAGCCAGGCGAGAAGTGGATGTACAACACGGGCTCCGACGTGCTGGGCGTGCTGATCGCGCGTGCCTCGGGTCAGCCGTTGGAGAGGTTCTTCCGCGAACGCATCTTCGAGCCGCTCGGCATGAAGGACACCGGTTTCAGCGTGCCGGCTTCCACGCTCCATCGGCTGGCGACCTCCTACCAGGTCAATCCCGAAACCGAAGGGCTTGAGCTCTTTGACAGTGCCGGCGACAGCCGCTGGAGCCGCCCACCCGCATTCCCATCCGGCAGCGGGGGACTGGTCTCGACCGTCGATGACTATCTGGCTTTTGGCCAGATGATGCTGAACCAGGGCAAACACGGCAGCGAGCGCACCCTGTCCAGGCTTTCGGTGGAGGCCATGACAACCGACCAGTTGACGCCCGAGCAGAAGGCCTTGTCCGGCTTCGTCCCCGGTTACTTCGACAGTCGCGGTTGGGGGTTCGGCATGTCGGTGGTCACCCGGCGCACCGACCTGACGGCGGTGCCCGGCAGTTTCGGCTGGGATGGCGGCCTGGGCACCTCCTGGTTTTCGGACCCGACGGAGGACATGGTCGGCATCCTGATGACCCAGCGTTCGGGCTTTCCCCTGTTCTCGAAGGTCTATCTCGATTTCTGGACCTCGGTCTACCAGGCGATCGACGACTGAACCGCTGCCACGATGAGCGACAACCGCAATCGGCTCTGGCCACAGTCTTCGACCTGGGTCTGAGCGCCGCGGCGCGTCCCGGAGCCCTGTTCGCGCACCACGAACTCTTCATTGGCCAGTGCGCCGAGCGGCAGCGCGGCCCTCGCCACCAGAGGGTGTGAGGGCGGCGCCACCACTACCAGTGCATTGGAGAGAAACGGGGTAACCTGCAGCTGCTCTTCCGGCTCTCCAGCCGTCTTCCAGAGGGACCGACGATGCCCACCTGGATGCTAGCTATACCTTAATAAAGCCCGGCACAATATGGTCGCAATAATAGTCTCTCTCGCATGCGAGCAGAACAACTGCGAAAGCGGGATAATTCGCATCGTGTTTCTCCAATCCATGATCGCCGGTTTCGTCAAGGTATACCGTCACTGCCACCAACGCACCCTGGGGACTTGAACCATTTTTCTATCTCCCGATTGAACCACGCCTGCCATTCTCACCGATCAAACTGCAATCGTGCTGCAACGGCACGAAAGGAGTAGGCGAACTCACTCCTTCGGACAATTGTCTCGACAATCCTTGCACGCTACACTTGACGGTGAGATACGTCTGGTCGCGGACCTCCGCGTCCCGGGCAGGCGACGGAATACAGGCGGGAGCAGCGCCCGAGACGGCGCGGGGGAGAGGATATGACGACACGACGATGGCTGGTGCTTGGTGTTGCGCTCATGGCGATGCTAACGGGTGGGATCGCGCCCACCGTTTCCCAGGCGGCGGGGCCGAACGGCGCTGATCCGCATGTGCATCCGCACCTGGCCGTCCAGCAAGGGCGCCATCTGACCATGGCACAGCTGCCGGCCGGCCTGGCCCGCGTCTGGCGACAGACGGTGCTGCGAGACCATCTGGCCGGTTCAGGCCTGGCACGAACCGGCGCCGCACGCCTCGCCGCACACTCACTGTCCGGCTTCGCCTCGACCTTCGCAGCCGCCGGGCTGGCGCTCCATCCTCTGGTTCGCTCCGCCGGCTGGAGTTTCAGAATGACCCTCAACGGCTATGGCCGCAGCACCTTCCACGCGGTGCCGCGCGCCCAGCGAACAACCCACGCCGGCCTCACCACCTACCGTCATGGCCGGCTGCTGGAATGGTATCGCACCACCGCCAGCGGCCTGGAGCAGGGCTTCACCCTGCCGTCCGCCCCAACGCACGCCGGGCATGGCCCGGTGGTCCTGTCGCTGCATATCGGCGGCAGCCTCCATGCCATGGCGACGGGCCATGAGATCGTGCTGGCCAGCCACACGGGAGCCGCGGTGCTGCACTACGGCGGTCTGCGAGCGACTGACGCCCACGCGCGAACTCTGCCAGCGCATCTGGCGGTGATCGGGAGCAGCGTGCGGCTGGTGGTGGACGATCGTGGGGCGCAGTACCCGATCCACATCGATCCGTACATCGAGAACCAGAAGCTGGTGGCCTCCGATGCGGCCTACTATGACAATTTTGGGAGATCCGTGGCGCTGGGTGGTGACGGCAACACGGCCCTCATCGGCGCATACCACAAGAACGGTTATGCCGGTGCGGCGTACGTCTTTGTCCGTCCCTCGGGAGGAACCACCTGGACTCAGCAGCAGGAGTTGACCGCGTCCGATACGGCCAGTAACGATCAGTTCGGGGAATCCGTGGCGCTGAGTGGTGACGGCAACACGGCCCTCATCGGCGCATTAACCAAGACCGTCAACGGACAGATGTATGCCGGCGCTGCGTACGTCTTCGTCCGTCCCTCGGGAGGAACCACCTGGACTCAGCAGCAGGAGTTGACCGCGTCCGGTTACGCTTATGACTTCGGGAACTCCGTGGCGCTGAGCGGTGACGGCAACACGGCGCTCATCGGGCAGGAATATGCCGGTGCGAGCTACATCTTCATCCGCCCCTCGGGAGGAACTATCTGGTCCCAACAACAGGAATTGGTCGCGACCGACGCCGCTAGTTCCGGTGGCTTTGGGAGATCCGTGGCGCTGAGTGGTGACGGCAACACGGCCCTCATCGGCGCATACAACAAGACCGTCAACGGACAGCTGTATGCCGGTGCAGCGTACGTCTTCGTCCGTCCCTCAGGAGGAACTATCTGGTCCCAACAACAAGAGCTGACCGCGTCCGACGCGGCTTACCGTGACAACTTCGGAAACTCTGTGGCGCTAAGTAGCGACGGCAACACGGCGCTCATCGCCGCGCCGAACAGGACTGTTAACCAACAAAGTGCCGGTGCGGCGTACGTCTTTGTCCGTCCCTCGGGAGGAACCACCTGGAGCCAGCAGCAGGAGTTGACCGCGTCCGATCCGGCCAGTAATGATCAGTTCGGGAGCTCCGTGGCGCTGAGTGGGGACGGCAACACGGTCCTCATCGGGCAGGACAATGGCGTTGCGAGCTACATCTTCATCCGCCCCTCGGGAGGAACTATCTGGTCCCCGCAGCCGAAATTGACCACGTCGCCTGGCGGTGCCTTCGGGAGCTCCGTGGCGCTGAACGGCGACGGCAACACGGCACTCGCTAGCGCAGCGTACGATACCAATGGTGCTGGTGCTGCCTACACCGAAACCTTTACCGGCACGAGAGTTGCCCTGAGCGGCCGGCCCACGGGGTGCGCCAACGGGTCCACGACGTCCATCACCGTCACCCTCACTCCCACGGCGGGAGCTACGGGCACCACCTACCAGGTCGACTCCGCCCCCGCACAGAACTATTCGGGTCCCTTCGTGGTCTCGGGGGTCGGTAGCCACACCATCGCTTACCACTCGACCTTCTCCGGAGGGTACGTCGAGCCGGATCAGACCATCACCGTGCAGATCGTGGGACCACCCACGCTCAGGGCGTCGAGCGGCTCGCTGGGTGACACTATCTCCGTCACCGGCTCGGTCTTCCAGGCCGGCGAGACGGTCTCGCTCTATCTGGACAGCACCGCCTCCACCCCGTTTGCCACGGTCACCGCTGGCGACTGCTCCGTGTCCACCAGCTTTACCGTGCCGGAAGCGACCTACGGCTCGTACAGCATCATTGCGGTGGGACAGAGCAGCGGCAGGACCGGCTCGACCACCTTCTCAATTCTGCCTACCACCCGCATTCTCTCCTCCGGTTCCACCTTTGGCCTGTACGGCTTCGGCTTTGGCGCCGGCGAGACGGTCACGGTCCACCTCGATTCACCCACCGGCACCGTGGTCGGCAGCGCGGTGGCAAACAGCAAGGGAAGCTTCTCGCCCGTCATTTTCTCCAAACCGTCGATCTCGCACCGGCTGTACGCTGTGGGGCAGTCCACCGGCGCCACCGCTTACAGCGTCTATGTGGTCCCGCCGAGCCTGAGCAGCAATCGGTCGTCCGGCATCCCCGGCTCCAGCGCCACCATCACTGGCTCGAACTTCGGGCCGAGTGAGACGGTCGCCGCCCTGTGGGATTGCATGTCCGCCTCCTGTACCGGCGACCTAGTGGCCGGAACGGCTACGGCGGACTCGTCCGGCAACGTCAGCATCCCAATCACCATTCCCTCAACCGCGATGCCCGGCAGCTCTCACACCATCGGCGTACTGGGGCAGAGCAGCACGGCGTTCGGCACCCTCGGGTTTTCACTGCCACCGGTGGGTCTCCTTATCGACCGCAATTCTGGTATCCCCGGCTCGTCGGTCACCATCACCGGTGCGAACTTTGGGGTGGGCGAAACTGTCGCGGCGCTCTGGAGCTGTTCATATGCAACCTGTACCGGCAGCCAGACCATGGGTACTGGCACGGCGGATGGGAGTGGGGCGGTCACCATTAACGCCACCATCCCAGCCAGCGCAACACCCGGCAGCACGAACACCATTGGTGTGCTGGGGCAGAGCAGCAAGGGCTTCAGGACTCTCAGCTTCTCACTACCAAATGTCGGCGCCTCCATCAACCCAGGCTACGGCACCGCAGGCTCGAAGGCTACGGTGTCTGGGAGCAACTATGGCGCCGGGGAGGCTGTGACGGCCTACTTCGACTGCACCGCAGCTCCCTGTACGGGCAAGACGGCCATCGGAACCGCCAACGCGGCCAGTGATGGCACCCTCTCGTTGCCGGCCAGTATCCCATCCAACGCTGCCCCCGGTACGACCTACACCATCGGCGTGCTGGGCGGCGCCAGCAAGGGCTTCACCACGGTGAGCTACACCGTGACCGGCGGTCCCACTGTGGCACGGGTCTCGGGCCTGGCCCTCCATCGGCAGGGCTCGACGCTGCTGCTCAGCTGGCGGCTGGCCCATCCGGCGGGTGTGGTCGGCTTCGATCTGTTCTCCGGTTCGAGCCGGATCAATGCCCGCACCATCCCGGTGCATGCCAGCCACCAGTATCGTTTCCGCACAACGGAGAGCACGGCTGGACGGTACACCCTGGACGTGATGCTCCAGACCGGCCGCCATATCGTGGTCCCCTTCTCGGCCGGTGGGTGACCTCGCGGCGTAGCTGAGCGGTACCCTGGTCGCGGTATGAATACCCTCCTTCCCGCGCGTTCGGCGTGGGAAGGACCGCAGGATGCGCATCGGCTTTAGAAACCTCCGCTTCCGTGAGTGGGCTCTACGCGGTGTCCAGGTCCGCGGCCATGAACTTGGCCGCGGAGTTTGAAACCGTGAAGCCCGACCCAGCATGGAAGAGTGTCATGATGGGCTCGACGCTGAAAGTAGCCGCGAATCTCTTCTTCAGTACACAGCCGAGCCGGCGCAGCACGGTCAGCGGCAGGATGATGCGCCCGTATTCGGACGCTTTATAGTCGCCCCGCAGCAGATCGACCACCGACCAGATAAAGGCGACCTTGTCCTGGAATGATCTCATAGCCACCATCCCGCGCATCGACACATACCTCGCTCAGTGTACCTGCGGCGACGGCCACGGTGCATCACTGGCGCCGCGCAGTGAAAACGGTTGTACAACACGTATAGTCCTGATAGGATTATCCACCAGAGAGTCATCGACCCCCTGGTAAGAGTCAAGATGGTACAGGTACCCCATGAGCCTCCAGTACAAGATGCAGGTTTACATCCGCAAGGCCATTCGTCAAGCAGAGTTCATGCAATTGATGTCAGGCCGCTGGAATGCCTCGTTGCCTGCTTTTGGACTTGAGATCACTGGAGATGACAGGAACGCGGCAGAACAGAACTTGCTAATGCGGCTTACTGCTTACGTCCTGGCGGCCCCTCTGTCTGGTTCGTCGCTGCCGGTCATCGATGACGTCGACCTCGATGATGCGGGCGTGTCTGAAGACGTGCAGGAATCTGAGACAGAAGGACCGAATATAGATTGGGACACCGATTCCTGCGAGCCAATGACGCTCACCGCCCGTGATAGTCTCACTGTCGCTGAAGCGGTGATCGTCCCTTCGCCCCCAAACGAGTACCTGCTGCTGGCAGCGCAGGAGTACCGACGGTTCATTAGCCAGTAGCGAATGGTGGAGACTGCCCTGCGCTTGGAACGCCTCGGAGAACAGCACTGGGGACTTCGGCGCAATTTTGATTGCGGCGAAGTGGACCTGAACCAATACTTGGCTGAAAGAGCACGCAAAGAGGTTAGAACATGGTGGAGCCACCCTGTCCTGCTGTTCGAAAAAACTCGCGCACGCGGGCGGTGAAGGCGTCGTTTTCTTCAATCATTGGGCCGTGGCCGCTGTGTTCGAAGATGGCGAGTTGGGCTCCTGGGATGTGCGCCGCCAGGTATTCGGATTGATCCACCGGGGTGATCCAGTCCTGCCGTCCCACCAGGACCAGGGTGGGGACGTGGATCTGGCTCAGGCGATCGCGCACGTCGTAGTTCGGGATGTTGCGTGAGAACGCGAAATTGTGGGTTCGATAGCGAAAGACCATGTTCTCCAGGCGCTCTTCATCTTGCTCCGGATCGGGGGTGGTGCGGTACAACGGCTGGATGGCGGCAAACGACGTGCGAAACTCGTCGTCGTCGGCCACGCGACCGCCAAAGAGACGATCGAGCTGCTCCACTGAGATACCGGGAAGATCGGACTTCAAGGCGTTCTCCCGGGCGGCCGTCTCATTGTGGTGGCTGGGCGCGGTGTCCTGCAGCAGCAGGTGGGTGAGCCGGTCTCCGTGCCGCAGGGCATACTCCAGTGAGATGAAGCCGCCGTAGGATGTCCCTAGCACGGCGAATCGGTCGAAGCCGAGGTGGGCGCGAAGTGCGTCGAGATCGGCTACGAAGTCCTGGTGGGAGTACGACCCGTTGGGCGCCTCGCCGGACTTTCCGCAGCCACGCAGGTCGTAGGTGACGATCTGGAAGCTGTCGGCCAGTGGCGCCAGCCACCGCACGTAGCCCCGGTTGTCGCTCATCCCCGGCCCCCCGTGCACGGCGATGAGCGGTATCCCCTGGCCCATCACCTCGTAATAGGTATCAATCCCGTTGAGCGTGGCTTGCATGTCTATCCCTCCTGGTTGGTAGTGATCACGAGACGTGGCGGGATCTCCCTACCCTGGGAGATTCCACCGATTCGAACAGGGTGTAGGCTCGCTTTCGGATCAAGAGCTCGAAGGACAGCGCCATCTCGCGGATTCCTGCAATCGCCGCCAGCGGGCTGTCAAGGAAGGCGAGGAGCGCGTCGCGATGCGGAAAGAAGGCCTCGGCCAGGATGTCGGCTCCGCCGGCCACTCGCGAGAGATAGCGAATGGCCGGTTCCCGCTCCAGCGCCTGGATTACCTCCCCCGTGCGGGCGAGCTCCACCTTGAGCCAGAGCAGCACCACCTCTTCGAAACCCAGCCGGAATGGGTTGCCCAGCGCGACTACCATCACGTAGCCGGATTGCAGCAGGCGCAGGGTGCGGCGGCGCACGGTAGATATGG
>JAABUZ0100001875.1_pt1 | contig 37491 bp, 36 predicted proteins | sample 5562091 | NCBI WGS metagenome assembly JAABUZ01 (sample SAMN12813069, study PRJNA571459) | rock metagenome | isolation source: Antarctica rocks | place: Antarctica: Victoria Land, Linnaeus Terrace sud | collected 2015-12-21 | reverse complement strand
CATCCCCCCCTCTCCCCATCCCCCCATCCCCCCCTCCGCGCCCAAGGACCCCTGATCTCAAGATTGAAACGAATCACAACCAAACCATCCTCCGAATCGGCGTTCCAGCTGGTCTTTTTCCTCGCGTTGCCACCTTACCCAACCCCAATCGGTTAGTGATTGATTTTCGCGCCTTTGCTATGGAAGAGCGCGATATTCTCTGGGCACCGGGGTTGCGCTTTAGGCAGCAGTTGCTGAATGTAGGCGCTTCCCGCTTCCCGGTTGTGTGGTTAGAAATTAACCTTCGCGGCTTGGGGCTAACACTCAAACCGATTTGGAGTCACCCCACCACCTTAGTAGGTATTGCCCCCTTGCTCCAAACCGCTCAGCGCTATGCCGCTGCCGCAGCGATTAATGGTGGTTTTTTTAATCGCAATGAACAGTTACCTTTGGGTGCAATCCGTCGGGATGGTCGGTGGTTTTCGAGTCCGATTCTTAACCGGGGCGCGATCGCCTGGAACGATGAGGGGCAAGTAAAAATCGGTCGTCTTAGCCTTCAGGAAACCTTAACTACCTCTACTGGAGGGCGTTTACCGATTCTGGCTTTCAACAGTGGCTACGTGCAGGCGGGAGCGAGCCTTTACTCTGATGAATGGGGACCCACCTACACCCCCCTGAGCGATAACGAAATCATCGTAGTCGTTCAAAATAACCAAGTCACGGCTCATCTTCCAGGAGGGAGCGCAGGTATTACCGCTTTTAGGATTCCGCCCAATGGATACTTGCTAGCCCTACGAGATCACAGTGCTGCCGCTAATTACCTGCCCGTTGGCACGCTTGTAAGTGGTAATGGTGCCACTGTTCCAGCCGACTTCGGGCGCTACCCTCAGATCCTGGGAGCAGGGCCACTTTTAGTCCAAAACCGTCAAATTGTTCTCGATGCCAAAGCTGAAAGATTCAGCGACGCTTTCATTCGCGAAGCAGCGGCTCGCAGTGCGATCTGCACTACCGTTACAGGCACCTTGCTGATTGCCGCTGTTCATAACCGTGCTGGTGGAGCCGGTCCCACCTTAGCGGAAATCGCCTTATTGATGCAGCAGTTGGGGTGTGTTGATGCTCTTAATCTTGACGGCGGTAGCTCTACGAGCCTTTACCTAGGAGGCAAACTCCTCAATCGCTCACCCCGCGATGCCGCCCGTGTCCACAATGGCCTAGGTGTTTTCCTTCAGATGCGGTATTAAGTAACCAATTGTAGGTTTTTGTCTTAGCGATCGCGAGCGCTAAAATTAAAGTTTCTTTAAAAATGTCATTTTTTAGATGAAAACTTGATAAATCGACTCGATTCATCGGCTCACAGATGACACCAAATGGGAAGAGTCTGCTATCTTTAGCTAGGGTTTCCTCAACTTGCTTCTTTCTACGGTCGAAACTTCGCGCGCGCTGTCTTATCTTGATCAATTCTTAACAATACTAACGGGCTGTTCTGTTCCAAGGAGAAATTAAACTATGGCTCAGCTTCAAGAAACTACACACGCGTCCACACTGCTCCTACCCCCAGATCACGCCCCCAAAGGCGTTGCTGCAACGGAAATGCGCCCTTGGGGTTCCTTTACTGTTTTAGAAGAAGGGCGAGGATACAAGATCAAGCGGATTGAAGTGAAGCCCGGGCACCGCCTCAGCCTTCAAATGCACCACCACCGCAGTGAACACTGGATCGTCGTTTCTGGTACAGCCAGAGTTACTTGTGGCGAGGCTGAAGTGATGTTGAGTAATAATCAATCTACTTATGTACCCCAGTGTACAAATCATCGTCTAGAAAATCCCGGTGTGATTCCCCTAGTTTTGATTGAAGTTCAAAATGGGGAATACTTAGGAGAAGATGACATTGTCCGGTTTCAAGACGACTATGCCCGCACGAAGTGATAATTAGGGGCGAGGGGCAGGGGGAGCTCCCCCTGCCCCCCTACAGGAAAATTAGGATCAAAACAGCGGAATGATTCATCTCAGCCCCCCTGCCGCCAGCGAGATCAGGCGTCTGCTGTCCAAGCAGCGCCAACCTAATATGTTGTTCAGAGTGCAGGTCAAAACTGGTGGTTGCTCTGGCTTGTTTTACGATATCGCGTTTGATGAAGCGGTACTTGGCGATCAAGTCTACGACTGTAACGGCATTCCAGTCGTGGTAGATGCTCAAAGCTTGAATTACATCTTCCTCGGGCTCACACTCGATTACTCAGAGGATCTGATGGGGGGTGGTTTTCGCTTCCACAACCCGAATGCCGCCCAGATATGTGGCTGTGGCAACTCGTTTTCTGCCAATGGCGATCGCATTTAAAAGTCAAACATTGACATATAACCAGCAAAATTGATATACTGATAAGTTGTTAAAATTAGCTCACTAAGGAGCCTTACGCGCTGTAACTCATGCCAACTATACAGCAGCTTATCCGTAACGAACGTCAGATAGCAATCACGAAAACCAAGTCACCAGCTCTGAAGCAATGCCCTCAGCGCCGTGGGGTTTGCACCAGAGTGTACACAACTACGCCAAAAAAACCTAACTCAGCCTTACGTAAAGTGGCGAGGGTGCGTCTCACCTCTGGCTTTGAAGTCACAGCCTACATTCCAGGCATTGGTCACAACTTGCAAGAACACTCAGTCGTCATGATCCGTGGCGGAAGGGTCAAGGACTTGCCAGGGGTAAGATACCACATTATCCGTGGCACCTTAGATACAGCAGGAGTCAAAGATCGCCGTCAAGGGCGCTCAAAATATGGGACTAAGCGCCCCAAGAAAGCCTGATGTTCGGTTGGGTGAAACAGTTATCAGATAACTGTTGATTAGCACAGCTTCCACAACTCAAGAACTTAAGCGCCGTTCCACCAGTGATCTAGCATAGTGGCATGGCGCAACAAGTGTGATATAATTGACTGTGAAGATAGTGTGAATGCCTATTGGTTTTAACTAAGTACGGAAGTTGAAACCGTACAGGCTTTACGGTGCAGTGGACTAATGTCAGCTAGCCCGGTCACAATATGAGGAGAAGCTATTGGGTGAAAGTGTTGGGCAGGAGTTAACTGCTTGACGCAATGAAACCATCGTCTGACCTCATTTAATTCAGTCGCTGCCATATAGTTTAAAGGCTTACGTATGTCTCGTCGTGCTGTTGTTCAAAAGCGCCCGGTTCCCCCTGACTCTGTCTATAACAGTCGACTCGTTAGCATGATGATGCGACGAGTGATGCGTAGTGGCAAGAAATCACTCGCTGGGCGGATTATTTATGAGGCAATGAAAATAATAGAGGAGCGCACTGGAGGCGATCCGCTCGAAACGTTTGAAAGAGCGATTCGCAACGCCACACCTTTGGTAGAGGTCAAGGCTCGCCGGGTTGGGGGTGCTACCTACCAGGTGCCAATGGAAGTTCGTACTGACCGGGGTACGACGCTAGCGTTACGCTGGTTGATCCAGTTTTCTAGACAACGCCCAGGTCGAACCATGGCTAGTAAGCTGGCTAATGAGTTAATGGATGCCGCCAACGAGACGGGAAATGCGATCCGCAAGCGGGAAGAAACGCACAAGATGGCAGATGCGAATAAAGCTTTTGCTCACTACCGCTACTAAGTCTTGAGGACGGTTTTCCGTAAGAGTATAGAAGCTTAACAGAGAGTAACATAGAGATAACTGGGGCAAAGACGAAGGAGGCAGCTGTGGCACGTACGATCCCGCTTGAGAAAGTACGCAATATTGGAATTGCGGCCCACATTGATGCGGGCAAAACAACAACGACAGAAAGAATCCTGTTCTACTCTGGCATAGTTCATAAGATTGGTGAAGTCCACGAAGGAACGGCTACGACTGACTGGATGGAGCAGGAGCGGGAGCGAGGAATTACAATCACTGCCGCTGCTATTACCACTAGCTGGAAAGACCATCTAATCAACATCATCGATACACCGGGTCACGTTGACTTCACGATAGAGGTGGAGCGTTCGATGCGGGTATTGGATGGGGTGATCGCTGTGTTCTGCTCAGTGGGCGGTGTGCAGCCCCAATCAGAGACAGTGTGGCGACAGGCAGATCGGTATCGCGTGCCTCGGATCGCCTTTGTCAATAAAATGGATCGCACTGGAGCGAATTTTTACAAAGTTTATGGTCAGGTACGCGATCGCCTGCGGGCTAATGCGGTGCCGATTCAGCTGCCAATTGGTAGTGAAAACGACTTTCGGGGAATTGTAGACTTGGTGCGAATGCGAGCATTCATCTACAACAACGACCAGGGAACGGATATCGAGGAAACCGACATTCCGGCAGAAATGCAGGAACAGGCCCAAGAGTACCGCACAAAACTAATTGAGTCAGTGTCAGAAACTGATGAAGCCCTAATTGAGAAGTACCTGGAAGGCGAAGAACTTACAGAAGCGGAAATCCGTCAAGGTCTGCGCCAAGGAACGATAGCCGGTAAGATTGTACCCATGCTATGCGGTTCTGCCTTCAAAAACAAGGGTGTACAGTTGATGCTTGATGCGGTGGTAGATTACCTACCGGCTCCAACTGAGGTGCCGCCGATTCAAGGAACATTACCCAATGGCAATAGCGTCGAGCGACACGCGGATGACGCAGAACCGCTATCGGCTCTAGCTTTCAAGATTATGGCTGATCCCTACGGTCGTTTGACCTTTGTTAGGGTGTATTCTGGCATTTTGAAGAAGGGCAGCTACGTCCTCAACGCCACTAAGGATAAAAAGGAACGGATTTCACGCCTAATTGTCCTAAAAGCGAACGAGCGAATCGAGGTAGATGAACTGCGAGCCGGTAGCTTAGGCGCTGCGTTAGGTCTGAAAGACACCTTCACGGGAGACACGCTCTGCGACGACAACTCACCAGTAATTCTAGAGTCCCTGTTTATTCCAGAACCAGTGATTTCGGTGGCGGTTGAACCCAAAACCAAGCAGGACATGGATAAGCTATCCAAGGCACTGCAATCACTGTCTGAAGAAGATCCTACCTTCCGTGTCAGCGTTGACCCTGAAACCAACCAAACCGTGATTGCCGGGATGGGAGAACTTCACCTAGAAATTCTGGTAGACCGAATGCTACGAGAATTCAAGGTAGAAGCGAATATTGGTGCGCCGCAAGTGGCATACCGGGAAACTGTTCGCAAAGCCGTCAAGGCTGAAGGTAAGTTTATCCGCCAGAGTGGTGGTAAAGGCCAGTATGGTCACGTAGTCATTGAGTTGACGCCAGGAGAACCAGGGAGCGGCTTTGAATTCGTCTCCAAAATTGTGGGTGGTATCGTACCAAAAGAGTACATCGGGCCAGTGGAGCAGGGGATAAAAGAAACTTGTGAATCAGGGATATTAGCTGGATATCCTGTAATTGATATCAAGGCAACGCTGGTTGATGGGTCTTACCACGATGTAGACTCCTCGGAAATGGCCTTTAAGATTGCTGGCTCAATGGCTATAAAAGAAGCGGTGATGAAAGCTGCTCCCGTTCTGTTAGAGCCTAAGATGAAAGTTGAGGTTGAAGTGCCGGAAAACTTCCTTGGGGATGTGATCGGCGACCTCAATTCCCGTCGTGGTCAAATTGAAGGTATGGGCTCTGAGCAGACCATTTCAAAAGTGACTGCAAAAGTTCCGTTGGCGGAGATGTTTGGCTATGCCACAGTTATCCGGTCGAATACCCAAGGCCGGGGCATCTTTTCAATGGAGTTTAGCGACTACGATGAGGTGCCGCGCAACGTAGCGGAAGCAATTATTGCGAAGAGCAAAGGGAACGCTTAACTAGGAAGGAAAAGGAACCGATCATTCATGGCACGCGCAAAGTTTGAAAGGAATAAACCCCACGTCAACATCGGTACGATTGGTCACGTTGACCACGGCAAAACCACCTTAACAGCAGCGATTACAATGACTCTGGCAGCTATGGGTCAGGCGAAGGCTAGGAAGTACGCTGACATTGATGCTGCTCCAGAGGAAAAGGCGCGGGGTATTACCATCAACACCGCCCACGTAGAGTATGAAACCGAACAGCGGCACTATGCCCACGTGGACTGCCCAGGACACGCTGACTATGTGAAGAACATGATCACCGGGGCAGCTCAAATGGACGGTGGGGTACTAGTGGTGTCGGCGGCGGATGGCCCGATGCCGCAAACACGGGAACATATCCTGTTGGCTAAGCAGGTGGGCGTTCCTAGCCTCGTCGTCTTCATGAATAAGGAAGACATGGTAGATGACGAAGAGCTGCTGGAACTCGTAGAACTGGAAGTACGGGAACTCCTGAGTTCATACGATTTCCCTGGTGACGACATTCCAATCGTCAAGGGTTCTGCCTTGCAAGCTCTGGAAACGATGACATCTAACCCTAAAACTCAGCGTGGCGAGAATGATTGGGTAGATAAGATCTATCAACTGATGGACGAGGTAGATAATTACATTCCAACACCAGAGCGGGATATAGATAAGCCGTTCTTGATGGCGGTGGAAGACGTATTTTCGATTTCAGGTCGTGGTACAGTAGCCACTGGTCGGATCGAGCGGGGCAAAATCAGGGTCGGCGAAACTGTGGAACTAGTTGGCATCAGAGGCACGCGTAGTACCACAGTCACAGGTGTGGAAATGTTCCAGAAGACCCTAGATGAAGGTATGGCTGGGGATAACGTCGGAGTGTTGCTCCGGGGACTCAAGAAGGAAGAAATCGAGCGTGGCATGGTACTGGCAAAGCCCGGTAGCATCACCCCTCACACTCAGTTTGAATCTGAGGTGTATATCCTTCAGGAAAAAGAAGGTGGTCGCAAGACACCGTTTTTCCCTGGCTACCGTCCCCAGTTCTATGTACGGACAACAGATGTCACGGGTACGATTAGAGCGTTCACCTCAGATGATGGCAGTGAGGCGGAGATGGTGATGCCAGGCGACCGGATCAAAATGACGGTCGAACTGATTAACCCAATTGCAATTGAGCAGGGGATGCGGTTTGCAATTCGTGAAGGCGGTCGCACCATCGGCGCTGGTGTCGTATCTAAAATCTTGAAATAAGACCGTTTTGGTCTAATCAGGAGCAGAGGAGTGCAAATTGCCTCTCTGCTCCTTTTGCATCCTTTTGATTAACAACTACTCAGAACCTGGAAAATTTAAGATGGCAACCATCCAGCAGCAAAAAATTCGCATTCGCTTGCAGGCATTTGACAGACGCTTACTTGATACCTCTTGTGAGAAGATCGTAGATACAGCAAATCGGACTAACGCCACAGCAATAGGCCCCATTCCTTTACCAACCAGACGCCGGATCTACTGCTTACTGCGATCGCCCCATGTGGATAAGGATTCACGGGAACACTTTGAAACTCGCACCCATCGCCGCATTATTGACATCTACCAACCTTCTTCTAAGACCATCGATGCCTTAATGAAACTGGATCTACCCTCAGGTGTAGATATCGAAGTCAAGCTCTAAGTTGACACTGGAGCGCCAGGTACAAAGACCCCGCTCAGGGGCAACATATTGCCTCGTTCACCACGCGCCACGCGCTCTGGGGGAGATTGATTTTTCCCAAAAGATGAGCGTGGCGACTCGTTTAAAGCTAACAGCTTTATCGTGGAGCTATAGTCGCTTTGTTTATTTATCGGAAATTTCGGGAAAAATCACGATATAGTAAAAAGAGCAGTAACTTAATACCCTGTTCGCCAGAAAAATTGAGATTTAGGGTTAAATTGTGATATATTTAACACAGCACCGAAAACCAAGGCCGTAATTAAACCAAAAATTCTAGGCTTGAAATCCTTCTGTGTCCTCTAAGCTAATTCGCCTGTAGTAAGGTTGAAGGGAAGTCCACCAGTGATTAAAGCATTTCCCTTTTAGGAGTAGAAAAATCAGAATTTTTCTGGTCGGAAAAGGGAAATGAAGATAGTGGAAGAGGGGAAATCAGGAAGTTGTCAAAAGATAGGACAGGTTATGTCCGAATCTAACGCCTGTGGACAAGTAAGATTAGACTCTCTTGGACGAAGCAGGAAGCAAACATCAACATTGTACAGCGATGCACCGTGTTGTGTAAGTTTTGTGTAGCAGAAAGCGCAGTTACCATTTTTACCAAGGTGACGATGGCATCCTCATCCAAAATTGCGGTTCGAGAACTGCCTCTGTTTCCGTTACCGGAGGTAGTTCTCTTTCCCACAAGGCCCCTACCCCTGCACATATTTGAATTTCGCTACCGGATTATGATGAGCACGATTCTGGAGAGCGATCGCCGCTTTGGGGTGTTGCTCTGGGATCCGGTGCAAGGCAAACCAGCTGCTATTGGCTGCTGTGCTGAAATTATTCAGTATCAGCGACTGCCCGATGATCGGATGAAGATATTGACCTTGGGGCAGCAGCGGTTTCGCGTTCTAGAGTACGTTCGTGAAAAGCCGTATAAAGTCGGTTTGGTGGAGTGGATTGAAGACCATCCACCAACTAAGAATTTGAAGGCTTTGGCCACAGATGTGGAACAACTGCTTCGAGATGTGGTACGTCTGTCGGCAAAATTAACAGACGAAAACATCGAACTGCCAGAAGACATTCCTGATTTGCCCACAGAACTATCTTACTGGGTGGCAAGCAACCTTTACGGTGTTGCAGCAGAGCAGCAGATGTTGCTAGAAATGCAAGATACTGCTGCCCGACTGGAACGAGAAGCAGAAATTCTGACTTCTACCCGTAATCACCTGGCAGCTCGCACTGTCCTCAAAGACACATTTAAGCCATGATGAACAGAAAAGAGGCGTCAGTCGTCAGTCGTCAGAATGGTTTCTCAGTCCTGACGACTGACTTATTCTAAATATGTAAGACACTATAGCTGCCGAATAGTTTTAAGATATCTGTGTAGGCGGTTAGTTCGGTTAAAGATGATAGAACGGGCTCTGAGTTCACGTCAGCTTCTAAGTCAATGAAGAAAAGGTAGTCGCCGAGCGCGCGCTTGCTTGGGCGGGATTCAATCCGGCTGAGATTAATACCTCTTTGGGCAAACACCTGGAGGGGTTTGACTAGCGCTCCTGGCACATTGGCACCCACATTAAAGGCAAGCGAGGTGTGAGTGTCTAAGAGTGAAGATTGGTGGTAGTCAGTTTCTGACTGGCGCTGAGCTAGTACCCAGAAACGCGTACAGTTGTCAGGATAGTCATTAATCGCCTTGGCTAGTATCGGTAGGTTGTAAAGTTGAGCCGCACGCAGGGAGGCTACAGCACCCGCCGTCAAGTCTTGCTCCACCTGCTGTAACCCCTCGGTTGTAGAGTTAGTCGGAATTAACTGAACATTTGGGAGAAACTGCTCCAACCATCCCTGACACTGCGCCAAAGCTTGGGGGTGAGAATAAACAGCTTGGATGCCCGACAAACTCCCACGGGACAGTAAGCTATGGATGATCGGCATTACCAGAGCTAGCTGAATTTGCAATGCATCTAGCTGCCACAGCATATCCAGCGTGATCGCAACACTTCCTTCAATCGAATTCTCCACTGGTACGACAGCCAGTTGTGCTTCGCCTTGAGCGACAGCCCTTAAAGTTTGGGCAATGCTGGGATAAGGGCATAAAATAACTGAGTGTCCCGTACCTTTCGTAACCCAGCTGACATAAGCCAGAGCTGCTTGTTCTGTATAGGTGCCAGGAGGACCTAAGTATGCGATTGTTCTTTCCAATGGGAGATGCATATTGGGACGAATTTTACAATCATTTACAATTATTAGTTGTTAGGGAGCTTGTATAGCTAGCTTTACAACCAAAATGATAAAAAAATTATAAAATTATAAAAAAGGGATCTTCATCCACTTATGCCTATCCGGTTTACTGCCTCCCAATCGGTTGAGATTGCTGTTCCAGAGCAGCCTATTCCTATTCAGCACTACTTGCGCCAACCCCAACGTCTGGTAAGAGCTCTGGTTGACCCAAGCCGGATAGAGCCGCTCAGTGAGGAGTATTTTCGCCTAAAAATGCGCCCACTCTCCTTTATGATGCTGAAGATTCAACCAACTGTAGACCTCAAAGTGTGGGCTGAATCCAACGGAACTGTTCATGTGCGGTCGGTTGCTTGTGAAATCCGTGGAGTCGAGTATATCGACCAGCGCTTTGCTCTGAATCTAAAAGGGCATCTGTCTCCGTACCTCCTGAATGGAGAAACTAGGCTAAAGGGAAAAGCTGATTTAGAAGTAGAAGTGGAACTGCCATCTCCCTTTTTGTTCACCCCCAAGTCATTTTTAGAAGCAACTGGCAACGGTCTGCTCAAGAGTGTTCTGCTAACGATTAAGCAAAGATTGCTGTATCAACTACTGACAGACTATCACCATTGGGTTTGCGCCCAAACCGAAGAAATTAGCTCGAATCAAGCGGCGGTGCTACCCTCTACCGGTGCTACTCTCTAACAGTCCCATATAATCTTCTCCCCCAGATCCGGGCGGACACAAGGCACCGCCCCTACCCCCCTCAAGGCACCTGGCAAGGAGTAAAGGACATTCGATGCCAGCGGGTGGGGCCGTATTGTTGCAAAGCCTGTCGATGCCGCTGAGTCCCATAACCCTTGTTGCTAGCAAGGTCATACAACGGATACTTTGAGGCGAGGCGAACTAGAAGAGCATCACGCCATACTTTGGCAACAATGCTAGCAGACGCAATTACGAGCGATCGCTCGTCTCCTCTAACCAGCGTTGACTGCGGCACCGGCAAGTCTTTTATTAGCTGATTTCCATCCACCAGGCACAAGTCGGGCTGCACCTTGAGCTTGAGAACAGCCCGCTTCATGGCCAAAAGCGACGCCTGCAGGATGTTGATGCGGTCAATCTCACAGCTTGAGGCAAAGCCAATATTCCAATCCAGAGCTACTGCCTGAATTTGTGCCGCCAACTGTAGGCGGCGAGCAGCAGATAGCTGTTTACTGTCTTTGATCCCAGCTTGGGCAAGTTCCGACACAGCAGACGTCGGTAAAATCACTGCTGCCGCGACCACAGGACCGAACAAAGCCCCTCGCCCCACTTCATCCACACCAGCAACCAGCCTTTGAGTGTCCGACACAGACAATTCTAGCCAACTCGATGGTGGCTGAGATGTTAGCGATGCAACATGTTTGGCGATTGGCTCTGTCTTTACCATAGAGTAGTCAAATTTCGGGTCCGGTCACAAGCCTACCTACGTGGCAGAAGAGCGTCGGCGTCGCCGCCGGTTGAGGATTACCCCGCTAGTAGCTTCACTTGCGTCACCCGTCTCAAGATCCAGCGATGTATCTTCTGCTGGGGTGCTCGGGAAGGATTCGTCGGGGGCAGACGTTACCGATGATACCATACTGTCCGGTTCGGCGACGGCTGATTCTATAGTCGATTCAGTGTCAGGCGTCTTTGTTTCACTCAAGGTACCGGCGGCAGGAAGTTGCCCAGGCAGTGTCACATTAATAATGATCGGCTTGGAGTCTTTGACCTGCCGATTCAAGCGCACAATTGGAGAAACTCCCATCAAAGCGTAAACATCCTGTTCCTCCGGGGTCATTTCTACAGAAACGATCTCCGGTGGTTCCGTAACGGGTTTCACTGGCTCTAGCTTGGTGGGCTTAGTCCGTTCCGCCCTCTCAATCCAACTGGGTTTACTGGTTACTTGTACAGACACCTCTGGCGTTGCCGGTAGTTCCGGTTCTGCATCCATTTCCAATTGGGTATCGAGCAGAACCTCTGAAGGCGAGGTAGAAGGCGTCCGATCCTCCTTCTGTGCTAACTCACTTACCCCTCCAATCCGGCGACGGCGGGTACGGCGGTTTTTGTTAGCATCCCCAAGCTCTTGATAGCTGGGATGATTGAGCAGATCGAGGGCAGAGAGGTCACTGTCATAGTCAGAAGTTGTAGCTTCCCCTGTCCCTTCATAAGTTTCGCGTGTTTCTGGAAGCCGAGGAACTGGAGTGCGGGATTCCCTCGTAGGCATAGTTATAGAACGTTCCGGCACTTCTCCTATTGCTGGCAACACCCGTTCTCGTGGCGTTCCAACTACTTCGCGCTCCCGATTATCGAGTTCTCCTGGCAGATGTACCAGGTGTCCTAAACCTCCACAGGTGGGGCAGGTGCGACCAAACAATTCATAAATGTTTTGACCTTGGCGCTTGCGCGTCAGTTCTACCAGACCTAGCTCAGACAATTGGGCAATCTGCGGACGAGCTTTGTCCGCTTTGAGGGCTTTGTTGAAGTGTTCCAGCACCTGCAACTGGTCCCTGCGCGCTTCCATATCAATGAAATCCACAATGATCACACCCGCCAGATTTCGCAGACGCAGTTGACGAGCGATTTCCGTTGCCGCCTCGCAGTTCGTCCACAAAACGGTTTCTCTGGCAGTAGCAGAGCGAGTGAAAGAGCCGGAGTTGACATCAATTACCGTCAAGGCTTCGGTCGGTTCGATAATGACATAGCCTCCAGAAGGCAGATCAACCCGTGGTTTAAGAGCTTCTCGAACTGCGGCATTGATCCGGAAGTATTCCAAAATTGGGACGCGATCGCGGTGATGGTCAATCATCACCCCCTGCGGTGTTTGACCTCCACTCCAGTTCACCAAGTACTGCTTTACCCGCTTCAGACCGGTGTTAGAATCCACTACAATCCGATTGACATCAGCACCATACATATCCCGCAGCACGCGCTGGATGAAATCATCGTCCCGATTCAGCAGCGCTGGTGGTCGTGTGGATTGAGCCTCCTGCTGGATCAGCTCCCATTGTTTTTGCAGCGTCTCTAAATCTTCTATAATCGCTTCTTCTGGCTTCCCCTCTGCTTCCGTGCGCACCAGCAAACCCATCCCAGCCGGTTTGATCAAAATAGCCAAAGCTCTCAATCGATTGCGATCGCTTTCACTCTTGATCCGCCGCGACAAATTCACACCCCGTCCAAACGGCATCAGGACTACATAGCGACCGGGCAAGGTGATGTTACCCGTGAGCCTAGGTCCCTTATTTCCCGTTGGCTCCTTCATCACTTGCACCAGCACTTTCTGCTGCGGCGTTAACAATTCTGTAATTGCCGCCGCCGTGCGCTTCAGCTTCAAAGGCCCCAGATCCGTCACATGAATAAAACCGTTGCGCTCTGCTTCCCCGATATTAACGAAAGCCGCATCTATCCCAGGTAAGATATTCTCAACTACACCTAGATAAATGTCACCAATTTGGTGACGACCCGTGGCAACTACAAGTTCTTGGATTTGATCTTCAGAAAAGACAGCAGCGATGTGATGCTGCTCGGCGATAATAATTTGTTTTGGCATTCAATTCCCTCAAAAATTGGCAGCACACAAGACTTTGAGGCTTGTCCTCTCGCTTTTACAAGCGAAGACAAGGCGCTGCTGGTAATACAAATTCCGGGCACCACGCTCAAAATCATGGAGCTATTCACACTTCAAAGCATTGTCGTACGCGCGAGTATTCCAGAATCCCTGGATACTATATTAGGCAACTAGAGCGATTATCTGTGGTTGATCTTTAAAGCAATACCCTGACCTTTGGATCAGGCATTCAGCAATCTTCAACATCTTCCAGCAGGAGTCCCCTTTTGCACCCGCAGGGTTAAAGGGGGAGGAATGCCGGAGTGAATCAATGCTTGCCATGAGAAAAACTTTGTTTAGAAATATCCATCTCGCTGACAAAGAGGACTTTCTTTGTGGCATACCTGTTGGCATCTGGCAGGTATCAGCTACCGATATTGCAACCCCCCTCGGTAGGGCGATTAATAAATGCACGAATCTAGGAGATAATCCACTCGTGCTTGTAGTCAGTCCCTTACCGCCATCTAGAGTAAGATTGCCCAACTGCTGCGCGCCCAAACCAGTGGGCTTGTAAGGATTCCGGGTTAAGGAAACCCCCGGAGGTACGTACCAACTCTAGACTCAGTGCGGTAGACAACTCTTGCTATGAAACCTGGCTGTTTCATGCCCCAGTTACACGCGCAGGGTTAATTGGGGTAGTTGACTCCGCGTCAGCTTCTATACCAAAAAATCGTCGAAATCGTACCCGAAAATCTTAGCTTCAGCCCTGATGACCAGGCGAGTGAACCAGATCACTCAATGGGGCGCTAAAATATTTCTATTGTCCCAATTTTAACGCAAGCTTTATTAAAAGCAATAGCTTCTTTCCCTAGCCCCTGACTCCTTTTTCTAAGTGAGTCCTCTGACTAATCGAGCTAGCCCATAAGCTGCGGTAGCAGCAATACTTCCTACTATAAAGGTTTGTAGGGCACTCTTAAGCGGAGGCACTGAGGTAAACTTTCCTTTGACGGCACCGAAGACCAACAGCGCCAAAGAGGTAGTGACGATGCTCCAGAAAAAGGCAGTCTCTACAGGCAAGCCAAAGGCATAGGGGGCAAGAGGCACAATACCACCTGCAACGTATGACCCTCCAATAGTCAGAGCGCTGCTCGTGGCCCGCTTTGGGTCAGGCTTTTCCAGACCCAGTTCCTCCCGCATCATGAAGCTCACCCAGTTCTGGGGGTTTGAAATAATACCCTGAACTGCGGTTTTCAGCGTCTCTCCTTCCAGTCCATAGCCAGCTAAAATTTCCCGCACCTCCTCAGTCTCAACGTGAGGCACCTCCCGCACCTCTCGGCGCTCCCGCTCAAGTTCTGCCCGATAGTTATCAGCTTCGCTTTGCGCCGCCAAGTAGCCACCTAACCCCATAGAAATAGCACCGGCAGCAATCTCAGATATGCCACCTGCTATCACCACCGAGCTTTGCGAAATTGACCCAGCCAGACCAGCTGCTAACGCAAACGGTACAGTCAGACCATCAGACATACCAATAATAATGTCTCTTACAGTCTCACCGCCAGTGAAATGAGTTTCTTTATGGCGCCTTCGATTCATCACAGCAGTTATGGCAGCAGGAGTAGCGCACTACGGTGAATATGCAGCAACTGAAATTCGCGCCAGCCTACTTGCTCAAGCATAGCAACAACCTGCTCCGGTCGTAGCTGACAACCATCATTCCGACAACTACCCACATAGCGCAAAACAGCTAAACCTCCCTCCTCTCTGCGCTCTCTGCGCCTCTGCGGTTCGATTTCCGTCTCCACCACCTCCAACTCAAACAAGCGATCGCGCAAATTTACCACTTGGCTCCTACCCGACTTAGTAGTCTGCTCCACCCAAATAGCATCCCGAGCTAGAATCGCCTCAACCCAGTCATGCCATTCTCTCAAAGAAGCATCCGAGTGCACTGCCACCGTAATCAAATACTCCGCTCTTGACAACAGTTGGGCAGCCGCCGGAGCCTTCAAATCAACAGTTGCCACACTGTAAACAGTTATATCTGCTGGCAGTTGTTGAGCCAACTGTTCTTGGAATCTCTCTGGATCAACCAGCTCGCTCAGCTCAAAATCCACAATTTCACTACAACTAGTAACGCCTAGGGGCAGAGCAGTTGCGATCGCAATCCGGGGACTAGGATGAAATCCACCTTTAAAGGAAACCGGCAGCCCCGCTCGTCGCACCGCCCGATCAAACAAGCGTAGTAAATCCAGATGACCAACCAAAGCCATATCGCCCAGCTTGCCAAACCAGACTCGTAGTCGCTGCAACTTGGTTGTATTCGGGACAAAATTCCCAGCCGATTCCGGAATAGGCAGGGGCTCAATCACGACATTATGACCGAAGTCCGTGCCACAGACGCCACAGTGAGAGCAGCCTTCAAACGAGCAGTCTGGCACCGTCGCTGCTGCTATCGCCCTAGCGAGGTCAGTAATCAGCCAACCCTTATCAATCCCGGTATCAATATGATCCCAGGGCAAAGGGGCATCGAGGCGCAAATCTCCACTGCTACCCTCCATTACGTTCCATTCACCGTTTTCGACTTGGCGATATTTCCAGTCCAAGCCAGATTCTGCTATCGCTTGCCCCCAAGCTGCAAAAGCCCGATCTAGATTATCGAACCAGGAATCCATGCCCGCACCCAATTCCCAAGCACGGCGAATAACAGAGGCGATCCGGCGATCCCCCCGTCCCACAAAATCCTCCATCGCCGAAATCCGTACATCAGTGAAATTCACCTTCACTCCCTTCATCCTGCGGAATTCTTGCCGTAGCAACGCCTGCTTGCGCTTAAACTCAGCTGTTGAAACCGAATGCCACTGGAAGGGTGTATGTGGCTTCGGCGTAAAGTTAGAAATCGTTAGATTGAAGCTGAGGCGTTTTCTGCCTTGGAGTGAACACTCTCGCTGTAACCAGCTGACTGTTTCAGCAATGCCTAACACGTCAGCGTCCGTCTCTCCAGGCAAGCCAATCATGAAGTAGAGCTTAATTTTGTCCCAGCCTGCAACAAAGGCTGTTTTTACACCCCGCAACAGTTCTTCTGGCGTCAACCCTTTATTAATGATGTCCCGCATCCGCTGAGTTCCAGCTTCTGGGGCAAAGGTAAGCCCAGCCTGCCTGGTGCCGCCGAGGATGTTGGCAATAGTTTCGTCAAACCGATCTACCCTTTGGCTGGGCAGAGATAGGGAAATATTTTCGTCCTTGAGGCGATTTTTAATTTCCATTCCCACAGCTGGGAGAGACAGATAATCAGAACAGCTCAGGGAAAGGAGGGAAAACTCATTGTATCCAGTGGCACGCATTCCCTGCTCAATCGCTTCTACTACCTGGTGTGGTTCCACATCCCGCGCCGGTCGAGTCAGCATTCCTGGCTGGCAGAAGCGACAGCCGCGAGTACAGCCGCGCCGGATTTCAATCGTCAGGCGGTCATGCACCGTCTCCACGTAGGGTACCAACCCAATTGAGTAAGCAGGCATGGGAGTAGCGACTCGCCGCACAATCCGCTCTGGCACATCAGGGCGATTAGGATGGACAGAGCCATCTAGAGCCATGTCATAAAACTGAGGCACATATACGCCTGGGATCTGTGCTAAATCCAGCAACAGCTGTTCTCGGTGGTAGCCCCCTGCCTTGCCTTCTTCCATCACCAAGCCAATTTCCGGCAGCAGTTCCTCGCCATCTCCGAGGGCAATGAAGTCGAAAAACTCCGCGTATGGTTCGGGATTGGACGTTGCTGTTTGTCCACCGGCAAAAATTAGGGGATAGGGAGAGAGGGGGTGCCTCTCCCTCCACGTCAGGGGAATACCAGCCAAATCCAACATTTCTAGGATGTTAGTCGCTCCTAGTTCGTAGCTGAGGCTAAAGCCCAAAATGTCAAATTCTCTCAGGGATGCCCTCGACTCTACGGCAAACAGGGGGGTCTGGGTTGCGCGTAAAAGTGCCGCTAGGTCTGGGGCTGGTAAATAGGCGCGATCGCACAATTGGCGCGGCTGGGCATTCAAAATGTTGTATAATATAACATGCCCTAAATTAGATGCACCCACTTCATACACTTCTGGGTAAGTCAGTACCCACCGCACCCTTGCCCCATCCCACGGCTTGTGAACCGCGCCCAACTCGTTTCCCAGGTAACGAGCTGGTCGCATAATATCGGCTGTTAGTAACTCTTCAACCTCAACTGCCACTGTGCTAATTCCAGCTATTCAGCTTCAACCTTATCACCATTCCTGGCTCTTTTAGGCGCTCACGCCCTCAAACGCGACCACGCTCTCAAAAACCTCAAACACCTGGTCGAGTTGGGTGATTTCAAAAATCATCCGAATTGATGGAGAAACCGAGCAAATACTGAACCGACGGTCTAAAGCCTGAGCTAGCCTTAAACCATAAACCAACGCCATTAGGCCAGCACTATCTAATGATTCCACTTGCTCCAAATCTACCAGCAGATTATTATAACATTCTTGTGCAATCCCTGTTGTCACTTGATGCTGAAATTCAATAGCATTTGAGGCATTGAGATAGCCATGGGGCCGAATCACCAAATATTGCTGAGGCGCGATCAGCGTTTGCATTCTTCACTCCTGTTGAGGCTAACAATCAATCACATCTAATGTATTGACCATACACGGTAAACCTAGGCTCGACCACGCCTCATTTGGTTATTTCGCTTAATTTTTATTTTCTCCCCGGCTCCTTTAAAGTTTTCCTGAATTTTCTCAGCTCAAATCCCGTAATTTTACTGTATTGCTGCCATCCATTCAAAGATATAATGAAGCTCAGCTAAATTAAAGTAAATCTTTTCCAACTCAATATCCCTCTGCCGCTAATTTACATTACCTGCTGTCTTGTAAAACAACTTCTTGTCTCCAAGCTACCAAGTATGTTTTACCGACGGTAATAACTGGGATTAAATAAAACCTGACCCGAATAAATCTATAGCAACTTCAATAATCATAACATACCGAATCAAGCACATTTGTGACTCAAGATACAAAATAACTTTTCTGAAATAAAGTTCTCCCTATTGGCTATGAACACTAAATACGCTATAAGACAGTTGGTAGAAAAAGCCTTGTACATTAAAAAGTTGACTCCTGACATTGAAAATGAAATTAACTTTGAGCTGACCCGACTGGGTTACATCTCTGACGTTGATTACGAGGCGCTTGAATTATTGATGGCGGAGATGGATGCTGGTCGAATTCAGTTAGTACCTAGCATGTAAAACGTCGTAAGTCGTAAATCGTAAGTCGTAAGTGAAGAACCTGCATCTAACTTATCTATGTGACTCATGAATAAACCCTCCATCCATAGTTACGACTGGAGACGGCAGACTTACGACTTACGTTACTCCCGGTTTGGTAAACTAGGAAAAATTGTGTTCCATTTCCAGGAGTCCGTTGTAAATCGCCATGCAGTTTGCCAAACGCTTAGAGAAAATCCCTCCGTATCTGTTTGCCGAGATTGACCGCAAACGGGATGAAATGGTGGCAAAGGGAGTTGACATCATCAACATGGGAGTGGGAGACCCAGACAAGCCTACTCCAAGCCATATCGTCCAGGCAATGCATGAGGCGATTGATGACCCCGGTACCCATAATTATCCACCCTACCAAGGCACGAAAGATTTCCGAGAGGCAGCGATTGGGTGGATGGAGCGCCGGTTTGGAGTGACAGGGTTGAACCCGAATACTGAGGTGGTTTCTTCTATTGGCTCTAAGGAGGCAATCCACAATACCTTCTTAGCTTTTGTAGAACCAGGAGACTACGCTCTGATTCCAGATCCAGGCTATCCAGTGTATCGCACTTCCACGATTTTTGCTGGTGGTGAGTACTACACTATGCCGCTACTGCCAGAGCGCGGCTTTTTGCCAGACCTAAATGCGATCCCAGAACAGGTGGCGCGTCAGGCAAAGTTGTTGTGGATCAACTATCCCAACAATCCCACTGGGGCATTGGCGACACTAGAGTTTTTTGAGGAATTGGTAGCTTACTGCCAGCAGTACGATATTTTGCTATGTCATGACCATGCCTACTCGGAAATGGCCTATGACGGCTATAAAGCACCGAGTGTGCTACAGGTGCCAGGTGCTAAGGATGTGGCAATCGAGTTTCATAGTCTGTCCAAGTCATACAACATGACAGGCTGGCGGGTTGGTTTTGTGGTGGGGTCTGCCCAAGGAATTAAGGGATTGGGTCAGGTGAAGACGAATGTGGATTCGGGGGTGTTTAAGGCAATTCAAAGGGCGGCGATCGCTGCTTATTCCACCACCTCTGAAGAACTCCAAGCCGTGATGTCGGTTTACCAAACTCGCCGCGACATCATCGTCGAGGGACTGAAATCTCTAGGTTGGCCGATTTGTGCTCCCAAAGCCACGCTCTACGTCTGGGTACCGGTTCCCGATGGTTATTCATCGGCTGAATTTGTCACGTTGCTACTAGACAAGTGTGGCATTATTGTTCCCCCTGGTAACGGGTATGGTGCAGCAGGGGAAGGCTTCTTCCGGATTGCCCTCACTGTAGCCGATGAGCGAATGCACGAAGCGATTCAACGGATGAAGGATGCCGGTATTCGCTACGCCTAGCGATCGCCAACTGGCTTTCGGTGCTATAGAATAGATTAATAACTGTTAAGCAACCGCTGGACAGAAGATCAGTTGTAGTAAGTAAGGAACAAAAGAGCAAAGAGCAGTGTCTGTCGAAACCCTTCAAAAGCCTTCAACGGTCCGCAAGCTCGCACCTCGTTATCGCGTTTTGCTTCATAACGACGACTACAACAGTATGGAGTACGTGGTGCAAACTTTAATGAAGACAGTGCCGAGTATTACCCAACCTCAGGCTGTCAGCATCATGATGGAAGCCCATAACAATGGCATGGCTCTAGTAATTACCTGCGCTCAGGAACACGCAGAGTTTTACAGTGAAACGTTGAATAATCATGGCCTGAGCAGCACGATTGAACCTGATGAATAGTCAGAACTAAGGGCGCTGTTGAAGTTTAACCTGGTTAGCGTGGCCTACTACCCAGCCCCCATCAGGCTAGCAACGTTTGTACTAACCTTGCTGGTTCTGTGGGTGCCATTAGCACTGCCCATCTACCTGCGGGTAAGTGATCCCAACTTAGTCACTATCTTGACGATGGGGCTATTGTACGGGGAATTTATCGTCCTTGTGAGATTGTGGGGTCAGAAGGTTTACCGTCAAGCCAAGCCTCTGCGAAGCTATGGCTTACAAGGCTCGCGGCGGAATGCCAGAGAGCTTCTATTTGGGCTTGGTCTTGGTCTACTTACCACCCTCAGTTTGTTTGGGCTGGAGGGTCAACTCGGTTGGCTAGTGTGGCAACGTTTACCTGGGTTCTTGCCTAGGGTGATTCTAGAAGGGTTAGCCAGCGCTCTGTTAATTGGTTTTGCCGAGGAGCTACTATTCCGAGGCTGGCTGCTGGATGAGCTGCAGCGGGATTACCGCCCCCGTGTGGCTCTCGGGACTGATGCTACTTTATTCGCTCTACTGCACTATATCAAGCCACTTAAAGAAATCCTGCGGACGTGGCCTGGATTTCCAGGGTTATTGCTGCTAGGATTGACGCTGGTTTGGGCGAAGCGTAGCCACCGGGGACGCCTCGGCCTCCCAATTGGTCTACACGCCGGTCTAGTTTGGGGCTACTACATTATTAACGTCGGGCAACTGGTGCAATATTCAGGTCAAGTTCCTGATTGGATCACTGGAGTTGACCGCAATCCCCTCGCCGGTGTCGTAGGGTTGCTGTTTTTGTGCATTCTGGGGTTCTGGATACGTCGGCGATAGCTCTACCACTGCGGTGCCGCTGCTATTAACTCTTGCGCTGCTTGACTTGTTAACGGTCGAGAGAAAAAGTACCCCTGCCCATATTCACACTTCAATTCCTTGAGCTTGCTCAGTTGCGCTGCTGTTTCCACGCCCTCCGCTGTGACATTCATCCTAATTTGATGCGCCAGCACGACAATCGCTTGGACAATCTCGGAATTTTCTCCCTCAGCGCCCATTTGGCTAACAAAGGAACGGTCAATTTTCAACGTGTTCACCGGAAAGCTATGCAGACGACTTAAGGATGAATAGCCTGTCCCAAGGTCGTCAATCGATAGCTGAACACCCAGGGCTTTGAGTCGCTCAAGCATGACAGCTGCTTCTGAAGAATTTTCCATCACTACGCTTTCGGTGATTTCCAGCTTTAAACTGCTTGCCTTAAGGCCGGTTTCTTGGAGAATTTGGTCGATTTGCTCTACTAAATCTAGCTGCAAAAACTGTTTGCCGGAAAGGTTCACAGCAATCATCAAAGGTGCTCTATCGGAAAATGCAAGTTGCCATGTATGCATCTGGCGGCAGGCTTCGCGTAGCACCCAACTGCCAATGGGTACGATCAGTCCAGTTTCTTCCGCCACTGGAATGAACTGGCATGGGTAAACAAGGCCACGTGTCGGGTGCTGCCAGCGGATCAGCGCTTCAAAACTGCTAATCCTGCCAGCGGCGAGTGACACGATGGGCTGATAGTACAGATGAAATGGGGTGTTAGGTTGATTCCCAATCCTCTCAACGTCGTGCCGCAAGTCGTTTTCTAACTGCGACAGCCTGACGATATCATCATGCATTGCTCTGTCAAATACTGCATATCGGCCCCTGCCCTGGGCTTTGGCGCGATACATGGCGATGTTGGCGTCGCGTAGGAGATCCGCTGGTCGCTGATAATTTGTCGAACTAAGGGCGATGCCAATGCTGGCACTGGTGAATACATAGTATCCATCGAGGTTAAAAGATTGTCCTGCTTCCTCGTTGATCCGCGTAGCAACGCGAGTTGCAGCACTGATGTCTTTGATATCTTCAAGCAGAATTGTGAACTCGTCTCCGCCAAAACGTGCAACTGTATATTCCGGCCTGAGGCATGTCTTTAGCTGATAGGCAAAAGCACAAAGCAATTGGTCTCCAATAGCGTGTCCTTGGGTGTCGTTAACGACTTTAAAGCGGTCAAGGTCGAGAAAAATTACGGCAAGCAAATAATTTTTGCTACTGCTAGCTGCCGCAAAAGCTTGCTCTAACTTGTCCATGAACGCAGCGCGGTTGTACAGTTTGGTTAGGCGATCGTGAGAAGCGTCGTAGAGTAGCTGCTTCTCAGCCCGGTTGTGCTGGGTGATGACAGCGCCCACAAGCAAGCCTGTATAAGAAACTGTCATCAAACCAAACTGCAAGGCCAACACATTAGTGCCGCCAGACTTGGCACCCACATAAATCGCCACGCTGACATTGAGCAACAAAACCGCCAGCACCGACCTTTCGAACCCGTGCCGCATAGCAATCCAAATTACCGGCAAAAAAATAAAATAGGTGTAGTCCAGATTCGTTGCCGCAGGAATGCCATAGGCGGCCCAGCTGATGACAACCACAGCAATGACCTCCGCAACCCACGTAAGCAACTCCCGGCCTTTGGGCAAGCTAATATTAATGATTTCCACTGCCGATCTTTTGAGGGCTGTGTGCGACCCAGCCCAAGGAACCTGGCGCAGCAGGAGCAGCAAAGGTGGTGCCAGGATTGCGATGCCTGTAGCATCCCCGGCCCAGTAATGCAGCACGCGCGCTCCCCACTTGGACCAAGAAATATCTCCACCTATCGCCAGCGTCGTAACGCAGAACATGGCGACGGTGAGCGATGCCACAAGGACCACGATGGTAAACCAAAGCACGTCGCGAAAACGAGGCAGACGTGGATCGATGTGCAGCTTGGAAAGCAACAAGGCGCAGGCGGTGCCGTAGCCTAGCATTATCCACAGTGAATAGATCAACACATAAAACGGAGCGATGTGCCGCGGCCTCAACACCAGTCCCTCCAGCAACGGAACGAACAGCAGATCTGGGATATAGCGCAGGCCAAACCTCAACAAAAGCACAATGTGGAGACCTGCTGGTGGATACCACGCAGTGATTTGATCCGGCGTTTCAAATCTAGCGGCAACTTCATGCAGTGCCAGCCCAGTCAGGACGTAAATCGCCACGAGCAGCACGGACTGCAAACCTGATGGTAAGCGCCCAAGCCACCTCAACAGCTTCTGGGAAACGTGCAAGTTAAAGGGCCTTAGTCTCACCGCCTTATTCCTAGGGAGTTATTTCAGCCACCGATGTCCCCACTAAACAGGCACCAATAAGGCTGACTCCACTCAAGTTAGCACCTTCTAACTCAGCACATAGTAGATTCGCATAGGCTAAGTTAGCCCCGGCTAGATTCGTACCCCGCAGGTCTGCTTCCTCTAGATTGGCTTCGTGGAGCAATGCCCCTTGCAGATCAGCTTGACTCAAATTTGCTCCTTGTAGATTAGCACCGCTAAGATTGACCCCCCGCAAGTCTGCACCCCGCAAGTCAACACCCTGCAAGTTCACGCTCATCAGGTTGGCACCACTCAAGAAAGCACCTGCAAAAGACGCATTAGACAGCTTAGCTCCCATCAAGTTAGCACCCCGGAGGTTGCTGCCCCGCAAGTCAGCCCCAGTCAAGTCCGCTTGCATGAGGTTGGCTCCCAATAAATTCGCCCGCAGGTCGGCGGCGTTAAGCTGGGTACCCATTAGATTAGCCCCTTCTAAACGCGCTCTTTCTAGTTTGGTGCCGGAAAAATTCACCCCAACTAGCGTCGCTCCAGCTAGATTAATCCCAGAAATATCAATACCTGAGAGGTCGAGGTCTTCTAGATTGGCTCCGGGCAGCTGTTTAAGTTTCCCGGCACGAAGGGCTTCAATGTCCATGGGCGTAAGTGCGTATCTCTCCACCGGTCTTGACCTCACTACCCGGATGGGTATCAATTAGCCACATTCCAGCACTGATTTTGGGTAGTGTCACTGGGAGGCTCAAGCCCTGTTGCAGACCCGTAACCAAGAGTTCCAGGGTGTCTACAAGTTTAGGCTCCCAAGCAACGCCAGCCTTGAGCTTACACTCTGCTAACGCCTCAGCTAGTGGAGATTCAGGCAATGTCTCTATTTCACTGCTAGGATGGGACGCCTGTAGCTTGGTCACACGCGACTGAAAATCCGCAACCAGTCCTAAAATTCTTGATTCTAGGGGAATTTCTGACCCGGCTAACCCACCTGGCTGACCGCTGCCGTTCCACCACTCGGTTTGGTGATTGATAATTTGTGCGATCGCGAACATTCGCGGCATGGTTCGCAATACCTGCGCTGCTGGCACTAGGGGGCAGCTGGGTGCTGAGTCCCCGTATTGCACACCTACCGACGCTGGAGCAATACGGTGGAGCAGCCCCGCTAGACGTAGTCGCTTCAATTGCCAAGCTGGTAGATCTAGCATCTGACCCATCGTTTCTGCCAGCGCCGCCACCTCAGCTGCCGCCATTGGGTTGCCAGCGTCGGCTGTATCAATTAGCTGCCCCAGCCGCAAAAATGCCTGTAATTCGTTGGAAACTAGGTTGTGATCCAGCGCTTGATGGTGGGTAAACCTGCCCGGTTGGGTTAAGTCCATCTGGCTGGTTTGGAGATAATCTACTACGCGGGAGACTATGGAACCTAAGTCATCTGGTTCTGCTGTAGGGGCCAATGTAGTGATCGCTTGCACTTGGTAGAGCAATTTTTGCTGCAGTTCTACGTTGTAGCGACCGATGTGGGCGATCGCTATCTCGATTGTCTCCTGCACTAAAGCTGGTTCAAATGTCCAAAACCCATAGAACTTGCGCTCCAAGTCTGCTGTCGGTTGTCCATCTGGCCCGTAGTCAGCTGCCGACAGCTCTTGACACAGTACCATCGCTGTGTAGCTGGGAGACATGATCATTAAGTGCCACTCTTGTGCTACTGCGTCGCTTGGGTTTAAAGCAACTAAGTCTACGTTGGGTAGCTGGCTTGTGGGGTGTTCGGCGAAGCCGGTATCGGGGGCTGCCATGAGCACCACTTGATGTGATGATTGTGCCAGCTTTTGATAGCGTTCTGCCTCTTGTAGATACCATTTCCCCCGTTGGAAGGCTGTGATTACTAGTGGGGTGCTTGAAGATTCTAGGATGCAGTCTTCTAGGGCGTGGCAGAGTGCAATTAGGGTGTTTTTGTAGTACACCCCGAAGTTGAGGGGTCTTTGTGAGTGAGCGATCGCGAGTTGTTGTAGGATTGATCCTTCTAGCATTGTTTGGGTTTTTTTTTAACGAACCGCCAAGGCGCCAAGGTCGCGGAGGGAAGAGGGAAGAGGGAACAGAGGAGTTAAGTGTAGAGTATGGTTAGGGGGCTGTTGCTAGCTGTTTTTCTTTGGGTTGGATGGGTGCAGCTAGGGCTTGTTCTAGATCTGCGCGTCCTAGTCTGGTTTCTAGGATGTTCATGACTTCTCTACCAAAGTCGTTTGGGTTCTGTTGCCATGCCTGGAGGCATACTTCACCGAAGAATGAGCCCAGTGGTTCTGGGTTCCAGAGTAGTTTTTTTGCTGTCCAAGGCATTAGGCTCATTGGATCATAGCCCGGTTTGAGGATGTTGTTTTCTAGGGCATATTCTTCTAGGTGGGTATGGGGTTGCAGCCCGATGAAGAATATGGCTGGTTCGACTTTATCAGCACCAAATATCCGCTCTAGTTCCCGGTGATAGGCAATTGTCTGCCTAATGGTTTCGGGTCGTTCGTCAATTACGTTGAATGAGTAGTTGACTGAAACTAGGTCGTTGAAGCCTGCTGCTTTTAAGTCTCGGCAGTTTTCTAATACGGTTCGCAGGTTGTAACCCATCCGCATTTTGCGTACAAGTTCCTGGGAGCCGCTGGTGATGCCGATTTCAAAGTAGTTCATCCCGGTTTTCACCATTAAGTCGCATAACTGGGGCGTCAGGTTGTCGGCTCGGATGTAAGCCGCCCAGTGGATGTCTTTCATCCCATCTGCTAAGATTTTTTCTAATAGCTCGACGGCGTCGTCGATAAATTTCCGCGCTGGGATGAATTGGGCATCGGTGAACCAAAAGTTGCGAATGCCTCGGTCGTAGAGTTGTCGCATCTCAGCTACGACTTCGTCGCTTGGGTTGATGCGTACCTGTTTGCCTTCGACTACTGTGTAGATGCAATAGCAGCAGTTGTGGGGACAGCCGCGCTTTGTTTGCACGCCTACGTAGAAGTCTTGCTCTTGCAGGTAGTATTTAAACTCTGGCCAGATGGTTTCTATGTAGTCGTAGTTGCAGGCGGTTTTCTCGATTGGGGTGGGTTGTTCGTGGAGCAGGCGATGGCGCGGCTGGTTTTCTCCCACTACGTAACAGCGCTCATCCCGGAAATCCTCACCCCTGAGATATTTTTCCAGCAGTGTCTCTCCTTCTCCCACAGAAACAATTGTCCCCGTAGGCAATTTATTGCCCAGCTGCTCGTAAAAAACACTCACGGCACCACCGCCTACGACTACTCGGGCATCTGGGTGATGTTTTTGGGCGCGTTTTAGCCCCCGTTTGATTAACCCCTGGTTGCGCCAGAGTTCCGTGTAGTAAGAGGCTGCTAAGCGCATTCCTCCTATGGCACCCCGCAACTTGACTAAGGGATTACGGGCGTAGTAAAACTCGAAAGCATTCTGGAGCGGGTTACCGCCTCTACCTCCTACGGGGGCATAGATCTGAATATCTCGCCAAGAGAATACCAGCAGTGTCGGCTGGTATTCATCGACGCAAGCATCCAGGGCAGAGGCAAAATCTAGGGGCGGTACTGTCCCTAGATCGAAGATGCGCTGTGAGATGCTTTGAAACTGTTTGTGGACATGGTCGGCTAAGTATACAACTCCAATGGGGAAGATGGGATTGCACGGAAGGCGAACGTAGAGGATTCGGTTTTCCATCGTGGTTGTTTTGACTGAATTCTTGCCAGTATTTAGGCGGGAGTGATCAAACAGGACTCAGGAGTCAGAAAAACATCGCCTACGCTAGTCATTCTGACTCCTGGCTTCTGACTACCTCTTTGGGCAGATGCGTCGTATTTATAGGCTTTATGAAAGCGGTTTTCATATAACTTTACGATAACACCCACTTTACTCAGCCGCATCAGCATTTTTTCTGCTCCAGACCTTAAACTGTTGCTTCTAGTAGAGGCAGGCGGAAGTTAGGCTACTATTTAAATGGAGAGTATAAACGGAAGATATAGCCTTGCCGAGATTAGCCCCCAAACCGCTTAAACTGGACGAAACTGAACGTCAATACCTGGAACAGTTAATCAATCGCCATAAGACTCCACAGCAAATTGCCTTGAGAGCCGAAATCATTTTGCTAGCAGAACAAGGGCGCAATCACCCTTGAAATTGCCAGAGCATTGAATATTAGTCGAGACATGTCAAGGCTGTGGCGGTCTCGATGGCTAGCCCTGAGTCAGAAGGGAGTTCCGGTGTCCGAGAGATTGGAAGATGCAGAGCGCAAGGAGTGCGCCTGCGACTTTTAGCTTAGAACAGATTCTCCAATTATTTGCCATTGCCTGTGAGAAACCAGAGAGCTACGGGAGACCCATCAGTCATTGGACTGCGAGAGAACTGGCGGATGAAATGGTCCTCCAGGGCATTGTAGAAAGCATATCCCCTCGACATGTCGGGCGATTACTGGAGTCCGACTCACTCAAACCGCAGCAGTCTGGCTACTGGTTGAACCCCCCCCCGAAGAAGAGAGTTTGAGCACAAAGTCACAGACCTCTGTGAAACCTACCGAGCGTGCTACGCAACGAGCCGAACAGCTCGAGAGAACAGCCTGCATTGATGAAATGACGGGGATTCAAGCCCTTGAGCGCCAAGCCCCAGATCTGCCCATGCGCCCCGGCAAGAGAGAACGCAAAGAGTTTGAGTATATTCGCCACGGCACTCAAACCTTAATCGCCAGTTTTGATGTCGTCAGTGGACAGGTGATTCATTCCACCCTTGGGGAGACTCGGACGGAAGTAGACTATGTCACTCATGTGCGACAAACCATCGCCATTGACCCTGATGCCCACAAATGGCATTTGATCATGGACGGCTTTTACACTCATCAATCAGCATCTTTGGTGCGCTTTGTTGCTGAAGTTGAAGGTAGCGACATTGATCTGGGAGTCAAAGGTAAACAAGGCATTCTGAAATCCATGCAAACGCGAGCCGCCTTCTTAAGTGACCCAACGCATCGGACCAAAGTTTCACTTTACCCCCAAGCACTCCTCCTGGCTAAATCAGATTGAAATTTGGTTTAGCATCTTAGTCCGTAAGTTACGAGAGACGAGCCAGCTTCATAAGTCAAGCCGCTCTAAAAACTCGTATCCTTGAATTCATCGACTATTTCAATCGCACTATGGCTAAACCATTCAAATGGACTTATAAGGGTAAAGCGTTGACTGCATAAAGGTAGGTAGACTTACGCGAAAGTCTACTAGTCAAAAGTTCGCAACTTGATACTTAGTACTAAAGTTGCACTTGGTCAAGGATAGTTGGATAACAGGTTACAAATGTAACAGAAAATTGAGAACATGTCTCTCTACCTTTAGACATAAATCATGAGGCAGACGTTGGTTGGTAGTCGGAGTTACAGCCACTGGGGATCGCTAAATGTTAGCTTGGCAAGTGTAATCCTTAAACAGTGGTTCAAGATCATTGGCAGTTATGGCTCAAATTTTAGATCCCTTACCACCTGAACAATCCATTCACCTTCTCTGCTGCTACGTGAATGCCACTAGCAAGATTCAGATCGCTCGGATCTCAAATATTGACAACTGGCACTTTGAGCGGGTTGTGTTTCCGGGACAACGTCTCGTGTTTCAAACCCCGCCAGAGTCGGTGTTAGAGATTCATACGGGTATGATGGCGACTGCCATTCTCTCGGATAATATTCCCTGCGATCGCCTGTGTATCGACGAAGACGGTATTTCCTCGGTGGAGACGAACCAGAAAGCGAGGGAGGACGGAATGAATAACAAACCAATGATGGAAGCAATAGATAAAAAAAGCGGATATAGGGAAGAACCTTTAACAGTCGCTGCTTTAACATCTATTGATTAAGAATCAGTTTGCATAAATTTGAGGGAGGCTCACTTCAGCAAACCTATTTTGTTGCTAAGAATACTAAATCTCTGCCAAAAGAAGGACAACGACTGACCTACCTTTAGCGCTAAGGTAGCTATCTAGAACAGAGTATTACGCCTTGGCTTGGGTCAATCAAAGTGAATCTGCCTTCTTTTCTTTGGCTGTGGAAAATAGCAGCCTGGTCGATGGGCTTGTCGCTGCTGGCGTATTTGCTGTTAGCAGTAACTGGCATTTGGATGTTTGGAGCTAGAAAGACGCGGCAGGAAAGACCTAGCTGGCTGCGATCGCTGCATTATATGCTAGGTGGCAGCTTGGTAAGTTTAGTGCTGCTACTCCTAGCGATTGGCCTGGTTGGGACGTTGGGACAATATGGTTCACTAGGCCACTCCTCACACTTAGTGGCTGGGTGGACGGTAGTAGGGTTGGTTTTGGTTTCAGCTGGGAGTGCGACGCAGATTGGTACTAAATGGCCTTGGGCGCGATCAATTCACATTTGGACGAATATTACCCTTTTTGTCGGATTGCTATGGGTGTCGCTAAGCGGCTGGAATGTGGTACAGAAGTATTTGCCTTGATGTTCGCATGATACATTAGTGGAAAAAATCATTGTGGTTGACTCGAATTCGTGAATTCAGCCAATTCATCACCATCCCAGGCAATGCCTTGTGTTTTTCGCCTCTCTCCTTTGATTCGAATCACGCTTTTGTGTTTATATGTGGCTCTGACAGCGCCGTTACCGTTTTTGTCGCAGGTGACAAGTGCGCCTATCCCACCAGTGTGGTTGTCTGTGGGAATCGGCTTTGGGGCAGTGGCATTGTATGCCGCACTGAGTGAACGAGTGGTTTTGGATGACCAGGGGATTCAGGTAACTTATCCTAGCTGGGTACCTCGTTTCTTTCGCCAGGGGTGGTCGTTGCCTTGGTCAGAGGTGAAAGAGTTAAAACCGCGAACCACTGGTCAAGGTGGGCTAGTTTACTATTTCGTTAGTACACAGGGGAAAGCTTATTTGCTGCCAATGCGAGTGGCTGGGTTTGCCCGGTTAGTCCAACTGGTGGAAGCGAAGACGGGCATCGATATGACAGATGTTCGTCCCTTGGCTCAGCCTTGGATGTATTTGATTTTATTAGGGTTGACGCTGCTGCTGCTGCTGGTAGATGGTTGGACTATATGGACAGCGATCGCTCAGGGGAATTTAGCACAATTAAGTTTGAGGAACAGCTGAAAAGTGCAAACAGCACAACTGCGGCTGCAGCAGGTGAGTTTATCTGGGTCAGTTGGTTCCCATTACTTGCTCAAGGACATTTCTTTTGAAGTGTTTGTGGGCGATCGCATTGCGCTCATTGGTCCCTCGGGTGCTGGTAAAACGTCTCTGTTGCGGCTATTGAACCGGCTGAGTGAACCTACGGCTGGCTCAATTTATTTGTCAAATCAAGAGTACCGGCAAATCCCCGTCCTCCAGCTACGCCAACAAGTGACGCTCGTGCCGCAAGAGTCTAAGCTGTTGGGGATGACTGTTCAAGAGGCATTAGCCTACCCCCTAGTTTTACGGAATCTGCCCCGAGCTGAGATTCAGCAACGAGTGGGCTACTGGATCGAGCAGTTGCACATTAGCACTGATTGGCTGGGGCGGACTGAAGTACAACTTTCTGTGGGACAGCGCCAACTGGTTGCGATCGCTCGTGCTTTGGTAATTCAACCGAAAATTCTATTATTCGACGAGCCAACGTCTGCCCTCGATGCCGGTAGGGCGTACCACCTCCTGCAAGTTTTGACTCAGCTAGCTCACAGCAGTCAAACTACGATTTTGATGGTCAATCACCAGTTGGATATAGCACAGCAGTTTTGTACACGCGTTTTGCACTTACAGCACGGTCAGTTAGTTCAGGATGTACCTAATTCTGGACAGCTCGACTGGGCTAAGTTACGGGAAACCTTGATCCAAGCAGAGGCTGAGGCAGCTGAGGAATGGAGTTAGTTACCTGTGCCTAGATGAGATGCCAAAGGTTTTAGAGATATGCCATTACTTGCCGCCACAACTTGCTGTCTCGCCCATTGATCGGCAGCGACAATGTCATCTAAGGAAGGATTTGGACAGTTATCGGCTTGGTGGCGATCGCACACCGATTCGATATAACGCGGAATATCCAAAAATCCAATTTTCTCTTTTAGAAATAGCGCTACTGCCTGTTCATTTGCCGCATTCAACACAGCTGGCATCGAACCCCCCGCTCGACCTGCTGAGTATGCCAGTTGCATACAGGGATACTTCTGGTGATCGGGTGCTTTGAAGGTTAAATTCCCAGCTTTCACCAAGTCCAGCTGTTCCCAATCGGTATAAATGCGCTCAGGCCAGGATAGGGCATAGAGTAGGGGTAAGCGCATATCAGGCCAACCCATCTGGGCTAAAACTGAGGTATCTTGCAGTTCAATCAGCGAGTGAATGATGCTCTGGGGATGGATGACTATCTCGAGCTTGTCGTAGTCTAAACCAAAGAGGAAGTGAGCCTCAATGACTTCCAGACCTTTATTCATCAGCGTAGCGGAATCTACTGTAATTTTTCGCCCCATCGACCAGTTGGGATGCTTCAGGGCATCTGCCACTGTCACTTCGGCTAACTTATCAACAGGCCAATCTCGGAATGCTCCACCAGACGCGGTGAGCAGAATTCGCCGCAAGCCACCAGTTGGCACACCTTGAAGGCATTGAAAAATCGCCGAATGCTCTGAGTCAGCTGGTAGCAGTTTCACCCCATGTTTCTCTACCAAGGGCAAAACCACTGGTCCCCCAGCAATCAGGGTTTCCTTATTCGCCAGGGCTATGTCTTTACCGGCTTCAATCGCAGCAATGGTAGGCAGCAAACCAGCACAGCCCACGATACCTGTTACTACGGTTTCGGCATCGCCATAGCGGGCGACTTCTATCACCCCGGCAACGCCCGCTAGGATGATCGGCTGGGGGTCGAGGTCAGCTAGAGCCTGTTTCAGTTCTGGCAATTTCTCTTCTTCGCAAATGGCTGCTATGCTTGGTCGAAACTGCCGAATCTGAGCCGCCAACATTTCAACGTTACGCCCAGCTGATAATCCCACAATCCGAAACTGATTCGGGTACTGAGACACGATATCCAGGGTCTGAGTGCCGATGGAGCCTGTAGAGCCAAGGAGAGTAACCGCTTTCACAATGTTTTAATAATTAACTCCAAATTAACTATAAATTCTTCTGGGTCATTTGAGCTGCTCAAATTTTTGTTTGAACTCTGAAAGACTAATAAACTCACCTTTTGTTTTGAGCCATATCAGATACTGTTCCAGTCTATCAATCATTTCTTCACCTGAGCGCTTTTTAATATAATTTGGCAGGTTAAACTTTTTTATATCGTTAAATTCCCACGGATGAAAATAAATGTTGAGATAACTATCACTTCTAATCGTTACGTAGGAAGCTAGTTTTATGAACCAAAGCGGAAGGTTTTTAAAACTTAACCAAAAAAGTGGAAATCTGATCAGAGGTGTTACTGACACTGGAATGTTAAGTAAATTATTTGAGTAATACGCAGTTCTGGTTTTAAAAAAATTATTGTATCTACCTGGCAGATAAGTTGGGTTCATTGAAGAATTATACTCGTAGCCAGCTGTTTCTATTTCTCTATCATCAACCTCTTTAAGTCGAGGCATTCTAAAGCCTACTATTCTCTTACCAGTTAGTTGTGACAAAACTTGCCGCGATGTTTTTAAATCTTCTAGACTAAAATTAGAGTGATAATAACCATGGGAAGCAACTTCATGGTTATTAGCAATTTCCCTAATTATTAATTTGTGATTCAGAGCAAAGTTCGCCGTCACAAAGAAAGTCGCCTTAATGTTTAATTTATTCAAAAGCAAAATAATTGCTTTTAAACCTTCAAAAGACACTTGATATTTAACTGCATCTTCAATTACCTGACCATATTCCTCTGGAATATCAAACTCTTCAATGTCAAAGCTTAATAGAATATTTTTATTCATATCGTCCGGTGTTATCATTGTATTTTATTTTTAATAAATCAATCAACATTTTTATTGAATCTACAAGTAAATTAACTTTCGAAGCTTTATTTACATGCTTGATTGAGACTCTAGCAGGTATTTCTCCAACACTGTATCCTTGCTTTTTTGCTAAGTATATCAACTCCACATCAAAGGCAAATCCGGTCATTTTTTGTTTCTTAAACAACTCGAGAGCCACATCTTTGTTAAATCCTTTTATTCCTGCTTGCATATCTTTAAAAGGTAAGTTGAGGATTTTCCTTGAAATTATGTTATATATTGCTCCAGCTAATTTTCTAATTAAATTTACCCGTTTAACACTTTCTGGAATTAAATTTCTACAACCAATAACCACATCAAATTTTTCGAGTTTGTCAACCAGAATTTCCAGATGTTCTAGAGAATAAGCTAAATCACTGTCTATGAAGCAAATATAATCTCCATATGCATATTGTAATCCGGTTTTTACCGCATATCCTTTGCCTTGGTTATTTTTATAACTAATTACCTTTGCCTTAGTTGTTAGTGCTTCTAATTTTGTCTCTAAAATTTTTCTTGTTTGGTCTATTGACCCATCGTTAACGAAAATAAAATGATAATAAGGTCTAGTTTTTAAAAACTCTAAAACAGATATTAACGTCGTTTCTATGCATTTCTCTTCATTATAAACCGGGATTATTACTGATACTTTTATCATTCTACTCACCTCCTAATCCCGATTTGTAATTGTGAACGTAACTTCAACCAATCTGTCATAGCCTGGGGTTGAGAAGAAATTTTCTTTTGCAGGAGAACGCCCCCATCTTGGACATCTACAATCCCATACTTTTCTTGAGCTAGAAGCTGGTCAATCAAAGATACAAGAGACCGGAGTCTTTGCCGGTCATCCTTAAAGGGGTGTTGTTGTAGTTGCCACAAGTCTGCTAAGGCGTAATCAACATCGATGACCTCTCCTTGATCATTTCGCAGCTGTAGAGCTGGCAAACGCATAATCCCTCGGCGAGTCGAAAGGTGCGGAATCAGATAATTAGTTGCTGAAACGCTAGCCTGAGTCGGAATAACGTTCATCAATCTGCGGATGTATCCAACGTGTTCCCACTGACGGCTTAGAGAAATATAGACCCAAGGACGGTAGGATTCTGGAAACAAAAAGTAGAAAGCCTGACTCGGACTAGAGACAATGGAAAAGAAAATTGACAGTGCAATGCATGCAATCCAAAAGCGACGAAACCGCGGTTTAAATCTCTCTTTATGTTGTGACCACCACAGAATTGTGCCATAAAATAATCCTGGAACTACACTTAAGGCATAGCGAATACTGATGGCAAGAGCAGATTCACCTTTTTGCAGCAACAGTTCCAGCAATGGAAAGCCTGCTATAGTCCAAGCTGGTGCGGATATAGCAGGCACAAACGCCAAAGGTAGACACTGAGCTAAAAAGTATTTTACCCGTTTGTCAATCGGAGTTAACAAGCTGACAACAAGTTCTTTAGGATGACTTAAGATGCCCCAAAGAAGTTGTAGAGTACTAGGGTCATTTCCTTCGACATACTGACCAAAGCGTGTAGATAGATATAGCCGGGAATTATCACTGGAAAATCGCGGCATAATAGCGTTTGTCACTAGGGCGACGTAGCTAAAGCTTAGCAGACATAAAGACAGACCTATACGTGGATAGCGACGGCTCAAAATTAAATAAACACCAATACCAAAGATAATAAACCCTGTGTCCTCCCGAATTCCTAACGTCAAAGCTACGAAGAGCCAAAAGAGCCACCATTTACGCTTTTCCAAAGCCAGCAGTAAACTAAAGACGAATAAAGGAATCTGGCACTGTTCGTAGAAATTGGCAAATGTTGGTCCAATCACTGCATTGGCAGCGTAGAAACTGGCAGTGATTAAAACAGCTATTGTGGGAGGGAGATAATGGCGAGCTAGAGCGTAGAGAACAATTCCCGCAGCAGTGATTAAGGTAACTTGCAAAACAACAAGGGTAGCGCCGCAGGGGAATAAGGCATATATAGGTAGCCAGAGCAAAAAGTCAAGAACAAAGTGTTGCCCTAAATGGTAGTAGGATACCGTTGGTATTTGGTTGTCATACGTAGCACCGCTAGAGTTAGCCGAACTAAGAGAGCTTTGCCAGAAGTGTCCGTGCAGGTTATTCCAGAAAAGCTGGTCAAAAAGCCCTTGGTCGTAGGTGGCGTAAAAACTATAGTAGCGATTGAGGGAGAAAACCACCATGAAGGCGAAAAAAATTATCACAAGGCGGAGTAGCAACATGATTAGTTTAATCTCGTAATCGCACAGATCGGTTTATTGGTTATTTTTGGGACAATTATGCAATTATTTCCAAGAAATTTTAGAGTTTTAGACAAAGAGATTGGCAGCTTCGGGGTTAAAAAGCTGAGATTCAAGCCGCTGGGTTGGATGATCGCACTGAGCGCTCTGATTCTATTTTTGTGCAGCAGTTTAAGACACGCCCTGTTTCAATCGACAGCCTGGGATCTGGGAATTTTTGACCAAGCCATTTACTTGATTAGCTCTGGGACGCAGCCTATTTCATCGTTTTTGGGGTTTCACATTCTAGGCGACCATGCTGCATTGGTTTTCTATCCGCTGGCAATACTATACAAGATTTACCCCGATGTTCACTGGTTGTTGGCTGTACAGGCAATTGCCTTGGCGCTAGGCGCAATGCCAACGTGGTATCTCGCTCGTCAGGCTGGGCTTACGGTGCGGCAAGCAGTAGCGATCTGTGAGGTGTACCTCTTGTATCCGCTGGTTTTTAATATCAATTTGTTTGATTTCCATCCCGAAGTCATGGCGCTACCGGCACTATTGACGGCAGTTTTGGCAGCGCGGCAATCTAAGATTTGGTTGTTTTGTTTAAGCATCATCTTCATTTTGAGTTGTCGGGACGCTTTATCGCTAAGCGTGGCGGCGATGGGGTTCTGGCTGCTGGTGTTTGAAAAAAGGCGTTTATGCGGTGCGATCGCGATCTTCTCTGGTATCGCCTGGTTGCTAATTGCGACGTCTGTGATTATTCCCTACTTCGCTGGGGAGGCAGCGTCAGTAGGGCGTCATCTGACGCGTTATAGCTATTTGGGAAATTCATTTCCAGAGATTACCAAAAATTTGCTCTTGAAACCAGGGCTGGTACTGGGGAAAGTCTTCTCGCTGGGTACCCTGGAATATTTGGCTCTGTTGCTAGCGCCAGTGATTTGGGGACTTTCACCCCAGCATCTGACGCCTCTAGTAGGTGCTATTCCTACGTTGGCGATGAACATTCTCGCCGCCGAACCACTGCAACGAGATTTGATCCACCAATATTCTGTGCCTTTAGTGCCCTTTGTTTTATTAGCTGTGATTTCGACACTGGCGGCGGGTGGGGGATGGCTGCGTGGTGGACGGGCAATCATACTTTGGTCGCTAGTGGTTTTTATAGCGCTGGCAAAGTTTGGCTACTTTTGGTCGATTTATCTAAATTCACTCGATACTTGGCAAGCCACGCGGGAGGCGATCGCTCTGGTTCAAACCAAAGGAGGTGTTCTCACCACAGCTGGGATAGCCCCTCATTTAACCCACCGCGCCCTAGTGAAGTTTACAGATGCCAAGTCCCCACCGACTAATTTGGCGCTGTTTGATTATGTATTGCTCAATGTGCGTCATCCCGGTTGGCAGAGTAATCAAGAGTTTGCCACCAACTTGGTGAATCAACTCAAAACTACTCAGGAATTTCAGTTGAGCTATCAACGCGATGATGTTTATTTGTTTGCCAAAAAATAGTCAAGCCAAGTCGCAATTAGTCCTTGAGAATTTTTCGATGGCAAATGCGTCCCTGCCAAATACTGGATACCTTCTGTTGTTACTGTCTTCGAAAATCCATTGTTCTCGGCGGGTTCCGAAATTTTGCAGGTTTGCTAGAGAGCAGCCAGAAATATATTCCAGTTCTGGCTCATCCACTAAATTGTTGGGGCCACCAATTTTGCAAATCGTGTAGGACAGTTTTGAAAGCGCCTTGGTTAGAAGCTTTTGTGGTATCCACTTTGCCTCATCCAAGGCTTCTGGGACGCTTTCTAGATGAGCGACCAGCAGATTTACTAGATGCTTTTGTTCTTCTACCTGCCAAGTTTTGACAGCTTTGAGCAAGCTGTCTCCCTGGCATTGGGTGATTTGGGCTACTTCTGACCAAGTTTTAGTTTGCTGTAGTGG
>JAABUZ0100001868.1_pt1 | contig 37614 bp, 38 predicted proteins | sample 5562091 | NCBI WGS metagenome assembly JAABUZ01 (sample SAMN12813069, study PRJNA571459) | rock metagenome | isolation source: Antarctica rocks | place: Antarctica: Victoria Land, Linnaeus Terrace sud | collected 2015-12-21 | reverse complement strand
TGCCCACGGCGAATCGCTGGCGTTGAAGTCGGCATGCATTGCGCGCAAGGCCAAAAGAAGGTCGTCCGCTATCTCGGTGTCGGTCACGACGATATAATCAATGTCGCTGCTCTGGGGAGTGAAACCGCCAAGGGCAAGGGAGCCGGAGAGATACATCCCACGAAAGCGACTGCCCAGGATGATTTGTATGCTCGTCAGGAGATCGTGCAACACCACGTTGACATCGGGGTACGGCGTCGGCTGCGGCTCTGCCGCCTTCTCATTACTCACTACTCGTTACTCGCTACTTCTTGGCGGGGCGCCGGGCTATTTGGGACTGCTCGAAGACGGTTTGCGCGTTCGGCGCATTGCCATGGAGGGTCGGGACGCCCTCGTGCGCGATATCGGCGGTAGAAAGATCACCACCATTGTGGGGATCGCCGTATGATGACGGGGCGGAGAAGTCGTCCGCTGTGTGGCGTTTCGGGATCAGGCCAGCAGTGGCGGTTGGGAGAATTTCCGCGAAACGTGCGTTCTCAACGGATGCGCCGATATAGTCGCGTTCCTCCTTGAACGTGTCGTTCTTGCCGATTTCGCCGATCTGTTTGCCCGAGATGTTGAGATGAACCCGCGCCTTCCCTTTCACGGGGGCACCCTCAACGCGCGCGATCGCACTCATCGGCAGATATAATGTCCGTGTGAACAAGAACCCCTGCTCGACAGCGATATGCTCGTACTCGACAGCGATAACGCGGCCGACGGCGCGCCCGTTCGCATCCACAACACTCGTGCCCTGCGCGATCTCAACAGAACTGACCATCGGTTTACTTCCCTCCGCATCCAGCGAAACCTTTTCATGTTCTCATCTATAGGGTACCGTGCGGCGGGCAGAGACGCCAGACCTACCTAACCCCTGGCCCCTTCCCACGAGGAAGGGGTAACTCAATCAGAATGCCGTGACTCCGAACACTCTTCTCTCTTGGAGTCTCGCGCCCCTTCCTCGCAGGAAGGGGCGGGGGTAGGTTCTATCGCCGACTTTTATCTCGATCATCCGGGTTATCGAGGGCGTTCCACGCACCTTTGACGGTGTCGCTGACGATATTCCCGCCATCATTCGCGCCTTGCTCTCGGTCGTTAACGCTCGGCGGGCGTTCCATGCGGTCAACCTCCTCGGCGTCAGCAAAGGAGCTGACACCTTGTTCGCGCACGACAATCTCCTCGACTTTTTGTTCCGCATTCATCGGTATATTAGGCACTTCGCGTTCCTGCTCGCCGATACGGTCTTGCCGGTCTTGCTGGTCTTGCTGCGTATTCGTCCGCTGCTCCTCGACGGATTCGTCGGGGTCGTTGGATGGAAGCCCGTAGCCAGCGCCAATGGGTGGGGTTCCATTGCTCGTGCTCATACGATTGCTCCTGTTCGTTAACATGATTACAATGATCGCGCTCTGTCCCTCGGCAATATCGGTGCCACACGCAAGAAAACGGGATGCCCAAAAGCATCCCACCGTCTCGATTACTTCGTTTGCTGAAGGCGCGTTAGCGGTTCTGCGTCCTGTTTTCACTGTCGCGCAGTTTATCCTTCGCGCGGTCAATGATTCCCTCGTTACTACCCCGGTCCGCCTCATAGCGGTCGCCCGCCATGCCGGTTCGGTCGTATGCGGTGTCAGTTGGTCCGGTCGTTCCGGTCGTTTTGTATGTCGTGTCCGCGCCTCGGTCACCTGTACGGCCCGTCATGCCGCGCTCGTCCTCAACGTGAACGCGAGGGTTGTTGGCTTCCTCAACATGCACATTCTCGTGGCGCACCGTGTCGGTTACCCGCTCGGTGCCAGTCACGGTCTCCTTGCGCACGTTTATCTCGCCCGTCACCATTGCTTGCTTCTGTGTGACGACTTCCTGCTCGCGTAGCGGGATATTGATATCGCGATCTTGCATATTCACGTCCGCTTCCGTGGCGGGGCGGTTGACGGCGCGCTCGGTCACGTACACTTCCTCATGCTCGACTGGCACATCAATGGACTGCTGCTCTTCACGCACACCCTTGACAACCCGCGCACGCCCCGCCTCAGTCTCGCGGACGCCCGCCTTCAACTGCTCCTCGACGATCGGGACGCTGACGTTCTCGCCCTCGCTAACGGCGCGACCAACTTCTCGGTTCGCAGTCGAGTCGGTGCGATGCATCGTGCGATCCGTTGTTCGGTCGGTTATGCGGCTAGTGTCGGCCATCGCGTCGCCGGTGCGCTGCGTGCCATACCAGGCATCGCCAGCGTTAGGGAGATCATCGCGTCCTATTTGCTCGGCTTCGTGCTTCGTGATGCTGAGGTAGACATTATTGCCGTCCGCTTGCATGATCGCGCTGGTCGGCAGGTAGAGGTCCTTGATAAACAGCCAGCCCTTCTGCACGAGGAAATAATTCTGGCCGACATCCGCGATCGTGCCGATCTTCTCATTGTCTGAGCCATAGACATCCGCACCTGCGACGAGGCTGGCCATATAGTCATTGGCTCCCGTATTCGCCCGATTAAATTCGCTACGTCCTGTCGTCATGGTATGGCTTCTCCCTGTCTTGAGCGCTTTACTCCACATGCGTCATCCCTCGGTATCACTGCCGATACCGCTCTGGATTACGCTTCGGCAACATACGTGCCACGATAGAACGAATCGAATACCGGGTAGGAGCTACGCAGTTCGCGAAGAGGGGCATGGCAGCGGCCTCGTCGCTCACCCGCGTCACTCCCAGATATGCCAAACATTGCTTTCCTAAGGAAAAGGAAAGGGATGCCGTAGTGGCATCCCTTCACATCATCGGTGCCGATTAGGCGGATTAGGCGTAGCGTGCTCTCGGCGTGCTGCAACCCTCCCCCGAAGGCTGCTTTGTCATCCTGTTTCCTTCGCTACATATGGACTGATCCGCGCGTCTCAGGATGAGTGCTCCGTCCGTGGCGCTTGCGGGAGATCACTCACAGCATTGGCGCTATTGGCGTCATGCACGCGTTCGGCAAGATTGCCCGCGTCTATCTCGACACGCTCTTTCCGTACAACCGTCTGGATCGTCTGCATCGTGGGGATGACGCGCTTCGTGATGCGCAGCTCCTCGGCGAGGACGCGCCGCGTAACAACGACAGCCTCCTCGATGACGACGGGAATGACGTAGGTGTCGCCTTCTTCACGCGGCATCACGTCTTCGCCGTCCGCAAGTGCACGGCCAATCGCGACGCGCTCGACGAAGAGTTCTTCGCGCTGCGTTTCTTGCATCAATGTCTGTGGGATCTCCTCGGCCACCGTCCGGACGACAATCGAACCGGCGTCCCGCCATTCAGGATGCGCCTCGACCCGCTCCTCGATGACGGGGACGGTCATTTCCTGCTGGTCAGCGCCCATGACCTGCATGCCAGCTTCGTGCGTCGCGTCCAGCGGCATCGTCATGTCCGCGTTCATCGGCATCGTTTCCCGTGACGCGGGCGGGATCAAGGGAGCGTCGGCATTGTCATTACGCATCTGCCCGCCGTGCGTCGGATAGATCGGCGGTGGCTCCGTCGTCACGAGGGGCGTATCGTTGACGTAGGGATTGACGTGCGACGGATCGTTCTCCGCCGGGGCGGCGAGCCGGGTTGCGAAGTCGTCCTCCAACGCCTGCGGTTGGGGCGCCATGTATTGCTGCGGCGCTGGTGGCGCTGCCGGTTGTGTGCGGATTACCGCCTGGCCGTTCTCAACCACAAACATCGAGAGGGCAACGAGCGTCGTGCCATCCCCATGCCACGCGACGCGCACCGCGCCCTCATAGCCAGGTGCGGCGGGGATGATCTCGGTAATCGTGCCGTTCCATCCATTGTCTGAACTCACAGGCATTCCCATTTGAAGATCGGGGTGTCCATATCCCGCCGACGGTGCTCCATAACTCATGGTGTCGCTCCTCCTCATGTGCCGGAACCGTATAGACCGCCTATGGCATACACGGTGCCAAAAGAATGGATGCGCGCGAGAAACGGCGCGTCAGTGCAGTGCGTCCTTACTCTATTGTCTCCCAGAACGCAAGAGAATCATAGCATTGCCGGGTTTGTTGTTGCGCGTGCGCGCCGCACGGACTATGATGCGGCGGAAGATTTACTGGGCGATAGGGGGAGTTGGAGTCATGCGCCGGATGTGGCGAGCGAGCCTAGCGGGCGTCATGCTGCTGATCTGTGGCCTTATCATGCCCCTTTGTACTGTCACGCACGCGGCGTCGGATGATCTCGAATCGCAGCGCAACGCCGCGCTCGCCCGCATCAATCAGTGGCGGGCCGCGATCGGTGTCGCCCCCCTCACGCGCCATCCCGCGCTCGACCAGTCGGCGCAGGCGCATGCGCTCTACTACAAGCAGAACAGTGGCAGTAGTGGCGTCGGCATCCATGATGAGAAGCCGGGCCTGCTAGGCTTCACCGGCGCGGATTTCTTTGACCGCGCGCTGGCGGCGGGCTATCCGAGTCGCAACGTCAACGAAAACATGGGGTTGAGCGGCAATCAACTCACCTCGCTGGATTGGTACATCAACACGATCAACCACCGCCTGACGCTCCTCGATCCACGCTATATCCACATCGGTTTTGGCGTCGTCAACGACACAGTTAAGGTAGATGTGATTGATGTAGGCGTACCTGATTGGCACATGACCGCCGACCCTCTGTGGGAGCAGTGGCCACCGGATGGCGCATCGGGCATCGGAACATCATTCGACGGTGAATCGCCCAACGCCTTCAAGAGCGCCTCGTACCCGATTGGTACGCCGATTACGCTCAAGTACAACGGCGATGGTGGCGTAACCTTTGCGAGTGCGACGATCACCACGAATGGGCAGACGGTGCCGTCTTTCGCGAGCATCGGTACGGGCTGGCTCTCTCGCAATACGGATCTGATCGCCACCAGCGCCCCGATGCAGCCGGACACGGACTACAAAGTGGCTGTCAGCGGCGCTGCAAACGGGCAGCAATTCTCCCGCACTTGGGCCTTCCGTACAAAGGGTGCGAGCAATCCAGCGAACGTTATCGTGCCTAGCGCCACACCAACCGCAAAATCCGCATTCGTCGCAAACCAGCCCGCTCCTGCGTCACCACCGCCGACCGTGCCCTCGTTGTCATTTACGCCCACGCCCACCGCGACGCCAATCGCGACTGCGACTGCGACTGTAACTGCGACTGCGACGCCGCTTTCATCACCCGCCGTGGTAGTGAGCAAGAGTGTCCCAATAGTACCCCCATCATCCCACGCGCTACCCGTCTTCCCAGCCGCGCCCGCGCTGCCCGTTACCGGCTACCGCCTGCCGAATGCGATCGATGCCGCCCCCGGCGTGATTGGTACGGCGTGGAGCAGCGGAGATGGCGTGGTCGCGGCTGGAAAGGTCACGCGATCATGGCTCTACGGACCGGACGCCGTGACGACGCGGATGGAGCCGTACGCGGAGTCGCCGGGCGGCATGCGGACCGTCTTCTATTTCGACAAAGCGCGGATGGAACTGACTACGCCGACGAGTGGCATCTCCAACGGCCTGCTCGTTACGGAGATGGTCAGTGGCGGCGTGCAGGTCGGCAATAACGCTTTCCAGTCATACCGCCCTGCTGCAATTCCCGTCGCGGGGGACGCGACGAACAATGAAGCTTGCCCGACCTACGCGACCCTCTGGAGTGTCGCGTCGTTCGGCGATCTGGCGAAGGACCGGCGCGCCGCGAAGATGGTCGGTCAGCCAGTGACCGCGACAATTGATAGCGGCGGCCACGTCGGGGATGACCCGTCGCACGCCGGATATGCCGTGGGCGCGCACTACGACGCGAATCTCGGCCACAACATCCCGGATGTCTTCTGGAACTGGATGCAGACGCTCCCGGCGGACTGGCAAACGCTGCTTGGCCTGCCGATCATCGAGCCGTACTGGACGCAGACGCGCGTCGGCGGTACGCTGCATTTCGTGCTGATGCAGGCGTTCGAGCGGCGTGTGCTTACCTATACACCCGATAACGCGCCCGCTTGGCAAGTGGAAATGGGCAACGTCGGCTTGCATTTCCTCCTCTGGCACGACAGCCTCACCTAAAACGCGAAGAAGGGAGTGACAATGACCAATACAGCCCGTGAGCGGGTGAATATTTCGTCCGGAACGCCGTGGGAAGAGCGGGTTGGCTACTCGCGTGCGGTGCGGATCGGCGATCATATCTACACCTCCGGTACGACAGCGATGAAGGAGGGCGCGCTCGTTGGCATCAACGATCCGTACGCGCAGACGGTGCAAATCCTCGCCAATATCTGCTGGGCGCTTGGCGAGGTGCATGCGACGATAGATGATGTCGTGCGCTATCGCGTCTACCTCGTGGACATCCACGACTGGACGGAAGTGGCGCGGGCGCTGAAGGAGACGTTCGGCGCAGTGCGACCGTGCAGCACACTCCTTGCCGTCGCTGCGCTGATTGACCCAGCAATGCGGGTTGAGATCGAGGTAGATGCGGTGGCGCCTACCAGATGAGCATCCCCCCGACCCGGTCAGACTTGCTCCCCCGCCGCTTGCGCGATACGAATGCGCTGGAGAACCGGCTGCACCGGATTCGCTGGCTCTTTTTCGATGTCGGCTCCGTGCTGATGGATGAAACGCTTGGTGATGAGCAGACGCGCAAGCAAATTGTCCGGTTGCTCGCGCTCCGGGGTCATCGCGTGCCGCTCGCCGCCATACGCAGTGCATGGGATGCGGCGATCGCGTCATACGACCGGCATGTCGTACGGGGCGTTCTCAATCGGCTCGTGGACGAGCAGACTGCAGTCGCCGTGCAACAGGAGTTGCGCAACCTTTCCCGCCCGACGCCGCCCTACGCGGAGACGAAGCCGACGATGGAGACGTTCGCCAAGCGGTTCGGTACCGCAGTGATCGCTAACCAACCGGCGACGATCCGCGAGTGGGCGGAGATTGCCGGGTTCGGAGAAGCGGTGCACCTGTGGTGTCTCTCCGGTGAACTCGGCTTCGGCAAGCCCGACCCGCGCATCTTTCAGTACGCCCTCGACCGCGCCGCCTGCGACCCGAAAGAGGCCGCGATGATCGGCGACCGCCTCGACTATGACATTACGCCCGCGAAGAAACTCGGCATCCTGACAATCCGCATCCGGCGCGGTCCACATGCCATCCAGGAACCGCGCGCCCGCGAGGAGATGCCGGACTTCACCACTGCCACTCTCACCGCTCTCTGCCGTCGCATCTGCCTCCCGCCCGAAACGACCGATACGACGGATACCGGCGGATTCAACGTGGTACAGGGAACATCATAGCGCGGTAGCGTAGGTTTCAGCCTGCGTCTCGCCATAGGGACGCAGGCTGAAACCTACGCTACCGTCATTGTCCTGATGCACGACGTGGGTTGATCGTGCAAAATCGTCCCGGTTTGCATCCAACGGTTGGGGCTGCGGGCAAAACAAATCCAGCGCCGTGCAGCAGTGCCGCCACCCGGCAAAGTGGGAAGCCGACGACGGTGGTGTAGCACCCCTCGACCGAGGCGACGAGCGCGCCGCCCGCGCCCTGCACGGCGTATGCACCTGCCTTATCGAACGGTTCGCCAGTGGAGAGATAGGCGCTGATGGCGACCTCAGTGTACGGGTGCATCGTCACGGTCGCGGTTTCGATGAGGGCGGTTTCCGTGCCATTCGGGGCGATCAGTGCGACGCCCGTCGGCACTCGATGCGTCCGGCCGCGTAGAAGCCGGAGCATCCGTGCCGCGTCCGCCATATCGGTCGGCTTGCCGAGGATCAGACCATCTATTGTCACGAGTGTGTCCGCGCCGAGGATGTACGCGCCGGGATGCCGCGCCGCGACTGTGCGCGCCTTCAGGAAGGCAAGAAAGCGCGCAACTTCCTCTGGTGTCTCCCCGGCGGGTGGTGTCTCGTCCGCGCCACCCGGGTCAATGATGAACGGGAGGCCGAGCAGACCGAGCAGTGCATGGCGGCGCGGCGACCCGGAGGCGAGGACGAGCGACGGCTGATTACTCATCGGAGGTCGTATACCGTCTGATCGTGGCGCGTGGTGAGGGCAAGGGAGCGGGCAAGGGCAATCGCCGCGTCATTTTCCGCGCTCGCTGTGAGCACGGGGGATGTGCCCCGCTCGCTCCGAGTCGCGCCGATCAGGCGGTGCACGCACTCCCGCGCGAAGCCATTGCGGCGCGTCCGCTCGATGGTGTATGAAGCAATCCCGTCGTATCGCTCTGTCGTGCCTGCGATGCAGGCAATGGAGACGAGTTCGGCACGGAGATACCGTGCATAGGTGATCCCGTGCCGCAGCATCGCCTCCGGTGAGCCGTATCCCGCCCAGAGCCATGCCGGGAAGGGCGTCAAATGCCGCGCGTCGGCGGCGCGTAACCGGCGCACCCCGCCCGGCGGGAGGATCGCAAACGCCGCATCCGCATTGGACAGGGGGAACATGAAACTCGCCGATTGACGCACTGACGCATCCGGTCGCCAGAGGGGGATGTGATCGGCGAGCGCGGCATCTACCTGGAGCGTTATCGGGCCAGTGAGCGCGCGGACAGATGCCGCGAGCGCCGGATGATTTGCCGTGCCAAAGAGGAAGACGGATGGGCCTTCCAGGCTCGCCGTTTCGATGGCGACGACGGATGGAGCGCGCAGATCATCCACGCGGACGCCCGGCAAGCCCGCGAGAACGACTGCCCGCGCCAATACCGCCCATGGTTCGTCTGGGATGAGCGGATAGAGAAGGGGATACGCGCCGGGCGCGATCGGCTGAAGGACAGTATTGGCATGCATGGACACATTGTACAAGAAATAGCACGAAAAGCCGGACACTGCGATTGTGAATCATATCACGAACTGCAACCCGCGATCATAGAACGAAAAGATCGTGAAAGAATGCACGATTCGTTTGTGAAATTTGGAACAAATCTGGTAGAGAGGTGTTGTACCGTAATGGATGACGCGATGGTTCGTCATTCTGATGAGAAAAGAAGGAGTTATGTCTCATGTTTGAAGCCGCTGTTGTGGTCGCCGCAATAGTCAACGAAGTGAAGCGCAATGAGGACATCGCGGATCGCCGGGCCTTTTATGGCCCCGATCTGGCGCCGTCACAGGAAGAATCCCGCCGCAAGATGCGCTTGCCGCGCTTCATGCGCCGTGGCGTGAACCTGGCATAATTGAAAGGGGTAGAACGATGTTTGAGAATGCGGTCCTTATCGCCAGCATGATCCCGGACAAAAAGGTTCGCGAGGTGAAACTGCCGAAGTTGGTCTTCGACGAATACGAGTTCGGTGCGTGGCGGGAAGAAACCCGCCGCAAATCCCGCCTGCCGCGCTTGTTCAGCAGGCAGCGGGCCGCGAACAACGGCAAGTAATTCTGCTTGCCTCCGCGCACGTTTACCGCCCCGGCCATCATGACCGGGGCGCTTTGTGTTAATGGGGGGGCCTGCTACCTGAACTCGTCCGGCGCGGCGGGGCACAGGCCAACATAGGGGCAAGTGCGGCAGAAGGGGCCGGGCGTCGGGGCGAAGCGCGTCGCGTCCGGCGTGGCGAGCCGGATCGCGTGTGCGATGTCAATGATCCAGGCACGGTATTCCGCGATGCCCGGCCCGAACTCCCATTCACGCTCGTCGTTCGTCCGCAGAAAAACGGTGGAAACGGTGACCAACTGTGCATCGCATCGCAGGGTGCTCGCGACGCAGAGATGGAGCGCAGCGATTTGTACGAGGTCGTAGGTGTTCGGCTTGCCGCTCTTGTACTCGATCACCCGTACCCGTCCGTCGGGCAGCCGAACGACGCGATCCGCCCGCGCGGTGAGGATGAACGACGGATACTCCTCATGCGTGAAATGGCAGACCCATTCGAGACCAAGCAGACGCGCCCGTGCCTGCGGGGCGGCAATCGTGCCGAGGTACTCGGTGGCAAGCCGCGCGATCCATTCCACATCCTCGCGCCACGTCTCACGATCCGGGTATCGGTATGGTGGGAGATATTCCGCCGCAAGCGCCGTGAGATCGCCGGGAAACTCTCCTGCCGCCTGGAGATTGTCGAAACACGCCTTGAGGACATTATGGATCGCGCCGCCGCGCTCCATTGGTCGGTTGAAGACGACTTCCGCCGGACTTTTGCGGATATAGGCATGCCAGTACGCATGCGGGCATTCGCGCCAACGATGCAGGCTCGTCGGACTCAGTCGGAGCGGTCGGAGCATTGCGGGGCGTACGAGAGAGACCGCCATCGTTGTCCTCCAGTAGTCAGTAGCCAGAAAGAGACACGCGAAGCGCCTTCCGATTCCAGCCGACTACCGACTACTGACTACTCCATCAGAGGCCAAGCGTCTTGATGCCTGCCGCAGCACCAGAGATGATGAAGCCGCCGTCGCCGCCGCCCGTGAGAAACTGGAAGCCTTGCGCCGCGCGCCGGACCATCTCTTCGGGACTGCTGCATGAGAGACCGGCGATCTTGCCGGTGTTGCGGCAGGCCTGGACGACGCGCTCCAACGCGCGGATATGCCGGTCGTCGTTCGGGGCATTGCGAGGGTCAATACCCATCGAGAGCGCCATGTCGGCTGGCCCAGCCCAGCACCCGTCTACGCCGGGCGTGGACATGATCGCCTCAGCGTTCTCGACGGCCAGGATGCTCTCCAGTTGCACAGCGACGAAGACCTCGTCGTTGATCCGATCCGGGTAGTCATTGCCGTACCGCGCGGCGCGGCCCCAGCCCCACGAGCGCGTGCCCACCGGGGGCAAGCGGCAGCAATCGGCGGCGGTCTTCGCATCCTCGGCAGTATGGATCATTGGCACGACGATCCCCATCGCACCCTCATCGAGCAAACGGCCGATCATCGTGTAGTCATTGCGGGCGGTGCGGGCCATCGGGATCGCCGCGCCGCCCGCCATTGCCATGAAGCAGGCAATCGTCGAGTCCGCGCCAAAGGAGCCATGCTGGTTATCGAGCAGGATAAAGTCAATCCCACTGCTCGCCAAAATCTCAGCGGCCAGCGGTGATCCGAGGCCGAGCGAGTAGCCAAAGGCCGGTTTCCTTTGCAGCATCTTCTGCTTCGCAGTATTCGTGCGCATCTGTCACCCCTCCATTACGTTCTCCCACAATACGGCGGAAGCAAGCATAACACATGTATCATGCGAGATTCGTGTAATGGGCATATTACCTACGCGCGGATTGAAAGCGCCTCCCACCCCTCGCCTAAAGCACGACGAGGATGATGAAGACAAGGAAGCAGAGGAGGCTGAAGAGCCAGATTTTCGGCGCGGGTCGCTGCGGGTCTACGGCCATCAGGCCGACAGCGAGCGCACCGATTAGGAGCGCGGGTGGGAGCGGAAATGGCAGTCCGCGCACCCGCGACCCCGCCCCCAACGCGAGGATCGTAAATGCCGCGATCAGGCACGGCCCCACAACGCTGATGAATCGCCGCTGCCGTTCCGCAAATACCCGCCGCCGATCCGCAAACGTCTCCATGCATCTATTCTACATGATGAAGATGATTAGGGAGACGCGTGGGTAGAGGAGTCATCAGCAACGGGTACGCCAGGAGGCATACCGGGGATAGTTGATCGTCTATCAGTACGTGGTATGGATGGTAACGAGCAGTTAGCAGAGATTGCACCTGTCTCCGGCACGAGCGCGTCAATCGCATAACGGATGCGGTCGCTCTCGCTCTGAATGGCGACGAGTTCGCTCCGGACGGTCTCCATCCGCTCCGCCTCGGCGCGGATAAATCGTGTATATGGTGCGACTGCCTCCCGGATACGCGCCAGCGAGCGATCCAATTCCTGGGCAAATTGTTCGCGTAAGGTCGCTATCAGCCGTGTTCGCAGTTCTTCAGCCCGCGCCCGGAACTGCTCCTGTGCTCGCCGTCGCTTGGCCGGAAGGATGACGAGACCGAGTGCGGCGATCATCGTCGCGGCAAGCAGGCCCGTGAAATCCGCCAGCGCGGTCGTGGCGGCAGCAACGACCGCCGCACCGAGACCGACCGCGCCGACCTGCACCAACCCCGCCTGGAAGACGGCGGACTGCACCTCGCGTGACAGACGCTCCGCCTCGCCCGAGGCATTATATCGCTGCACGACTTCCTGTGCCCGCGCGCCGACCGAGTTGAGCAGCGCCTGCCGGTCGTAGGCAAACTGCTCCGATACCTCGCCGATCATCTCCGTGTTCGTTTGCACTGCCTGGCGCCGTCGGACGAGTTCCGTAACCGCCTGCCATGTGCGCAGATCATGCGCCACCAACCAATCAATCAATCCCTGCACAACGCCATCAATTTGCTGCGGCGTATCGCGAACGACATCCCGCTCCCATGCGCCGCGCGTCCGCTCGCTATTCAGGAGGTCCGGGATGCGGCCGATACGGAGCGTGTCCGCGAAAAATCGGTCGCCGCGCGAGACGAGTTGCAGCACGACGTTATCTACCATCGTCAGGTAGTGTGCGAAGTCGCCTTCCATATCGCCGCGATAGATATCCAATTGCTGGTCAATGCGCGCGAGCGTTTCTCGATCCCCGGTGAGGAGTGTGAGCCGCTCGTCCGCCGCCTGCCGATACCGCCCCATGACGTGCGCCGCGACGCCGAGCGGCGAGAGCAATTTTAGCCGCAAGCGGTGCGACAGATCGAGCGTCTCGATCACGTATTGTTCGAGCGGGGCAAAGCGAGAGCGCGCCCAGAGGCTGTCGCGCACCTCGCCGTCTGGGGATTGCTTCGCCGCCAGTGCGAGTCGCGCCGCAACCGGGAAGACTTCTGGGGTAAAGTCAATCAAGGCCCGCACTTGCTCCCGTACAAAGGCGAGGACGGTCTCGAGGTCTGCCTCGGAGAGCAGATCCACTTTGTTAACAACGATGACCACCTTCTTCCCCCAGGCGCGGATCTCTGCCATGAACCGTCGTTCGCTTTCGGAGAAGGGGCGGTCGGCGCTCGTCACGAAGAGAATCAGGTCCGCGCGCGGGATAAACTGCTGTGTGACGGCCTCATGCTCGCGGATCACCGCATTTGTGCCCGGCGTATCTACGACTGTTACCTGCCCAAGGAAGGGTGCGGGATGGGTGACGACCACGAAACCATCGCTGTTGATCCCCTGCGTCACATCCACACCGGCACGCAAAATATTGATACGCGTCGTCGTCGGAGTGACGCCTTCTTCCATGACAGGCTGGCCGAGCAGCGCATTAATGAAGGCGCTCTTACCCGCGTTGAACTCCCCGACAATGACGACCGAAAAGAGATCGTCCAGCGCGCGGGAAACATCACGGATGGTCGTCCGGTCCTCCGCAGCGCCCGGAAATCGCTCCATCACGTCTGTCAGCCGCCGGAGAAACGCCTGTTCTTGCTGAATCAAATCGGTCTGCGCCGCCGTGAAGGGCGGCAGGTGCGTCGTTGCCATCGTGAGACAAACCCTTTCCGCCAGTACACCGGCTCGGTTCTTTCTATGCAAGGGTGATACCGCGATGCGACCCCGATAGACGGCCTCCCCGCGTGCATGCGAGAATGCTCTGGCGCCAATGGCGGTGTCTCGCACCATCGGGAGGAAGCACGGGTGAACATCCACGAATATCAAGCGGCGGAGATCCTTGGTCGCTACGGCATCCCGCTCAACGCCGGGCAGGCAGCCACGACGCCCGATGAGGCGGCGGCTGCGGCACAGGCGCTCGGCGGTACGGTCGCGATCAAGGCGCAGGTCCATTCGGGCGGGCGCGGCAAGGCGGGCGGCATCAAACTGGCGAAATCACCGGACGAGGCGCGCGCGGTCGCGGGCCGCATCCTCGGCATGGATATTCGCGGCCATATGGTCAATACCGTGCTCGTCGTTCCTGGCGTCAGCATCGCCGCCGAATACTACGTCGGCGTCACGCTGGACCGCGCGAACCGGCAGATCATCGTCATGGCCTCCGCCGAGGGCGGCATCGAGATCGAGGAAGTGGCACGCACGAACCCGGAGGCAATCCTCCGCACGCCTGTTGACCCGGTACGCGGGCTACTCAATTATCGTGCGGTGGATCTCGCTTTCGCTCTCGGCATCGAACCTATTGCTGTTGGCGGCTTCGTGGACATTGTCAAGAAAGTCGCGCTGGCCTACATCAATGAGGACGCCTCGCTCGTTGAGATCAACCCGCTCATTCGTACTGAGGATGGTCGTTGGGTCGCACTCGACTCCAAGATGGTACTCGACGACAATGCCCTCTTCCGGCATCCGTCGCACGAGCAACTGCGCGATATGGCGGAGGAGAACGCGACCGAACTAACCGCAAAGGCGTCCGGCATCTCCTTCGTCAAACTGGACGGCGATGTCGGCTGCGTTGTCAACGGCGCGGGGCTGGCGATGGCGACGATGGATGCCCTACAAGTCGAGGGCGGCTCCCCTGCGAACTTCCTCGATGTCGGCGGTGGCGCGAACGCGGCGCAGGTCGCGAAGGCGCTCAGCCTGATCCTCGCTGACCCGCATGTAAAGGCGATCTTTTTCAACATCTTCGGCGGCATCACGCGCGGCGACGAGGTTGCGAAGGGCCTGCTCGCGGGACTAGAGCAGGTGCCGACGCAATTACCGATTATCGTCCGCCTCGCCGGAGTGAACGCGGAGGAGGGGCGGCGCATCCTCGCCACGGCGAATTTGCAGTCGGCGGAGACGATGGAGGAAGCGGCGCGGCTCGCGGTCGCAGCGGCGCGCGGCTGATCGCAGCATATCACGGAGAGGCTCCGCCTTGTGGTCATCCACGCCGCCACCATACCGACGCTACCGGTCGCTCTCCAAGCCGTGACCGGCGATATGACATGCACGCCAGTCACGGTTGGCATGTCGGGCACGGCAGTCTTCCGTCTCACGACCAATGCGGGCGAAACGCGGTATCTGAAGATCGCGGAGTGCGGAGCGGAACCCTTGCTCCCGGAGATGCAACGCCTGGAATGGTTGGCGGGCCGGTTGCCCGTGCCGCGCGTATTGTCCTTCGCACAAGAGGACGGGCGAGAATACCTGCTCCTCTCCGAGGTACCGGGGCGAATGTCGCATACCGCCACTCTCGCGGGCGACATACCGCGTATCGTGCATCTGCTCGCGCGGGGTATGCGGATGGTCCATGCCATCCCGTCGGCCAACTGCCCGTTTGACATGCGGCTGGACATGCGGATTGCGGCAGCGCGGCAGCGCGTGGCGGAAGGCCGCGTGGACTCAGCGGATTTCGACACGATCCGGCAGGGACAGACGGCGGAGAGCCTCCTCGCGGCACTGCTGACGACGCGCCCGGCGATGGAAGACCTCGTCTTCACGCACGGCGATTACTGCCCGCCCAACATTCTTGTTGATCTCACGCAGGACGAGCCGTCCGGCTTCATTGATCTTGGCCGGGCGGGCATCGCAGATCGCTATCAGGATATCGCGCTCGCGGCCCGTAGCCTCGCGCACAACTTCGGCGCGCGATGGATGTCGCTCCTTTTCGAGGAGTACGGGCTAGACGTCGTGGATCACGCGAAGATCGCGTATTACCAGTTACTCGATGAGTTCTTCTAACGACTGAGGAGGTAGGCGTGAGCATTCTCGTCAACAACGACACCCGCGTGCTTGTCCAGGGCATTACGGGCCAGCACGGCTCCTTCCATACCGGCCAGATGGTCGAATACGGCACGAAAGTCGTCGCGGGCACCCGTCCGGGCGGAAAGGGCCGCGAAGTCCACGGCGTGCCGGTCTTCAACACCGTTTCCGAGGCGGTGCGGGAGACGGGTGCGAATACGAGTATCATCTACGTCCCCGCCGGGGGCGCGCCGGATGCGATCGAGGAGGCCGTCGCGGCGGGACTGCCGCTCGTCATCTGCATCACCGAGGGTGTCGCGGTCAATGACATGGTGCGGACGTACGAAGTCGTCAAGCGCTCCAACTCGCGGCTGATCGGCCCGAACTGCCCCGGCCTGATTACCCCCGGCGAGGCGAAGGTCGGCATCATGCCCGGCTTCATTCACGCGCCGGGACGGATTGGCCTCGTCTCGCGCTCCGGCACGCTCACCTACGAAGTCGTCAATGCGCTGACGCAGGCGGGCCTCGGCCAGAGCACAGCGGTCGGCATCGGCGGCGACCCGGTGATCGGCACGTCGTTCGTGGATGTCCTAACGCTCTTCGAGGCGGACCCGGAGACGGACGCCGTCGTGATGATCGGCGAGATCGGCGGCACGGACGAGGAAGTGGCGGCGCGCTACGTCAAGGCGCACATGACGAAGCCCGTCGTCGGCTTCATCGCCGGACAGTCCGCGCCCCCCGGCAAGCGGATGGGACACGCGGGCGCGATCATCTCTGGCGGTGCGGGCACGGCGGCGGAGAAGATGGCCGCGCTCGAAGCGGCAGGCATCCGCGTTGCCATCCGCCCCGGCGATGTCGCGGGCCTCGTCAAGCAGGCAATCGGCTAACTCCCCTCACCCCGACCCCTCTCCCTCAAGGGGCGAGGGGAGAAGGTACGGAGAAACGGCTTCCATCGTGTTCGTCTCCCCTCTCCATTACGATGGAGAGGGGGCAGGGGGTGAGGTTATATGACAACGAAACCCCGCCTGCGTAACCTCGGCATCACCATCGGCACGCAACCGACCGGGCCGTACAACGCGATCACGGATGTACCCGGTGTGCGTGTCGGGCATACGACCGTCGTGCAAGGTGATGGGCCGCTGCGGGTCGGCGACGGGCCAGCGCGGACGGGCGTGACGGCGATCCACCCGCACGAAGGCTCGGTCTTCCAGCAGATGATCCCGGCCTCTATCGCCATCCTCAATGGCGCGGGCGAGATCACCGGGCGCTCGCAGGTGGACGAATACGGACTGATCGAGACGCCGATCCTCATTACGAACACACTCTCCGTCGGCGCGGTGCATACGGGATGCGTCGAGTGGCTGACGGTGCATGAGCCGTCGCTCGGCACGCGGGACTTCGTCATTCCCGTTGTCGCGGAGACGTTCGACGGTTTCCTCAATGATGTCGCCGGGCAGCATGTGACGCGGGCGCATGTCTTCGCCGCCCTTGACAACGCGACGGGCGGCCCCGTAGCGGAGGGCAATGTCGGCGGCGGCACGGGGATGACGCTCTTCCGCTTCAAGGGCGGCACCGGCACATCCTCGCGTGTCGTGCCGGTGGGTGGGCAAGAGTACACTGTCGGCGTCCTCGTCCAGGGCAACTTCGGCAGGCGTGAGGATTTGCTCGTGGACGGCGTGCCAGTCGGGTTGGCGATCACGGATTTGCTGCCGGAGCGCGGCACGTCGCCCGATGAACGGCGGGATGGTTCGATCATCGTCGTAATCGGCACCGACGCGCCGCTGACCGACCGGCAGTTGGGCCGTCTCTGCCGTCGAGGCATGCTCGGCCTCGGTCGCGTCGGCTCGACAGCAACACACTCTTCCGGCGACCTGCTGATTGCCTTCTCGAACGCACCGGAAAACCGCGTGAACCGTTTCGGGACGAAGACACTTCTGACAAACACTTTCATCAACGACACGCAGATCAACGATCTCTTCCAGGCGACCATCGAAGCGACGACGGAAGCAGTGCTCAATGCTCTCGTTGCGGCGGAAACGATGACGGGCCGGGATGGCAATATTGCCCATGCCCTCCCGCATGACCGCCTGCAAGCGATCATGCGGCAGTACGGCAGGCTGCGGGATTGACGGACGCCATGCGACTGGACGCGCCTGATCTTGCGACGATTCAGGCTGTTGCCGAACGCGTCTTTTCTCCGAGCGTTGGTCTCACAGTGACGCGTCCCACGGAGGGCGTTTCCACCTATGTCTATCGGATCGAGCGCGGCGCGGAGACCTTTTATCTGTGTGTCCTGCCCGAAGCAGGGGCCGATTTCGCGCCGGAAGCGGAGGCACACCGGCGCCTTCGCGAATGCGGCGTTAACGTGCCCGAGGTCGTCTACATTGCGCACCACGATGAAACACTCGAACGATCCGTTATGGTGACGACCGCAATTGCGGGAAGCCACGTCGGTCATATCCCGGCACACCCGCATTTGCGGGACAGTATCATCGAAGCCGGGCGCGATCTGGCGCGTATCAACCAGATTCCGGTCGCGGGATTTGGATGGATCACACGAGACCAACCGACGATATGCCGATTGAAGGGGGGATATCCAACGTACCGCTCCTTCGTCGCCGACTATCTCGATGCCGCCCTTGCGACGTTGCGGAGGCATGTGCTCGACGCGGACGAAATCGCGGCGATCCGAGTGATTCTCGACCGCTACGATTGCTGGCTCGACGCCGACAACGCATGGCTCACTCACGGCGATTTCGATGCGACGCACATCTACCAGGAGAATGGGCGCTACACTGGGATTATTGACTTCGGCGAGATGCGGGGCGCCAGCCGCTGGTACGACCTCGGCCACTTCCGTGTGCACGATGGTGAAACGTTGCCGACACGGGTTCTTCCGTGGCTTTTGGAAGGCTATCGCGCCGTTATGCCACTCCCCGACGATTATGAGCGGCAGATCAGTTTCGTCGGTCTGCTTATTGCTATCCACGCCTTCGCTCGCCTGCTCATCAAAAACCCGCAAAGCGGCTATCGCGATCACTGTCTGCGTGCGATCCAGCGGGAAATTGTGCTACTTTTTTCCTAATACTTACTCACTGTAGTTTCATGCAGCACAATCATGATATCGTAAGGGCGGTGCTTGAACCTCCCTTTACGGATCGTGCTGCTCACTCTCCCCAATCGGCAGGCGCACGGTGAAGGTCGTGCCTTGGCCAAGGGTAGAGTGGACATCAATCGTGCCACCGTGAGCGACAACGATTTCGCGGGCGATGTAGAGGCCGAGGCCGAGGCCACCACCAGGCGATTGCTCGGCCCGTTCGCCGCGGTAGAAGCGCGAGAAGATGTTCGCCAGGTTGGCGGATGCGATGCCGGGACCGTAATCCTGGACCTCAAGCGCTACCTGTCCATCGGCGCACGACAACCGGACATCAATACGCGGCGATCCCGATGCATGATAGATAGCGTTTGTGAGCAGGTTGAGGATCACTTGCTCCAACCGCCGGTCATCGCCCGCGATAGGGACCGGCTCGTCCGCGAGTTCCGCCAGGATTGTTTGTTCCTTCGTTAGCATTTGTGCGGTTTCGACGGCGTGGCGGACGACGAGAGCGAGGTCCAGTGGGGCATGTACGAACGTCAGGTGGCCGCTCTGCAACCGCGCGACATCGAGAATCCCGTTGATCAGCGCGAGGAGTCGTTGTGACTGTCCGAGCGCCAGAGTCGCGTAGCGGCGCGGGCGCTCCTCGGCTCCCTCGACATCGTAGAGGCGGACAAGCATTTGCAGATACCCGCTTAAGCCGGTAAGCGGCGTGCGCAGTTCGTGGCTCGCAACCGCCATGAACTCATCCTGCATCCGGCGCAGGCTTCGATCCGTGATGTCTCGGATGACGAGCACACCGGTATGTTGGCGATCCCGCGCAATTGGGCGACCGGTTGCCTCGAACCAGTGGCGGCTGCCCGATTGCGCGGTGATCGTAAACTCCATCGCGAATGATTCGCCGCGCGCGGCGCGCTGTTGGGGCGTCTGATCGGGCGGGAGCGGCTGACCGTCCTCACCCTCCGCCATGAACGGATCGCCGGGGCCACCGAACATCTCCGTATAGCGATCATTCGCCAGCATCGTTGTGCCCGTGCGGTCCACGACGAGCACAGCGTCGCCGATGCTGGCAAGAATCGCCGCGACCTGCTCGCGCTCGGTTTCACTGGCGCGTCGTTGAATCTCCAGCGAAATGGCGTTTTCCTGGAGCTCGACCGTCCGCGCCTGGAGATCGTCGTTGGTAGTATTCAACTCCTCGACGGTTGCCTGCAACTCTTCGTTGAGGGTTTCCAGTTCCTCATTCGTCGCCTGCAACTCCTCGTTGAGGGTTTCGATCTCCTCGGTTGCCGCCTGTGCTTCTTCGTTGGCGACGAGGAACTCTTCGTTGACGCTCCGCAAATCCACATTGTTATTGGAGAGGTCCTGATTGGCGTCCAGGAGCTGACGGTTCGCCTCCGCAAGGCGCTTCATCAGTGTCGTCAGCCGTTCCGTTTCGGCACGCTGGCGGGCGACGCTCTCTTCGAGGACGCGTCGTTCCTGGACGCGCTCGGTCGTATCCTGCACGGTGACGAGCACGGAATCCACCGCCTCGTTCCCGCTACCGACCTTCTGCGGATAGCAGGCGAGTTCGAGAAAGCGGACGTCGCCCGTCGCCATCTCAGTCGCGGCGATTTCCGCGCCCACCATCGGTGCCTCGCCACGGAGGGCGGCATCAATCGCGGCCCGCAGCGGATCGGGTGGTACGGTGCGCGCGAGATGGAGGAAATCTTCGCCGATCGCCGCGCTATGGACGCCGAACAAGCGCCGCGCCGCGCTGTTGATCGCCTGGATATCGTACCGCCGGTCCACGACGACGACGCCGAGAGGTAAGCCGAGCAGCAGCCCCTCGAACTTCTCGCGCGCAATGCGGGAGCGCTGCGTCTCGCGCTGCACGCGGTTCTGCTCGGTGTTCATCGCCGCATGCGAGCCACCGACCACCCGCAGCGACGCCGCCGTCGGGACGTCCCGATAGCGAGTGGGTGGAAAGAGCGTACGCTCGCCGTGGCGGCGATAGATCTTCAGATGCGGATCCTCGATGACGAAGTAGTCCGCGAGCGGATTCGTCGTCTCGGACTTACCAAGTACGAGGTAGCCGCCATCGCGCAGCGAGAAGGCGAAGAGTTGGAGGGCACGTTTCTGGAGTTCAGGCGTGAAGTAGATGAGGACATTGCGGCAGAGTTCGAGGTCAATGCGGGGGAAGGGTGCGCGCTGACCGAGGTCGTGCTGGCCGAAGACAGTCAGCGCGCGGATCTGCTTCTTCACCTCGAAATCGCCGTTCAGCTGGGTGAAATAGCGCTCGATCATCTCCGGCGCCAGGTTGACGAGCGCTGCCGCCGGATAGATGCCGCGCCGGGCAAAGGCAATTGCCTCGTTATCGAGGTCAGTGGCAAAGATGCGCACATTGAATTGCGCCAGCTCGTCGCCGAGCAGGTCCAAGACAAGGATCGCCAGCGAATATGCTTCCTCGCCCGTCGCGCAGCCAGCCGACCAGAAGCGCAATTCATGGTCATTGGCGCGCGCCTCCGCGATCAACGGAGGCAGAATACGGTCACGCAGATGGGCAAAGAGATCGGCATCCCGGAAGAACTCGGTCACTTTGATCAGGAAACTGCTGATGAGCCGCTGGTATTCGTCCGGATGGCTGCCGAGGAAGCGAATATAGTCCGCCAGCCGTGCCGCGCCGGTCGCGAGCATCCGCCGTTGTAGGCGCCGCATGATCGTCGGCATCTTGTACCCATTGAAGTCAATACCACTGCGCGCGCGGAGTTGTTCGAGGAAGGCGCGGAGCGCTCGCTCCTCCGTCGGGCGGATAATCACCCGGCCGCCGGTCACGAGGTCATGGAGGATCGCGCCGATCTGCTCGATGTCCGCAATGATGTCCACGGTCGTCGGTGCGAGCGATCGCGGCATGGCGGGATAGGAGGCGGTCTCCGGATTCTGGATGATCACGGTACCACCCGCCGCGTTCACCGCGCGCGCGCCAGCAGTACCGTCCGAGCCACTGCCGGTGAGAATGACGGCGATCAGTTGCTCGCCGTATGACTCCGCTCCGCTCGACAGCAGGAGGTCCACGGAGGGGTGCGGGCCGGATGTCGCATCCTCGCGGAGGCGCACATGGCGGTCGGTGATCTCCACCTGTCGGTTCGCGGGGACGACATAGATGACGCCCGGTTTCATGAGCATCGTACCTTCCACAGTGCGGACAGGCAGCGGGCCACGCCGCCCGAGGATTTCGGCAAGATGGCTCCGGCGTGCGGGGTCAATATGTTGGGCGATGACGACCGGGGCGGCAAAATCGGCGGGGAGCGTGCCGACGAGCGTCGAGAGCGCCTCGATACCCCCCGCCGACGAGCCGACGACGACGAGTTGTGCGAACGGTGGTGTATCCGCCATGAGTCTGGGTTCTCCGATGCAGTGATATGTAGACAATGTGGCAACGGCCTGTCAGTATAGATCACCGCCGCATCACGTACAAGCATGAACATTTTATCGCGTTCGCGCAAAGAGACACGCTGTCGAATAATCGGAATCGTGGGCGTATGCATGGTCACATTCTGGGAATCCTAACCCCCGGCCCCTTCCTTCGACGGGAAGGAGTGACTCATCGCAATACCGAGGCGTTGCCTATCATACCTGGACTTCACGGAGACTGTTCCCCCTTCCTTCCGAGGGAAGGGGGCTGGGGGATTAGGGTTCTCAGGTGGTGGCATGGTTCATGTGACAATGGGCGAATGCGTGCGATGTTGTATGCTGATTCGTCACACGGCGTTTGGACGTGCATTGGTGGCGTATGTGATGAGAAGGGGACGCGATGCCAGGGCACGATAGAATTGTCATTGGTGCCTCCGCTGGCGGTGTGGAGGCGTTGATAGCTGTGGTACGTGGGTTGCCGCGCGATCTGCCAGCCGCCCTGTTTGTTGTGCTGCACGTCCCGCCGGATGGTGAGAGCGTGCTGCCTCACATCCTCTCGCATGCCGGGTCGTTGCCCGCAGCCCATCCGCAAGACGGTGACCTGATCGAAGATGGGCACATCTACGTCGCCCCGCCGGATTATCACCTGCTCGTCGAGCGCGATCATGTGCGGGTTGTACGTGGCCCGCGTGAGAACCGCTATCGCCCCGCTGTGGACCCGCTCTTCCGCTCGGCGGCGCGCGCGTACGGGCCACATGTCGTCGCGGTTGTCCTCTCCGGCATGCTCGACGACGGCGCGGCGGGCATGGCTGCGGTCCACGCGCGTGGGGGGATCGGTGTAGTCCAGGACCCCAATGATGCGCTCTTCCCCGGCATGCCGACGAGCGCACTGCGCTACAACGACCCAGAGTATCGCGTGCCCGCGACGGAAATTGGCTCCCTCCTCGCCCGCCTCGCCCGCGAGGCGGTACATGAGGTAGTGAAGGAGGCACCGGAAGCGATGGAGAAGGAGGCGGAAATCGCCACACTCGATATGAGCGTTGTCGGCGATCCCGACAAGCTGGGAAAGTCCTCGGTCTTCGGTTGCCCGGAGTGCGGCGGCGTGCTCTGGGAGATGGAGGAGGGGCCAGTGCTGCGCTATCGCTGCCGCGTCGGCCATGCCTACACGGCGGATAATCTGGTTTCCGAGCAATCACTCCATCTCGAAGCGGCACTCTGGGCGGCATTGCGTGGGCTGGAGGAGAAGGCGTCGCTCGTCCATCGGCTCGCGGACCGCGCGCGCAATGCGGGCCATGGCATGCTCGCGGATCGGTACGCGGAGCAGGAGCACGACGCCCAGCAGCACGCCACTGTCATCCGTGACTTGATTCTGCATGGTGATACCGCGCCCCTAGTCCCCTCTCCATCGCCGTACGAATCTATCCATTCTCTCGATCTATGAGCGATAGAGAGGGGGCTGGAGTAAGGTTGAGCAGGTCAGCGACGAGCGCGAGCAATGATGCAATGTCGAAAGGCTTTTCAATCGTCGCATCGCCTCGCGCCACGATCTCCGCAGCACGCTGGCGCAGCGTGCCGACATCAGCGGAGCAAACAATGATGGGAATGCGCGCAGTCGCGTCATCCGCGCGCAGTCGGTCGTAGATTGTCCACCCGGTATCCTGCTGTTCCAACCAGAGGTCGAGGACGACGAGATCAGGCACTTCGCGTGCGATGGTTGTGTACGCATCAGCGCCCGCCGAAATGGCGAGCGTGCGGTAGCCTTCCTCACTGAATAGTTCATCCAGCAATGTGACGGTGTGCGGATCGTCATCCACAAGGGCGATGCCGTGCCGTGCCATCCTTGATCTCCGATGGGTCTATACGCTATTCAATGCACAGTATACCCGCGCTTATTGTACTATACTCTATTTCATACACGACAGCACACTTGCAGTGAATGCTCGTGTTCCTCGTAGCAGCGTGGACAGATATCCTCTTCATGGCTCAGTAGGAGGATACAGAAGGATGGCGGTGCCGTCCGTCGTGATCGCGACAATGCGCCCGCCATCGCGCTCGACCATGCCCTCTCCCGCGAGCGTAATCATCGAACCGCGACGATGCGGCTCAACCGCCGTAATGCGCCAGACCATGTGTAGTGTGTCTCCGGCGAGGATGGGGGCGCGGAAACGGATGCCCCAGGTGCGCCCGAGCGATGGCGCACGATCGGTGATCCGGGCCGCGCCAAAAGCCATCACGACCCCCGCGATGTGCGCACCAGAAGCGATTACCGCGCCAAACTGCGGCGACGGCGTGTGATGCACCGGGTTCGTGTCCCCTAGCAGCGCCGCCATCTGCCGGATGTCGTCCGCCGTGAACGAAAAGTCGCCCTCGAATGTATCACCGACCTTGACTGGCGCGGTCATTGTTCCTCCAAGATACCTACTTGTTGGGACATGTGCATATTCCCCCCGGATGGCCCCCGCGCGGTCCTCTCGCACTTCGCCAGTTCCTGGGTGGCCAGCGCAACATCTCGCAAATGATCGGGCAGTGCGTGCGCCGCTTCGCGCTCAATCGGTTCAGGTCGTGAATTGGCAGCCATCATCGTTACTCCATTGAGACTATCGGGTCGTTCGCCATCTGTGGAACACCGCATAATGGCGAGTATAGAGCAGCGATCACAAGAATACCTATCCCGCCCACTCGCGGGTGGTGGGGGTATTCGGAACAGGGCCGCCAGCGGCATCGAGCCAGCCCTGGGCGGTGAGGGCGTCGTTGCCGACAGAGCCGAACCAGACGGCGTCGCCATGCAGTTCAAGGCGGCCGCGCTCGAAGTATTGGACGACGATGCCGTTCTCTGTCACGACACCCGTGCGCGGCATGCCGAGGAAGACGAGGCCACCTGCCTGCTGCCACACGGCGCGGAAGGAAGGGGCCACCGAATGCCCGGCAATGGCGAACCAAAAGGCATCGAGGGTGGCGGGGGCGGGTTCGGAGGCAGCAGGACCACTCGCCGTGCCCGTGTTCGGGTCCAGCCAACCCTTCGCCTGCAAGACGGCATTGACGATCAGATCAGCATCCACATGCGCGGGCTGGCCATCCGCAGTGGGGCGCACGATCAACCGTCCGCGCTCGAAATCCTGCGTGCGGTACCAGCGGCCGTCTGCCGGATCGCGCCGCGAATATTCGGCGGTGCGTGGTAGGCCGAGCGTCGTCATACCGCCGAGGCGCTCCCACGCGGCCCGGAGTTCACTCTGGATGACATGGCCCGTCTGCGGGAAAACGAGCATGCCGGAGCCGCTGGGGGCGGACGACGCGATCGGCTTCGGGAAGTTCTTGTAGGCGCTATAGTACGGCTCCTTCGGCACGAAGTGGGTGCTGGCGTCAATGTCTCGACCAGTGTTATAGATCGGCGGCTCGGTCGTAAGCAGACCGTAGTGCTCGCCGGTCCAGTCATGGAGCATGTGTAGGTTCGCAACTTCGATGTAGTCCTGCGCAAGGAGCCACGGCAACCCTTGTTGGAGAAAGGCAGCCTGCTGATCGGGCGTCGTTTCCCAGCCGTACTCGGTGATCCAGAGTTTCTTGCTCGCGTCACCCGCATCCACCATCCGCTTGCGGACATCCTGGATCGGCCCAGGGATGATCGCGGCGACCTGCCCGCTCGCGCCCGGTTTCATGATCGAGCCGTACGGATGGAAGGAGATCGCGTCCCACGGACGTTTGCTCGGCCCGTTCGTATTGTCGCTGACGCCATAGAGCCAGTCCACGTAGAAGTAGCCCGCGAGTGTGTTCGCCGCGACTATGACGCCGGGATTGATGGCATGAATCTCATCGTAGAACGGGCGGAGCCAACGAAGGTAGTCCGCTACTTCGTGTCCCATGTAGGACCAAAGTTCCGGCTCGTTCCAGAATTCCCAGAGGCGGATAAACGGGTAACGCGCGGCGACGGTACGGATTGCCTCGCGAAACTGCGGCTCGGCGTCGGGCCGGATGCCGCAGGTGAGGCGCTCCTTGTCGAACTCCTGCTGCGCCTTCGCGCACGCCGCGCTATCCGGGCTAGCCCAGGCGGGGGCAGCGACGAATGAGGCGATCACCTCGATATGCTCGGCGGCGAGACGGTTCAGGACACGGTCGAACCGCGCGAAGTCGTACTGCCCCGGCTGTGGCTCGAAGGTCTTCCAGTCGAGCGAGAGGCGGACATTCGTGATGCCGAGTTGGTGGTACTGTGCCATGAACTCGTCGAGGTGCGAATCGAGCCACCACATATGCCCGGCAATGCCAAACTTCAGGCGGTTCACATCCGGCGCGTGCCAGACGGGGAAGGATTGAGGAGTGGGGAGTGGGTCAGCGGCTAGAGTCGCGACTGATGGGAGCGTAAGATTGGCGCAGAGGAGTATGAGTAGCAATGCCGTCACGGCCCGCCGGGTGTGTCGTTGTCGTTCGGTCACGGTAGGGCACCTTTCAAGCAATCGTGCAAAGAGTAATCTGCCCGCATCCACTGTATCTAACGGATGAATGGGCGAAGTGTTGCGGATGTAGCAACCTCAATCATCGCATATCGGGCAACGGGCAGTAAGAGGGGAGATTGTGCAACACGCAACGCGGTAACTGCGTATCTGTGTGACGGGCATGGTACGATGTACTGACACCGCGAAAGAACCGCGTCCATCGGCCGGTGGTGTATCGAACCAGAGAAGGAGATACTCAATCATGCGAAACCTTTTGTCACCGTGGCGTGCCAGACGACTGTGGGGCATCGCCGCCGTGCTGCTCGCGCTCTTTGTCTTCGCTGGTAGCGCCTTGCCCGCGCTCGCCGCTGGAGCGATCCAGGACGATGCCACTATGCTCTCCGCGTCGGCACGCGCGTCCGCCGAGAGCAAGAGCGCGCAGATACAGCGCGATACGGGCAAGACCGTCGCAGTGAAGACGGTGCCGAACCTCGGCGGGAAGGATATCAGCACTGTCGCCGACCAGTACTTCCAGCAACAGAAACTGAACGGCGTGCTGCTCTACCTCGCGCGGGACGACAAGAAGTTCAAGATTACAATCGGCGCCAACACTCGCCAGGAGATTTCCACGAGCGAAGAAGCGGCGATTCGCGACCAGATGACCCAGCGATTCGCGGCCAATGACTTCGATGGTGGCGTCCTCAACGCGATGGACCGCATCGGGGCTACCCTGCGTACGGCGGCGCCCGCGCGTACCGGACAAACCCAGCCCGCGACTGCCCCGGCGGCAAAGAGCAGTTCCGGCTTTCCAGCGCTCTTGATTCTGCTGATCGTCGTCGCGGTCGTCGCCGTTGTGCTGATTATGGTGCTGCGGCGCAACCGTGGCAGTGGCACCCCGCGCGGCCCGATGAGCGGTCCGAACGCCGGGCCGCAAGGTGGTTATCCCCCACAGGGTGGCTACGGCCCCGGATATGGCCCCGGATATGGGCAACAACCCGGCGGTGGCGGCAATATTGGCGGCAGTATTCTCGGCGGCGCGGCCGGTGGTATTGGCGGTGCGATCATCGGCAACGCGGTCTACGATCATTTCCGGGATCACAACGATCAGCAAGGGCAGAACAGCGGTGATCGCGGGCCAGTTGGTGATTACGGTGCCTCCGGTGACGATCGTGGCGCCGTTAGCGATGCGCCGCAAGATGTCGGCGACTGGGGAAGTGGCGGCGGTGCAGATGCTGGCACGGGCGATTGGGGGAGCAGTGACTCCGGTGGTGGCGATCCCGGGAGCAATTGAGAAGTAATGAGTAGCGAGTAGCGAGTAACGAGGCGGATCTGGTCCCTTGTTACTCGTACATCGGCTCGTCGGAGCGGATGAGTTTCATTACCTCGCGCTTCTTTTGATCCAGTAAGGCGGGCGTGTCCGTCTCGATGTTCAGGCGCAGGAGCGGCTGGGTGTTCGAGGGGCGCACGTTGAACCACCAATCCGGGAAGTTCACGGTCAGGCCGTCGAGGTGATCGAGGCGTGCGCCAGGTTGGGCATGATAGTGCGCTTCTATCTTTTGCTCCGTGGCGCGCACGTCCCGCACTTCGGAGTTGATCTCACCGGAGCGGGCACGCCGGTCGAGCGGCGCGAGAGCCTCGGAGAGCGGCACGTTCTCCACCGACAAAGCATCGAGCGCGGAAAGCAGCGCGATCAGGCCACTATCGGCGTACCAGTTGTCGCGGAAGTAGAAATGGCCGGAGTGCTCGCCGCCGAAGATCGCATCCTGCTCGCGCATCACCTGCTTGATGAACGAGTGGCCGACGCGGGCACGGATCGGCCTGCCGCCTGCTTGCTCAATTGCCTCCGGCACGCCGCGCGAGCAGATCAGGTTGTAGACGACCGCTGCGCCGGGGTAATGCCGCAGGAGCGCCGCTGCAACGAGCGCGGTTGTCATATCCCCGCCGACAAATTCGCCGTGTTCGGTGACAAGAAACATCCGGTCGGCGTCTCCATCGAAGGCCGCGCCGAGGTTCGCCTTCTCCGCGATCACGCGCGCCTTGAGATCGGCGATATTCTCCTGCTCCAGCGGGTTGGCGTCGTGATGCGGGAACGTCCCATCCAAGTCGAAGTACATCGGCACGAGCGTCACCTGGGGCAGTTTGCTGAAGACGCGCGGCAGGACTTTACCCGCCATGCCGTTGCCTGCGTCCACAACCAGTTTGAGCGGCCGGATGCTCGCCGGGTCAATGAAGGCGAGGCAGTGCGCGGCGAAGTCATCCAGTACCTTGCGCTCGGTAACGCTGCCGGTTTGGGTGGCGGGTGGGAAGTTGCCGGAGACGACCATATCCCGAATCGCGAGCAAGCCTGATTCGTCCGAGACGGGAATGGCGTTCGCGCGGCACATCTTGACGCCATTGTATCCGGCGGGGTTGTGTGAGGCAGTGACCATCACGCCGCTCTCGTAGCCGTATTTGCCGACCGAAAAGTAGAGCGCGTCCGACGAAACCACGCCGATGTCCACGACATCCGCTCCGGCGGCGGTGATGCCACGAATCAGCGCGGCGGCAATCTCCGGCGACGAGACGCGCATATCCCGCCCAACGCAGACTTGCCCGACGCCGAGCACTGGCGGGATCGCGTGCCCAATCTGCTCCGCCTCCGCCGGTCCCCATTCTTCGGGTACGAGGCCGCGCACGTCGTATGCCTTGAAGAGCGCCGGATTCATTGCCATGGTCATTGTACCCTTCCACTCACTCGCATCGCCGCTTCCCCATCAGTCTATCGCACGCCCGCTGCCAACGGCGAAACCGGGGAAACCGATTGAGCCGCAGAGACGCAGAGATCGCAGAGCAATACAGAGAAAAAGAGGAATGAACGGGATAGCATTGGTATTTGCCCCCTCCTCCTCTTCTCTGCATTCTCTGCGTCCTCTGCGTCTCTGCGGTTCAGTCGGTTTCGCTGTCGATATCTGTTTGACCCGAAAGCGCGCGGGGCGTATGATCGGCGGATTATGGCAAAGCAGGCGGCGCGGCCCGCGTTAACAACCGCGAAACCACTTGAAGAGAAGACGATCTCCTCGAACCGGCAGGCGCGGTACGAGTACGAACTGATGGATCGGTTCGAGGCGGGGATCGTCCTGACCGGGTCGGAGATCAAGTCCGTCCGGGCCGGGCGCGTGAACCTGCGCGAAGCCTACGTACGCGTCGAGCATGGCGAGGCCTGGCTTGTCGGGGCGCACATCTCGCCCTACGAGCGGGCCGGCTACACGCCGCAAGAGCCGGACCGCACGCGTAAATTGCTCCTGCACAATGATGAGATCATTACGCTCCGCGTGCAAACGCAGACGAAGGGGCTGACAATTGTGCCGCTCCGTCTCTATCTCAAGGGGCGGCGGGCGAAGGTCGAGATCGCCGTCGGGCGCGGCAAGAAACTCTACGATAAGCGCGCCACCCTCGCCGAGCGCGACGCCCGCCGCGACATCGAGCAGCGGCGGCGGGACTACTAACGGGGCATGGAAAGCAGCGCGTGCTTCACCAATCCGATCAACTGCGTCGCTTGCTCGCGGCGGACGGTCGGGAAGTCGTCCAGGAATTCATCGAGTGGTTGGCTCGCTTCGAGATAGTCGAAGAGGTTTGCACGGGCACACGGGTGCCGACGAACACCGGTATTCCGCCAAGAATGTCATCATCTTGTACGACGATCTGTTCGATGTTTGATATCGTCAGCATAATGGCACTCCAAACACGACTGCACTTCTAAAGATACTCCGGCATTATCGCGCACGCCGATTCAGCGGAAGAGGTCTTTTGCTGGGTCCATGATGAGGTCGTGGCCGGTGCCGTTGGCGCGGTCGTATGGATAGCCACGGATGACGGCGACAGGCACATTATCTACCTTGCCCATCACGAGTTCTGCCGCGCATGCCAGTTCGTCCGCGACAGCGATGACGGTGACGCGCAGATCGTTGCCGAAGGGATCAGTCTGCCCCCGGTAATCGGTCAGGGGCTGCATTCCCGCGACGCCGATGGCGATATTGATGATGCCGTTGCGCCACGGCCGACCAAACGAGTCCGAAATGATGACCGCGACATCCGCGCCGGTGTGCTCCCGCAGCCTGGCGCGGATACGAGCAGCGGAGGCGTCCGGGTCGCGCGGCAGGAGGCAGACGGTTTCCCCCGCGACATTCGAGGCGTCCACGGCGGCGTTCGCGCAGATCAGGCCGTGGCGCGTCTCGCTAATGATGATGCCGCGCTCCATCCGCACGATGCGCACGCTCTCCCGCAGGACGACTTCGACCTGCCGTGCGTCCTTGCCGAACTGCTCCGCGATCTGCACAGCGAGCGCCGAGGGCGTGACCGTGCGGAGGTCTACCAGTTGCCCCTCCGCCTTGGAGACGATCTTATGCGTGACGACGACGACATCGCCATCGGCAAGCGGCCGCGCCTGCATAGCATCCACAATCAGCGCGGCGAGATCGGCCCCCGGCGTAATCTCACCAATCCCCGCGACGCCCGTGATCTCAACGCTCATTTTTGCTTCCTCCGGTAGCCAGTAGTCGGTAATCGGTTCTTCGTTCTGACTACCGACTACTGGCTACTGACTACTCGTTCCCGTACATCATCAGGGGTATCAACATCCCCTGCAATGCCCGGCGCATGGGCAATGCGGTACGGGAGGCCGCGCTGCTCGGCTGCGGCGATGTGTCGCAGGAAACTCCCTGGGCCGAAGTGGAAGGAAATGGCATTGGGCGGGGCAGTGAGCAGGGCATTCGTGCCGCTCCCTGTGTAATCCGGCGCAATGACAACGGCAGGTGATACTGGGAGCAAGCCGACCATCGCGGTGATCTCAGCAGCTGTGAGATGTGGAAGGTCGGCATGGAGGACGAGCGCCGCTTCCGCGCCGTGAAGACGAGCATCCGCCCGTGCCTCATCGAGCGCCGGGTTCAAGCCCGTTGTTTGCTGGCGCAGTACCGACACGCCGAGCACTTTCACAACATCGAGGACCGCCGTGTCTGGACTAACGACCGTGATGCGGGCGAATACACCGGATTCCTGCGCCACTGCGACGACATGCCGGAGCATTTCGAGCGTCAGCGTTGCGCGCTCATCGTCACTGAATGGCGGCATGAGGCGGCTCTTCGCGTTGGCAAGTTCCTTCACTGGGATCAGGGCGTGAATACGCACGTTTAGGCCACCGGCTGCCGTGTGGCGAGAGTTTCCGCGAAGGCGAGGACAGCACGCGCCAGTTGCTGCCGGTCTATGTCGTTGTGCATGACGGTCTGCGCCACCTGCACGGCCATACCGAGGCGTTCGATGCGCGGGGCGTCTGCTGCGTCGAGCAAGTCAATCGTCATCGCATCAAGCAGATCAACATATCCCATTGCCACACCGTACGCTGAGGCTTCCACACCCTGTTCGGCGAGCATCCGATCCGCTGGGCCTTTGAGCGCTTTACCACCGACGATCGGGGAGACGGCAATCTTGACCGCATGGCTGGCGATCAGCGCATCCCGCAATCCTGGCACAGCGAGGATCGGTCCGATGCTGACGATGGGATTCGAGGGACAGACGATGATCGCGTCAGCCTTTGCCAGTGCGTCCGCGACCTCCGGCGTCATCTGTGCCTGTTCAATACCTGCGAACCGGACCTGCGTGACGCGATCCTCATGGCGGCGGCGCACGAAATAGTCCTGGAAGTCGCGCCATCCTTCCGGCGTCGCGACTTCCGTCGCGACGTGCTCGTCGCACATCGGCAGCACACGCGCGCGGATGCCAAGGGGTGCGGTGAGAGAAGCCGTCACGTCCGTCAGCCGTTGCCCGGCGCGCAGGCCTGCCGTACGCTTCAGGTGCGTTGCGAAATCCGCATCGCCCAGGCGAAACCAGACATCCTCGCCGTATCGTTCCAGCATACCGAGCGTCGTGAAGGTATCATTCACGACGCCCCAGCCCATCGCCGGGTTGGCGAGGCCGGCAAGCGTGTACATCACCGTATCGAGATCCGGGCTGATGTGAACGCCGAAGAGTGCCAAATCATCGGCGGTATTGCCGATGATCGTCAGGGTATCTGGTGGCAGGACCCGGTAGAGGCCGTCGACGAGTTTTGCCCCGCCGACGCCCCCCGCGAGCGCGACGATGTTCACGCCACGCCGCCCACCACTGCGATCGCCTGCAGTGCCGCTTTTTCCGGCCACTTCAGGTGCGGGATGACGTGTTTGCCCATCCCTGCGATCCATTCCGTCTGATTCTTGCCGACGTTGTGAACGTAGACCTCGTCGAAGCCGAGGTCTACGTATTTCTGGACATGGGCGCGGTGCTGCTCCCAGTCGGCGGACATCAGGACGCGGTTCGTGAAGTTCTCCGGGTGAATGTACTTTGCCATTGCCGCGAAGTCCTCAGGATTGCGGACATCCGCCTTCGGCCAGGGCATACCGCCGTTCGGCCATTCTCTGACCGCCTGGTCAATCGCCGCTTGATCCGTCTCCGCCCACGACGTGTGGATCTGGATCAGTTTCGGCATCGTTGCCGGGTCCTTACCCGCCTCGCGCGCGCCCCGCTCGAACCGCTCGAACAAGCCCTTGATCTTCTCATCCGCCGCGCCGACGGTAATCAGGCCGTCTACGGTCTTGCCCGTGCGTTGCGCGGTAACGGGGCCACCCGTGGCGATGTAGATCGGCGGTGGTCTCTCCGGCATCGTGTAGAGTTTCGCGGACTCGAGGGTAAAGTACTCACCCTTGTGCTTGACGACCTTACCGGTGAAGAGTTTCTGGATAATCTCGACCGCTTCGGTCATCATCGCCAGGCGGGTCGGCGCTTCGGGCCAGACGCCACCGATGATGTGCTCGTTGAGCGCCTCGCCGCTGCCGAGGCCGAGGTAGAAGCGACCGGGGAACATCGCCTCGGTCGTCGCGGCGGCATGCGCGACGACTGCCGGATGGAAGCGGAAGGTCGGGCAGGTGATACCCGTACCGAAGCGCATCGTTTTCGTCGCGTGGCCAAGCGCACCGAAGAAGGTCCAGACAAATGCCGCCTGCCCCTGATCCGGCGTCCACGGATGGAAATGTTCGGAGGCGAAAACGCCCTCGAAGCCGACATCCTCCGCCTCCTGGCACCACCGTACGAGATCGTTCGGATGAAACTGTTCGAGGGAAGCCGAATACCCAATGAAGCCCATATGTTTTACCCTTTCTTACCTAGAACCCTCGCTCCAACACGCCCTCGATCTTCATGCGCAGTGTGATGCGGTGTTCCTTGCGGAAGTTCGGTATTGCTTCCTTCGCGCGTTCCGGGCCGTTATAACGCACGGAAAGGCGGGCGATGTCCGCCTGCGCGGTCTCGACCTCATCATTCAGCGTCACTGGGCCGCGCACTGTGACGAACCGCTGTCCGTCTTCGATGCAGATCGAGATACGTGGGTCACGAACGAGGTTGCGATCCTTCAAGCGGCCCTGCGCAGTGTTCATCATAATCTCGTCGCCCTGAATTTCATACCACATCACCGTCTGCTGCGGCGACCCATCCTTGTTGATCGTTGCCAGCACGGCAAACCGTTTCTCGCCCAGGAATTCCCGTGCCTTGTCCGTCAGTTGCGCCGTCACTTGTGCCTCCTACTAATAAAACCTCACTCCTGGCCCTTCTCGTATGGAGCCTTCGCCCCAGGATCACGATACATGAAAATTCCGTCCGGCGAAGGAGAGGGGAGAAATCACCTGCTGCTTGCTTCCCTCATACCCAGTGAACAAACTCGACCTTGTTGCCGTCCGGATCGCGATAAAAGGCGTTCATCACCTTGCGCGCGACGCCGGGAATGGTGCGTGTATCGAGTGGCGTTTCGGCGGTGTATCCGGCGGCATCAAGCCGCGCGCAGATTTCCGCGATGTTCTCGACGGCAAGGCCGATATGATCGAAGACGCTAAAGGGGTACGCGCCGGGATCCTCTGTCCGCTTCGCCAGTTGCACGCCCGGCAGCCAGTAAAAGACCGGCGCGTCGTCAGTGCCGCTCCGCCGCAGGACGGGTAATCCGATCAGATCGCGATAGAAACCGAGCGCCGTATCGAAATCTTTCACCTTGATGCAGACATGCAGGTTCTCCGCATCAACTCGTGCCACGAACCCTTCAGCCACACTTCCCTCCTCTGGTCGGCAAACCGATTTGAACCATGAAGACACGAAGAGCACGAAGGAAGGAGTAAAAAGATGATTGTGGATATATCAAGACAGTCTATTCGACATGCCGACGTATTGGAACCTGTTACTCCGTTCTCCTATTCCTCTTCGTGCTCTTCCAGGTGCCCTCTGGGCAGATTCGTGGGTCAATATTCCCAGTCATTCTACAGGTTTTGCGGTGGCGCGGAGCAGAAAAGGAAGATGCATCCCACCTGTTTCCTGTTTCCCGCGATGTGCGCGCTCGTGCCGGGTGCGGTACAATCTGCCCCTGGGTCGTGGTGCGGCGCATGCTGCGAAGGGTTGGGAGGCGATGGGGATGAGCGGAGAACGCATCCTCGTTGTGGAAGATGAGCGCGCTATCGCCAATGTCTTGCGGCGCGGGCTGGCGTTGGAGGGCTATACTGTGGAGGTAGCCGATGGTGGCCGTGCCGCCCTCGACGCCGTACGAGACCGCCCACCGGAACTCGTCGTCCTCGATGTGATGTTGCCGGATATTGATGGGCTGGAAGTCGCGCGTCGCATGCGTGAGGCGGGCGAGCGCGCTCCCGTGCTAATGCTCACCGCGCGGGATGGCGTCGCTGACCGCGTACGCGGCCTTGATGCTGGCGCGGACGATTACCTCGCGAAGCCCTTTGCCTTTGAGGAACTGCTTGCCCGCGTGCGCGCCTTACTCCGCCGCGCCGCCGCGCCAACCGAGGGCGCGAACCATATCGAGACGCTGAAGTTTGCCGATCTTGCCGTGGATCTCGGTACGCGAGATGTCCGGCGTGGTGGCCATGCGATTGAACTGACGGCGCGCGAGTTCGATCTACTCGTTCTTTTCTTGCGCAACCCCCGGCAGGTGCTCCCGCGTGATCTGATTATGGATCGCGTCTGGGGCGACGACTTTTACGGCGAATCGAATGTCCTCGAAGTATATGTCCGCGCCCTGCGCACAAAACTGGAGGAGCAGGGCGAAAGTCGGCTCATTCACACAGTGCGCGGCGTCGGCTACACCCTGCGCGAGCGCGAGATCGCCTAGCGCGAGGGAGAACATGTCCCGATGTCCATCCGTCTCCGTCTCACCCTTTGGTACACCGCGATTCTCTTTATCGCACTGAGCGCATTCGCGGTCGTCATTTACAAGGGGCTCGATCGCTCATGGCGTAGTGACCTCGATAACACGATCAGCGCGCGCGCGCGCGAGGCGGCAGGGCAAATCGCTATCAGCCGGGTAAGCGCGGCCGCGATTGCGCCGCCGCCGTCCGCACTCGATCCCTATACATTCGATGGCGTCTACATCCAGTACGTCAGTGATGATGGTACCGAGGTTCGTCGTTCGACGAACCTCAAGTCTTCGATCATCCTCACTCCGGCGGATATCCAATCTATCAAGGATCACCAGTTCACCTATCCGACGTTGAGAACCGCGGATGGTGAGAAAGTTCGTGCATTCCTCTATCCCGTCTCATATCCGCTCGATAAACCTCCATTCGGGGCAGTGATCGCCGCGAAACCGACGGCACCACTCGCGACGACGCTTCGCAAGGCGCAAATTCTGCTTGCGGGTGGCATGCTGGTTGCAACGCTGATGCTCGCTGTGATTGTCTATGCGGTGGCGAAGACGGCGCTGCGGCCCATCGGGCGGATGGCGCGGGACGCGGCGGGTATTCAGGAGGCGCAGGATCTCTCCCGCCGCGTCGCGGTGCCACGAACGGGCGACGAGGTCGCGGACCTTGGCCAGACCTTCAATGGCATGCTCGGGCGGCTGGAAGTGGTCTTTGACGTGCAACGCCGCTTCATCGCGGACGCCTCGCACGAACTACGCACGCCGTTGACTGCTATCCGGGGCAACGCCGATCTCCTGCGGCAGCATGGCGAGCGGATGGAGGATAGCGAGCGCGCCGAGGTGCTCGACGATATGGCGACCGAGGCGGAACGGATGAGCCGACTGATCAGCGATCTCCTCGCCCTTGCCCGCGCGCGGACCGGTGAGCAACTGCCGCCTGCTCCCGTCCGTTTCGATGAAGCGGTGGACGGTGCAGTGCGCGCGGCACGCGGACTGGCGCGCGGTCATGACATCATCTATTCCGGAGCCGACAACCAACTTCTCGTGATGGGCGATCCTGACCGCCTAAAGCAACTGGCACTTATCCTGCTCGACAATGCGATCAAATATACACCACCGGACGGACATATCTGGGTGATCGTCCAGCAGGATCGCGCAGCGGTCGAGCTGCGGGTGATGGACGACGGCCCGGGTATCCCCGCTGAACGGCTGCCGCATCTCTTCGAGCGCTTCTACCGGGGCGGCACCCTCGCTCGTGGCCGCGATGACGGCGGCGCGGGCCTCGGCCTCGCTATCGCGCGGGAGATCGCTCAAGGCTATGGCGGCACAATTACCGTCGAAAGCACCGTCGGGCGCGGCACCGCCTTCACCGTCCAGTTCCCTCTCCTCGCCCCCACAACCCCCTACCACCCCGCTGATATCCCTGCCATCTCCCTTCCTACCCCCATCGTTAGCGCGTCTCGGACTGAAAGCGATTGAACTACAAAGACGCAAAGCGTCCTTTGCGCCTTTGCGGTTCTCCCCGGTTTCCGTTGACGCACCGATAGGGGCGCGTTACGCTCTGGCGGCGATTGGTTCGATATGCGTTGGAAGGGAAGCAAGATGGCGCTCGATGAGGAGTTGTTCAAGCAGTTAGTGGAGACGCCCGGCGTGCCGGGGCGCGAGGAGCAGCAGCGGGTGATCGCCCGCGAGCAACTCGGCGCGCTGACAGATGAGGTACGTACTGATGCCCTCGGCAATGTGATCGGTACGAAAAAGGGGCGGGACGATGTGCGCGTGATGCTCGCCGCGCACATGGACGAGATCGGCTTCCTCGTCAAATACATTGACGACAAGGGGTTTCTCCGCCTGCAAACGCTCGGTGGCCACGATCCGGCGAACATGGTCGCCCAGCGCGTGATCGTCACAACCGCGAATGGGAAGGTGTTGCGTGGGGCGTTGCAGCCTGCCCGCAAGCCGCCGCACCTGACGCGCGGTGAAGAGCGGAAGATGCCGCAACACGATGAGTTCTTCGTGGACCTCGGCATGTCCGCCGACGCGGTCAAGGAAGCCGTGCGGGTCGGCG